>Ga0098037_1001136_pt1 | contig 12396 bp, 13 predicted proteins | sample 5_EtaG_FD_75050 | JGI IMG/M metagenome (GOLD analysis project Ga0098037, IMG submission 75050) | Marine viral communities from the Subarctic Pacific Ocean - 5_ETSP_OMZ_AT15132 metaG | ecosystem: Environmental > Aquatic > Marine > Oceanic | place: Pacific Ocean | collected 2015-01-08 | reverse complement strand
TGATGAAAATAAATTTAATTACAAGTTAGATTTTCTAGCCAAAGATTATTTAGGGGAGAGGAAAGAAACCAATCTTCTAGAGGACTTTGGTAAAGAGCATGGCTTCCGGGCTATTGAAAATATGCACTTAGTTCCTTCTAATATTGCAGGAATATATGCAGAGCAAGACACAAGATTGACTTATAATCTTTGGGAACATCTTCGTGTAGAAATACAAAAACAAAATCTAGTTGATGTTTTTAATTTGGAAACAGAACTACTTCCTATTTTATTTGAAATGAAATGGAAAGGTGTTCGCTTTGATATTGAAAGAGCAGAAGAAACTAAAAAGTTTTTTAATCAAGAAGAAAAAAAGATTTATAAAAAAATTACAAAAGAAACAGGCGTCAAGATTGATGAATCTAGTATCTATACTCCTAGTGTTTTACAAGAGGTATTTGAAAAACTTGGAGAGAAGTTCGACACAACAGAAAAGAATAAGCAAATTAAAATTGAAAAGGATGCTATGCTCGATAGTGAAAATCCTTTGATTAGAGATATAGCTTTAGCGAGAGAATATAATAAAGCCTATACCACTTTTATTGACTCTTATATTAAGTTCGCAGTTAATGGTAGGATTCATGCAGATATTAATCAGTTAAAGAAAGAAGATAACAGGGGCACGGTCAGTGGTCGGTTGTCCATGAGCTATCCTAATTTACAACAGGTTCCTTCTCGTAATCCTTTGGTAGCCTCTAAGATACGATCTTTATTTTTACCAGAAGAGGGAGAAAAATGGGCCTCTTTAGACTATTCTCAACAAGAGCCTAGACTCCTTGTACATTATGCCAAAAAACAGCGTTTAGAAGGCGCTGACATCATGGTTAAGTTCTTTGAAGATGGAAAGGACTTTCATCAAGTAACTGCAGAAATGGCATCTATTTCTAGAAAAGAAGCTAAAACAATAGGATTATCTTTGATGTATGGCATGGGTATTAAAAAACTAGCTGCGGATCTAGAGTGTACAGAAGAACAGGCTAAATCATTGAAGAAAAAATATAATGCAAACGTAAGTTTTTTAAAAAATATCGTAACAAAAGCGACTAGATATGCATCTAATCAAGGTTTTATTACAACCTTAATGGGAAGAAAGTGTCGCTTTAATCTATGGACAAGCAGAGACTTTAATAACAGAAAAGTTTTCTCTGAGGAAAATGCTTTAAAAGAATGGCCTCTGAATGAGATTGAAAGAGCTCATACTTACAAAGCATTAAATAGATTAATACAAGGTTCAGCAGCAGATCAAACCAAACAAGCCATGGTGAATCTGCGGAAACAAGTAGGGGTTATTCCTATGATTCAAATACATGACGAGCTCAATATCTCCATAGCCAATGAGACCCAGGTAAAAGAGATCAAAGAGATAATGGAGACTGCTGTTGAACTACACGTACCTGTAAAGTGCGAAGTTAAAATAGGAAAAAATTGGGGAGAAGCCGAATGAGAATAATATACCAAAGTGGAGAACTTAAACTCAGCCTAACAAAAAAAGAAATAAAACATATTGTAGATAACTCGGGTAGTCCGGTGACTATGGACATTAAGATGCTAAAAGTTTTACATGAAGATATATCTGATTGTGTCAAAGCACATTGGTCTAATGTAGAAGTATGGCAAGCTATAGAAGAACATCTAGCGTCTCAAAAAAGCATAAGTAAAAAAGAAAAATAAGTATTATATTCTCCTCGAAATAAACCAAGGAGATAATAATGTTTAACTTAACCAACAAAGCAAAAGATCATTTCTTAAACTTTTTCAAGCAAGAAGATAAAGATGATTCAATAAAAGAATTCTGCCAAGCAGAGTACAAAAAAGATTGGTATGCAGCTTATAGATTTTTTAAAGAAGAAGGTCAGTTCCCTAATTTTATTAGAAGAACTCTGTAAGAAAAGGGGCTAATGCCCCTAATCTTATTTGACTTCTGTAGTATATCTCTTACCGTTCCAGGTAAATTCTTTTGCCCCTTTTTTTCTAAAGTGTTTGAATGCTTCTCCAAAAGAAACACCGCCTTTAGATACGCCTACATTAAACTTCTTTCCACCAGACTTTGAGATATTATCTCCTGCTTTAGCCTTTGCTGTCTTTGTAGTTGCTTTTTTACCACTCATCCCTGCTTTTGAAGATGACTTCTTTGCAGAGGTTTGATTAGCCATCGTTGCTTCTTTTCTCTTTTTAAAATCAGCTATGGCTTTGTTTCTTTCGCCTCTAGTGACTTCAGCTAATCTCATCGTCTTGCCTACTATATCACTGTCTTTTTTAATTTTACTTTTTTCACCAGGATTCTTCTTACCTGCTTGATACCCTCTACCAGGAGAACTTCTAAAAGTTCTTTTTCTTATTTTTCCTACCATTGTCTTACCCCTTATGCGTTTGCTACTATATCTGCCAGGGCTTCGCAACGCACTGGCGTTTGTTTAAACCATCTCGAGTCTTTCATTTGAGTAGCAGCCTCCTGCCTATCTCCATTAGATAATGCTTTCCACATCTTCTTGAACTTCGAGACACCTGTTTTTCCTAATTGAAAAACCATCTCCACAATAACATGCTCAATTTGTTGAGGCAATCTTTTATCTCCTCTGTAATTTTCTGATATTAGCTGTTCTGCTCCTGCGCAAGCTCTATTAAGATCAATTAAAAATAGATCTTCTATCTCATCTGTTGATATCTTAACGCCTTCTTTAAATCTTTTTCTTTCATGTGCTTGTACTAGATGCCCGATTCCTATCGTGGCCTTTCCTAATGTGTCTAGGTAAACAGTATCCACACAACCTTCGTGGTCCCGTATTCTCGCTTTTAATTCGTCAGTGATTTTAATTGTATTCATCTTGATCCTATACCCCAATGTTCTTCATGAGGGTCTTTGGATTCCTTTCTTTTAATTATTAATTTAATTAGTTCTAATATCTTTTTCATTGCATATCAACATTAAAAACTCTTTCGAGTTCTGATAGTTGGTTTTTTGCGTTGTTAATACCTGAGTTAAACATATTATTATTGCTTACTTGGTTTTGATTGATTAGTTCTTGCATCCTTGCTTCAGGACTTTGATAGTCAGAAAGGATTTCAAATCCTGCAGGTATTGCAGAAGGTATACCCATTCCCGCACCTGCTTGATATCCTGATCCGGGCATTCTTACAAACCTATTATCAAATACTCTTGGAGCACTTGTTATACCTGTGGCAGGTAACCCTCTAAAAGAATCATCTGTAACTGAATCAGCAACAGATGTTGAGACTCTATCTAAATTTTGTTTAATTAAATCTGCTTGTTGTTTAGCAGTCATTTGTTCTTTTTCAGTGAAAGAAATATCCTGTAGTTCAGGATCTTTTAATATACTTAATTTATGTCTTGAAGGATTTGCAATTTTTTCTTTTTGAACATCTGTTAAAGCACTTATCTTTTCACCAAGCTGTTGTCTTTTTTGATCAACAGTATTTGACAAATCTTTAAATGCATTGACAGCTAAACCAAATAATCCACCAGAACCTAGATATTGTTGTGCGGCTTGACCCGCACCTTGTGCAAGGCTACCCAATCCATATCCAATATCCCCCATAACTTCTCTTGTTGTAGGTCCATATTGTTGAACTAATCTTTGTCTTTCTTCAGTTAAACTTCTTGGAGCGTCTAGCTTCATTTGAGTTAAGCCTGTAACACGACTTCCTGTATCTGTATAAACAGGCTTTGTGTATAGGTTTTTGAAGCGCTGAAGTTCATCAGCTTGCTTCATTCTTCTAGCTGCTCTTTCATCAGAAACATCTGGTCTGTTGGAAAAGAATTCTTTACGACCTCTAGCAGCGTCTAAATCTCTAGCAATGTCTGCTCTGCTTGTTCTAGCTCTACTAGACTTAGCTTTTAGTTGTGCAGTTGTACTAGCTGGCGTCCTCCCTGGAGGAGCTGACGGTTTAGAGGGTCTCCTAATATTTGCTTTTCTTCTACGTGGTGGTGCCATTAACTTAATTTTCCTATAGCCCTATTAGTTGGGTCGGTTATTGTTCCTTCCCTAAATCTAGCATCTACATTAGCGTTTGTCGAGCCTTGTCCTTGTCCGGTGACCACGGATCCTGGACCAGTGTCTTGGCTAATAGGTGTTATTCCTTTTGGTAAAGACGGAGTGATAGGGTCTGATTCTCTTTTAATCTCTTGCTTTTTAAATAATTCCTCTGGAATTACTATTCCCTCATCAAAATCGTCAGTCATACTTTTACCGACATTCTGTTTAAAAATTTCTCTGATGTACGGAAGAGCCTCAAATATTGATGCACTTACTTCTGCTCCTAGTTCTTCAGATAAGTCTTTAGCCTTATCAATTGCTAGTGTATAGGTTCCTTTTGTAGGCATATTAGGTATAAATTCACCACTGTAGACAGCGCCTCTTATATTTTTAGGGAGTCTCCCTAACTGTTTTGATATCTCGGCATCAGACAAACCTAGTGTTCTTAGTGCATCCACATCTTCTTTTAAAGCTTTAAAGTTTTCAAACCTAGCTCTTTCGGATTTTATATAAGCATCCACGATAGAAGCAGGATCAATCCTTCCTCCCCTTAATACCTCAGAAGTAAATAAACTTTTGGCACTTCTTTCCTTTTTTTGAAAATCAAGAATAACAAAAGGAGCTGCTCTTTTAGGGTCAGAATCTATAGATCTAAATCCAAAGATACCTTTTAATTCATCTTCCATGTCATAAACTCTACCGTGTTTGTCTTCTCTTTTAGTGGCTGAACGAACAAGCCTTGTTGCTTGAGGTAATCCTAATGGAGTTAATGTATCTAATAAATGCATTCCAATATCTGCTGCGATGTCTCCTGCATCATCTTCTGGGTTAAACACTCTATATCCTTCCCTTGTTTCTCCTCCTCTAAATATGATATCGTTTGCAGCTTCCACAAAGATGGCTTCAGAAATAAATGGTTTCATTATTTCAGACATTGATTTTACACCTGCTTTTACAAGAGAAACATTGACAGATTCTCCTGTCGCTTCTCCTTTTGATATCTCATTAAATAAAGTTGTTGCTGGTCTAACCAACGTATCGTATGGATAAATATAACTTAGATCAGAATATTTTAATGTACCATCTTTATTTCTACCTGAGGCCATTAACCTTCCATTCTCTGACCAAGAAGGAACTATTCTTCTCAACGCTCTCATTTCATCTTCAGATGCATCATATAAAGATTTACCTAGTTCAACTAAACCAACTGGAAATACTGCTCCTGTTGTTACAGTGCCGGCTAGTCTTCGTAAACCCGTAGCTCTAAAACCAGGAGTTAAAGCTTCTCTTGCCCCTCTTTGTAAAGTGTTAATGCCTGTTCTTATAATTTCAGCAGGGAAAGAAACAAAAGTTCCAAGAGGATAGTTTCTTAATTTTTTAATTAACGAACCAACATACTCGTAATTAGGAATATTATTCTTTGTAATATTAGCTGCCATATTTTCGGAGAATGTTTCAAATAACTCTCTGTCTGCCACATTACTTGAGTACGCTAATTCTTTGTACGCTCTTGCACCTCCTGGTTTATATAGATTTTTTCTGAATAAAGGATCATCTAATGGATTTGTTTCTGTTCCTATTTTTCTACCCACTAGTCTTTCCAAATCCTTAACTAATTTTTTATCTGTTTGAATTTTTTGTTTAAAGTTTTCTTTAGTCAATCCTCTGTTTTGTAAGTTTTTTGACATCGATCCTGTTTCAGATTCAAAGTTTACTCTTTTAAAAACATTATCCTCAGCTACATACATTTTTCTACCAAATCGTAAAACTTTATTTACTAAACCAAGACCCATCGTATCAACGACTTGATTGAATTTACCATCAGCTAAATCAGTTCCTGTTGCTTTTGCTAAAGCCTCTGTTTCTGCAGCAATAGGATTGGTTCCATAGATACCTAATCGTTGATGTTTAATTTTTCTTTTAACTGCTTCTTCACTACCAGAATTAAATCCGTCTTTAAGAGCCTCTTTAAATATTCGATATGTATTTGCAGGATTTTGAAACAAAATATTTCCATTCATTGTGGTAAAAGCAATTGCAGATACAAAGTTTCTAACGTGAGTAAAAGGGTTAAAGATAGTTTTAGATTGATTAGAAATACTCTTTGGGTAAAGAACTGCCCACTTATAAAGAGTATTGTTTAAGAGTCCTGTTAGTTGCTCACTCTGTCCGTTCAAAGTATCGGCCACCTCAGCGAAAGTAAATTTACCATCGAGTGCAGTTTTCAATGGACCACTTGTCTCAATTTGTTTGAAGGCTTGTTTACCTATATTCATCTTTGCAGCTACACTTGGCAGTTCATCTGCATCAAAAAATATCTCACTCTTCCCTGCTTTGTTTTTACTTGCATTAAACAAACCATCGAAAGCATCATACTTTGCAATAAACTGTGTTTGCTTTGATAGAGTGTTGGCTACGTTGTAGAAAGGATCTCTTATCTCTCCGAATAAATCTTTTAATTCATCAGGTAGTTTTCTTTGTTTTAATACGCCTTGATCAATCGACAATCCTAAAGACTCTAATTCTTTTGGTACATTTTTAAACGCTTCGTTAACTTCATCTAACCCTTTACCTGATCTTTCTACAAGGAAGGCAGTTAGTTCTGATGCTTTATCAGATAAATCTTCTATTGTTTTAGGATCTTTGTTAATAGCATCCTTTACTCTTTTAGCTATTTCTGCTTTTGTTTGCTTTGCGTTTAACTCTGGCATTGTCTTTCTAACGGTCTTTTCAATGGCGGGAGTTATTGTAGCGGCATACTTATTATATAATTTACCAAAGAAAAAATTATCTGCCTTTACATAGGCGTCATCAGATGGCTTATACTTAGCCATGCCACTTGCAAACAAACCACCTTTGGATGTTTTAAATATTTGATAATCAAGGTTTAAATACTTACCTATGTTTGCTGTAGCGGCTGTTCTAATTCTTTTGGCATCTGTAAAGTTGTCTAATAATGGAATTAAATCTTTTCTATTTACGTCTGATAAATGTTTTTTTAATCCCTTCATAGCTAAATCATAATTTTTTCTACCAGCTTTTGTTCCTAGATTCTGTTGAGTTAAATCATCTAATAGTTTTATAACTCCTGGATCATCTTTTAATACAGGTCTAACGGTACTATCTGCTTCTTTCATGATTGTTCCCGCTAATTCATTTACTCTATCGGAGAAAACATCAATTTGATTTCTACCTCCATAAATAGAATCATCTAATCTTTGAATAGTTTTGTCATCTATCTTCAAATCTTTTTTTAAGAATTTATATAAGTCGTCTTTTGCCTTTTTAGATATATCATTACTAGCGTACTCATAATCAACTTTGTTTTTTGATTTTGTTGCAGTGCCAAAGTTTTCTAATCTTTTTTGTATTAGTTCTTGAAACTTACCAAATTGTTTTTGATCTTTGATTTTGCCAAATATGTTTGTTAACTTTGCACTTGATGCAATCTCCATTGCCACATCTTGTAGCTTAGCTGCTTCATTAGTTGCGATTTCTCCTGCAGCAGATATTGTATCGTCAGCCTCTCTTAGTCGAGGAAAGAATTCCTTACCGACATTGCCCTCAGGTGTCAAAGAGTTTCTTATCTTACCAAATATTCTATCTATAAAGTCACCTTCAAATCTAGCTTTTGATCCTATCTTTGCAGCTTTGCTAAATCCAGATACTAAAGATCCTGCGGCAGCACCTATCAGACCACTTTCAATACCAAACTTAAATCTGTTTAACAATCTTCTTGATGCCTCTAATCTATCTTCTGATCTCAATTCATCGTCGGTTTTTAAAGGATCAAATCCAAGAACATCTCCTAGAATGGTATCTAAATCTTGCTCATAAACTGCAGCTTCACCTAAAGCAGAACCGGTGATTCCTCCAGCCCCTACTAAAGCTTTTTCTTTTAAACTTAATTTATTTCGTGTTGATTTTTCTTCTACAATTCTTTTTGATTTAGGCGATACTTTTTTGTATTTAGCTTTATCTAAAGCCTTACCTGTTTTCTTAGCATTGATGGCCCCCTTAGCTACTTTAGTTCCAATCGTAGATGCATTAGCTAAGATTGCTTTGGTTGCCCCTGCTCCTAGTTTATAACCACCAATACCTGGAATAACAAACTGTGTAATACCTTCTGTTATTTTTCCTGCTAAAGTTTGTTCGGCTAATTCATCAAAGGGATTTAACTTGTCAAAATATTCATCAAGTTCTGCTGCATATTCTGTGCCAAATCCTAAGTCTACTAGCTCTGCTCCAAGAGAAACAAATCCTGTTGGTATTTTAATTGCACCAGATCCAATACCTGCTAGTGCAGATAAAAATACATTAGGATCATCTTCTTCCTTAGAAATTTTTGAATCTTGAACAGATATTTTCTTATCCTCTTCTTCAAAAGGAGTAATACCTTTTGGTAAAGAAAATTCTTTCTTATCCTCTTCTTCAAAAGGAGTAATACCTTTTGGTAAATCAACCATGTTTATCCCTTAGGTTCTACGTAAGGAGAACCGTCCGCATAAACAAATTTATCTTCTGAATTTTGATAAATTACTTTTCCATCTTGTGTTGTGCCAACTGCATTTAAAGTTTCTTTAGTCTGATCTTCCGAACCATAAAGAGCATCTCCCGCTTGTTGAGCTTCTGCTGTTGCTTTTGCAACTCCGTCCTCACCACCGTATTGCCCTGTTGCAATTAAGTCTTTATAGACTTCTGCTATAAAATCAGTTTTAGTTGCTCCCGCTTGAGCTTCTTTTAATTCAAGAAATTTTTGTGTTCCTGTTTCATCACCATATTGTCTTTTGTAAAGTTTTAAAATATCATCTTCTGCTCCAGCTACTTTCATTTGTTGTAATTCTTTTGCTAGTGTTGCTTGACGTTCTTCTTTCGCTAGCTCTCTTTCGTACTCTGTATCTGCAGCTTCTTTTGATCTTACTTGTTCAAGAGCCATTAATTCAATTGCTCTCTCATCTTCGAAAGCTTTTCTTCCTAGTTCCGCAAATGCGTTCAATGGATCTTTCGCAGACTTTGCTACTTTGTCTAAGAAGTTTGACCCCTGAGCAGAGGCTAGATTTAAACCAAACTGTGCTAATTGTAAGAAGCCTTGACGTTTAACCATCTCTTTATTGTCGCCAAGAATCTCTTTTAATAACTTAGATTCTTTTAAATATTTCTTTTTTAATTCTTCTGTGTCATCTACAGGTTTAGGTTCGTCATCTTTTTTATTACCGCCACCTTTTTCTTCTGCTTCTAATCTTCTTGCTGAGTCTGTTGCGTCAGACTCTGTTGCGTCAGACTCTGTTGACTCTGTTGACTCTGTTGACTCTGTTGTATCTGTTGGCTTCATTGACTCTCTAATAATTTGATCATCATAATTATTACTCACCAAATTTGTAATAGCGGTTTCAGGTTCTATTCTATCTTCAATATTTGTATCCCCAAAAATATCAGAAAGCATTACCTTTGGTTTCTTCTTTTTTTCTTGTTGTATTTGAAATCCTTTACCTTTAGGTGCAAATAATCCTGACGGATCACCACCATTACGCATCCTTACAACACCACCATTAGCAAAAGCCGGTAGACCATATCCTCGTAGCTGGTCCTTGGTCAATGGTCGTTGAAACATCGGTCTATCTAAAATAGCCATCTAACCTCCAAACAAGGAACTAATACCACCGAATGTTCCTCCCGCTGAACCGTAAGCACCAAGTCCTGCGATGCCTAATCCTAAAGCTTGTTGAAGAGCAGAAGGAGTGGGTTGTTGTGTGTATGTAATTTGTGATGAGGGAACGCCTCGTAGAATATCAGAAGCAAATGCTGTTCTTTCAAACGGTTCTTTTTGTTCTGCTAAAGTTGTTGCTCTTGCAGCTTCAATCTGTGCTTGACCAGGAACGAATGCTCCCCCTGGTCCTTCGAAACCAAACTGTTGTGTTAATTGTCCAAGGCCTAATAACCTGTTGATATCTTCACCACCTAGCTGTTGTCCTAGTTGTCCTAAGCCTGCTTGTCCTTGTGCGGCTTGTAGTGTTTGAGAACCTAATGTACCTAGCTGTTGTGCTGTTGCTCTTTGAGCTTGTTGTGCTTGTAAATAGTTTCGAGATAAATCTTCAAAAATTCTTTGTGATTGAACCTGAGCTAAGTTTCTAGCTTCTTCTGCTTCACGAACACCAAATCGTGATCCGCCAAAGGCACCTGCTGCCACGGCTTCGGCAGAAGTTCTTTGTCCTTGAATATCAGATTGTCTTTGTAATTCAGCTAAAGCTTCTTGTGTAACTTGTTGTTGATAGGGATCCATGTATGTAGAAATCTGTGATGGATCTAAAACTTTTTGAGCGGCACCGATTGCTTCTAAACCTGTACCAATGGTTGTTCTTGCAGCCTCTAGGTCTGGTTGATACGCACCAAGTCCTGCTTCTGCTCTTTGAATGGCAGCTTGTTGTTGAGGAGTTAAGCCCGCTACTTCATATGCAGGAACCTCCGAAGGTCTCGAGGCTAGTCCTTGTGAACCAAACACAGACTCTAATAATTTTTCTGCTCTCTCTTCAATAAAGGGTGCCTGTCGTTGATATTGGTATATTGTTTCAGCCATTATGCTACCTTACTTTCAAATTTATCCATCATGTCATACATCATCTTAGCGCCCTTGCGACGTTGTTCTACCTTATCACCTTTATTCGCACCATTCAATGCCCCAAGTCCTCTAACTGCAGCAGCAGTCATAACAAACTCACCATCAGATAACATTGCAGGGATGTCATCAGATTTCTCTGTCCCTGGTCCGTCGATCTGTCCTGTTTTACGAGGGAAACCTCCCTCAGCAACTCTTGCAATTGGTTGTAATGTCGGAGCTGATGCTCCATATCTACCTGTTGCAGTATCATAGTACGTGGCCCTCGGTGCACTGACGTCTAACATACCTTGGCTACCAGGTTCAATCTGTGCTGGTGGCGGCATGCTTGTATCTTCTTTTTTAAACGCTCCCATTCCACCTAAAGCACCAAGACCTAAAGCACCTGTTAATAATTTATTGTTTTTTGCAAAGTCTAATGCTTTTTGTCCTAATGATCTTTGTTCTAAAGCTAATCTTTTTGAGGAGTCTATTGCTCCTTGTTGCACTGCTGCTTTTTGAGTAGCACTAGGAAGAAAAGTAGATTTTGCACTTGTGCCTAGTTTACCTAATCCTGCTCCACCTTGTAATCCAACGGCTGCTCCAAAACTTCCTAAACCAAAACCCATCAAGGCATTGGTTGCAATGTTAGAAGGGTTGTCTCCCCTCGCTGCTGATCCTAATCCTGTACCGATAGCTGCACCCATAGGTCCCCCAATAGCAAAACCTACTGCGCCTCCGATAACTGGTAGAATCTTTTTTAACATTTTATTCCTTCTTATTTGATGCACCCAAACTAGCAAGTCGTGGTGCGAAAATTTTTACATCTCTTTGAATATGCTCTTCTGCAGTATCTGTATCTGGATTTTCAATGTCTGCAGTGCATGCTTCTTCCGATTCGTATGTTTCATTGGTATTTTTATTCGTAAGCACTGTTTCTGTTTTACAACTGTAAACAGGAACCTGTTGACCATTAACTTCTTTGTGTCCTAAAAGCTTTGGTTCTTCTACTATTTTATTCATATTAACCTTTATTTGTACTATTGTTGATCCTTCATTTCAAGCACAGAAACCTTAATTACAAGGTCATTAGCTGCACTTGATGTTACTTTTAAACTGTCGCCACCTTCAAATACAAAGGTGCCATTAATAATCTTTGTACCTTGATGTTGGACAGCTACATTATTTATCTCAAAATCAGTGGTTCCGTTGTTATAGGTCAATACTGCATTGAGTGTTCCAGACCCTGAATCATTATGTAAAACAATGGTTTTGACCATAAAAGTAGTCACAGGAACAGGTGGTGTCGCTGCTACATCAGCTAATGGAACTGTAAATAAAGTATTAGCTGCTGTATCTGCAGGACTTAAAGCAAAGGTTCTAAAACGATCAGGCATCTGTTGTCCCTCCTGTTGCAAAGAATGTAGTTCTTCTATTTACTTCGTCTTTATTATCTTGTTGATAGGATGAATTTAATTGTAGAACAATTTGTTCTAGTTGTCGTACCATCTCAGCAAAAGCTCTAGGATCATAATCTTGTGGTGGATCAGGGAATCTAGTCTGAGGTATCTTAGCCATTATCGTCCTCCATCAGGTTCTGCATCTATATGATACGTTCCTACTTTAAAATTACCACCTGCAGTATTGCTTTCTATTCTAAAATTAGCTTGTCTACCTCTGCCTCTCATATCTTTTTTTGTATCTGTTGTTGCTACTGTCAAAGCTGTTTGACTAACAACATTTCCATAGGGATAATTTTTAAAACTAAAT
>Ga0098037_1001126_pt1 | contig 12435 bp, 10 predicted proteins | sample 5_EtaG_FD_75050 | JGI IMG/M metagenome (GOLD analysis project Ga0098037, IMG submission 75050) | Marine viral communities from the Subarctic Pacific Ocean - 5_ETSP_OMZ_AT15132 metaG | ecosystem: Environmental > Aquatic > Marine > Oceanic | place: Pacific Ocean | collected 2015-01-08 | reverse complement strand
GTAAAACTCGACATAGTTCCCGAACGTACTAATTGAACTTTTAACCAATCTGAATTATTAGTAGTTGAGGTCTTTTGTTCAAAATATGCTACTAAATCAAGCAACACTTGACACATATCTGACTTAACATCATTCTCATTACTCTCGTCTTTCTTCACTAAGTCCATAGCTAAAACGTTAAAATTCCAAGTAAACGTCCCTTCTCCTAACGTTGCAGGTTGGTCAACTACCCAAAACAGAGGATAGTTAAAATCTAAAAGCTGATTATGTTCAACAATCTCCCACAAATCACCATTACCAAAATTCTGTATTTGCTTATGTGCTGAAGCAAAGTCAGAAAATTCTTTTAATATTTGATTGTAGGTTAATATCATTTTTTAGAGTTATTGTATTCGTCTCTCCAACAATAAGAAGAACCTGCTGAACCTAAATAATAACTCGTTTGAAAAGCTGTCTTTCTAGGGTTTAAGTCGTCTGAATGTTCTTTGTATTTAGGGAATAAGTTATCGTTGTCACATAAGTAATTAATAAGTCTAGCTTCTCTCTCTTCAGCTTTGTTCTTCCACTCGTCTCTTAAAAACTGTAAATCTTGATAGCTTATCGGCTGACTGTTTTCACTCGATTTTGTTGCTACTGACTTATTTCTATATTTAAACAACATTGACGCAGAACACTCATAAAGAGTCCACTGACCCATAGCGGGAGCAATATAGTTGTCTAATAAATTAGTCTCGTCAGCGTTTAACGTTCCTGCTGTTATCTTTGCTTTTAAATCATTATATAAAGGAGTCCCTAAAATTGGATGAATTCTTAACTCCTGACAGTCTCTAATTGACGGTAATATTAACCTCATATCGACATTAGGGTCAATTAAAGTTGTGTTCTTAACGTATGCTTCGGATATGAATAAAACTGCCATAATTTATCTTTTTAATTTTACAACTTGCATTTCCCAAATATGACGACAAAACGGAGTATTTTGACCAGTTTCAGGATTGTGATACCATCCGCCTCGTTTAGTAAATATTGAAATTCCCGTTTGACCAAAATCGTTAGTTAACAATTCTAATTGCTGTAGTGTGTAACGTTTAGTTGTTGCTAATAACATCATTTTACGACAAAAAGGTCTACTCTCTGTCTTTAATGGTGGTGCGTCAGGTCTCTCAATATACTGATAAACGATAAAAGTTTCTTCTTTTGGTTTTTGTATTGTGTCTCTAGCGTCTGCTGTTGGTTTAAAATCTTTGTCTAAGGCTTTTGCGTCAACTAAATTAGACACCGCTTCGCTAATATCACTTATTGGAACGTTTAATCCTTTGCTTAATTCTGTAATTGGTAAGTCAGGAGTCTTAATTAATAGACTTAAAACGTCTTTTTCTAATTCGTTTAATACTGTTGTTATAGCGAAAGACTCTTTTTTAATCTGCTCCTCATACATTTTAGCGTCTTCTAAGGACGTTATTGGCTTAATATAAGTATCTAACACCTCTAAGTCTGTCTCGTTGTAACCTGTGTCTTTTAATTGACTTAAGATAATCTCATCTTCGCTGCTATTCATTTGCACTTGTTGCCCTACTTCTAAAGGTGCTAACCCTATCTTCTCTCTAATCTCGTCAGGTGTCATTACGTTAACAATTGTCTGTTCTGAGAATTGTCTTGTTACTGGCTCAATCTTAACAATGTGAACAGGCGAACCTACAACACCGTTAAAATTAAGTATAGAGTTAACTAACTCGTTAAATATCTTTTGCTCAGGGTCTATCTGTAAGTTTTGATACAACTGAGATGCTACTGCTATCTCGTCAGCGTTGTTTCCTAATCCTGAACTGTCTTTTATGCCAAATAATTTTGGACTCGTTATCCCGTGAGCTGTGAATATCTCTTCTCTTATTTGGTTATTTAAATTAATAAATCTCTCATCCTGTCCGTTAACTGGAATAGGCATTATTTGTGGATGGTCTGAAGCTTGGTCCGTAAAAGATAAAAGAGGCTTTCCTGCATTGTCTGGACCTGTAGCGTAATTCTTAAAACGTCTTTCAATTTCAGACATCTCCTCCTCTGTTGGTTGACCATTAGAAAAACTAATTATATAGCCCGAACTTAGATTATTGGATATATTTTGAAGCGTAAAGTTTGCAATCTGTGCGTCACTCTCTAAATAAGGTATCGCAGAAACGTAGTCAGGTAAAGGATAAACACCTACGTCTGGTCTATATTCTTTGTAATAAATTAAGTAATCAACATCACTCTTCGCAGTATCGTCATAAGGGAACTGCATTAATATTTTAAAATCTTCGTTGGTTTGTGGGTTCCTTGCTGACCAATCGTCTGTATAATAGTAAAGATTATTTTCAACACCGCAACGAATGTCACAAAAGTCGATGTGATTAACTGCTGCAATCTTACCACTTTTAGACATTCTCACCTGTAGAGAAAAACCTCCGTAAACCTTTTTGTCCTTTGCTAATTTAGTTAGTAAATCGTCTAAGTTTTCGTCTTCGTTTGGCATCCTTAAAAAACCCTCTATATAAGCTCTCTCTTTAAACGATAAATTCCCCTCTATACTAAACCCTTGTCCAACTATAAACTTAACCTTAGAGTTGATAATTTGATTGTGCTTTGAGCTTTCATTATATAACTTAGTTAAGTAGTCAGGATAAGTATTTTTATAAGGTCTTTCTGTTCCGTATTCATACCAGTCCCCTTTTTTTGATTCTTTGAATTGGGGTAGCTCATAACCTCCAAAATCTAACGGTAATAATTTTATACTCATAATGACGGATTGTAAACTATGTTGGTGTTTGTTGCGTTTGTGTGTTGTGTATAAGACGGAGTGTAAGTGCTATCTAATAATTTAACTTTTCCCTCTTCTACTTTTGTCAACCCTGACGGGTCTAAGTTTGTAGAGCTAACCTGCTCGAAAATCTCATAGGAATAAAAACCACCTTTTCCAAGGATTAAACTACCGTTAACAGCATCGTCAACACCTTCAATAAAATTAAACTCATTGTAACGAGTCTTATTGGTGCTTATGTCTGTCATTATTGTGTAGTAACTTACTTTAGTTTGGTCGCTCGTAAATTTAAACAAATAATTTGGATTTGTTATTGTACTAAGCTCATAAAGTGTCGCTACAAAATTAGTAGTTTGGCTCTTATTTAGCACTATCATTTTTTAGACTTTTTCTTTTCTTCAAAAATGTGTTCAGCACCAAGTTGTTTAAGTAGTTTAATATTTTCTTCTTTTACTTCAACTTGAAAGCCTTTTATAAATAATGTGTGACCTAAAAATTCTTTTTTTATCATAACTTATTTTTTTAAAAAAAAGGAGATGCTACTTAAAACACCCCCTCTTCCAAACAACAAAGAACTATTTATGCAATAGTTAAACCTGCTACAACTGACGACTGGACAGCGTAACAAGGAAATTTTGATTTATCAGTAATTTCAATTTGATATTGGTTAGCATCTCCGAAAGCTTGACCTGTTTGTGCAACAAGTGAAGAACCTTCAGCGAAAGCGTCTGCTCCTAACGACCAATACACTCCGTTATTGTCTTTAACAATTACGAAAACTCTCGCTAAAATTGCAAGTTTTAACTCGTTTGACTTGACGGCTGATAATTTATTTATTGTAAAAGCGGCAACATTATCGTAAAATGATGTTCCACCTACAGGGTCAATGGTAGACGTTGACGTTAACGAACCTGATTCTTTTTTAAGATTGTACTTAAAAAAGTTTGTAGCACCTGCCTGAGTAATGGCGGTGATTTCGTGGTTTGCTAAAGTAAACGCTGTTACATTATCCCTTTCTGAAATAAGAATTTCTTCGATGCCTCCGATTGAATCGGAGCAATCTCTAGAAAAACCTGTGGCTAATGGACAACTCATATTAATTTTTTTTTATAACTGTTTGATAATCAAACAATTGGGTTAATAAAAGGGAGCTTTTACACTCCCTTAATTCTTATTCTTATACTAAAGCAAATCTAACAATCTCGTCAGGGAACGCAACGTTCACACCTGTTCTGAAAGCCATTGTTACTTTATATATTCTATCATTGTCATCGTACCAACTTCTCACATCGTTAGCCTCTTCGTCTGGTAAATCAACACCAATAAAAACGTTTGACGCTCTCATTAAATAAATGTTGTTATTTGATTGAGTAAGACCTGGGTCTGAAACAACTTCAATATTAGGGAAACCAATCAAAGGCATAGACTGAGTCTGTCCTTCAGATACATAATGGAAATAGTTTCCGTCAGCTAATGCTCTTTGGTAAGATAAAAACTGAGCAGGTGCAACAAACAATTTTAAATCGTCTGCTCCTGCAATAGCTTCAGGAGTTAATTCAGCCATTCCTAAAAGGATGCTAATAATATTAGCTGAAGTATATCCTGTTCCTGTAGTAATTCCTGTTGGATTACCATCAATAGCAGTACCTGCCGCTAAAATTTGTTTATCTAATCCATCAAACTTGCTTAAGTTAGCAGCACCTGACGCGGTGTCACCCTGCCAATATGCTTTTCCCAAAGCGTCTTGAACCTTAGCAACTTTTTGAGCGAAATATATCTCTTCAAAAGGAACCTCTTCTTTCTCGTTAGTAAGACCTTGTTTTAACATTACTGCTGTATATTTAGCAGCTAAGTCAGTCATACATAAATCCTCGTGAACTGCAACAGCTCCAGGAGTGATAGTTCTTTGTGTTAAAGTAGTCGTACCACTTGCACTTCTTGAACATCCGTCTGCTTGAAAAACAACGTCTGTGTCTAAAATGTTAATTGTGGTCGGTCCTTTTACACCGTCTTGTATATTAGCATACTCAGCTAATCTACCTTTTGCAACAGATTCTACTATAATACCCATTGCGTTCTGTTCTGTATACGCTGGTAACGCACTTACGTCAAAACTCATAATTTAAATTTTTTTTAGTTAATAATTTTTTTAGATTTTAAAACACTAATTAAATCTTTTTTAGTGTCTTTTTTAAATGCTTTGAACGCTGAATTCCTTTTCTTAACAGCGTCTTTTGTCGGCTCGACTAAAAGCTTTTCGGTTAGTCCTAAAAGTTTAGCGAAAGACTCTTTAAGGTTAGCAATGTCGTTTTTTAGTTCTGTGAACTCTTCAGAAAGCGTAGCTTCCATTCCGAAAACTCTTTCTGTAACAATGCTCTCAATAATTTTCTTCGCTTCTCTTTCTTGAGACTCAGTCAAAGGTGCTGACATTTCCGCTTCCTCTTCTTCTTCAGCTTCAACCTCAGGAGCTTCTTCTTCTTCTACCTCAACAACCTCAACGATAACACCTGCCTCTGTGACAATCTTACGACCGTCAGAAAGTTCGTGTTCTCCGTCTGGAGCGGGTAAAAGTTCTCCCTCAACCTCAACTACAACAGCAGCACCAACAACTACTTCAGGCTCAATTTGAGCGACTGTTCCGTCTGCCAATACTACGTCTTCAAACTTTTCAGTCGTAGACTCTACAGTCTCCTCGCTTAATTCCGTTTGTTCCGTTTCGGTGGTTTCTGTCTGAACTTCAGATTGTGCTTCAACTTCAACGCCTTCGTTTTTGAAAATGCTTTTGATGTCGTTAAACAATTCTTTTAATTCATTCATAATAAAACTTTTTTATATTAAGTATATATAACAAATATTTCAATTTTTGAACGTAGCTGTTATTTATTTTAAATTTTAACACATTTACCGTTTTTCTTTTTATGTCCTTTTGGACATTTTTCGTCATATAAAGCCTCTGAATGACTTTCACAAGGCATATACCAAGTCTTCCCTTCATACTCGTGAGTGTGATAACCACCGTCACAACCTATACTCAAAGATATTTCTTCAGCTTTCTCTTTTGTACTATAAGCAAGTCTGTCGTCAATTATAGCGTGGTCCTCATCGACTAACATAGAAACGAAATTGTTTTTTTTAGTTTTATATTTCTTTACTACGTCTCTAATCTTTTTAATTAAGTTAGTAGGGTATTTAATAGTCTTATCCTGACCAAACATTCCCTCAACTGAAAAGCCTTTGAAAGTTCCGTCTTTTACCATTTGCCAAACCTCATCGTTTTCGACTCTCATTGAACCGAACCAACTTCCATCGGGTGCATCTTCAAAACCTTCAGGAGCTTTTGTTCCTCGTTTAGAATCTATTATTAAAGACTCTATAACATAAACACCTTTCGCCTGTAGGTTGTTGTCGTGCATTAAATTAACGTTTGCGTTGTAACCGTTCTTAAAGAATTTATTTACTATCTTTTCAATTGTCTCTCTACGAAATACAACATAATACTTTTCATTTTTATCGTTAAGTCTAATAATAGGTAAATCGGCTTTCATAAAGTAACCGCTTACAATTCTTTTCTCTTCGTCCTGAATTGAAAACTGTTGATTGTATTTGTCTTTTGTTTTCATTTTATTAATTGCCCAGTTAATGCCTGAAGCACCTCCCCAAGCATCCCACATAAGACCACCACAACCCTCGTCATAAGGTACGTCTTTATGCTGTTGGTGTCTATTAAAAGAAGCCATACGTCCGATAGTCTCCCAACTGATGTTGTCTTTATTTGCTAACTGTCTCGCTCTCGTCCATCCGACTCTAGTTCCACAATCAACGTTGTTCTCTTCTTTGTATTTAATAGCTTTCTTTGCGTTGTTAGACGCTGACTCAGGATAGTCGTTAAACGTTTCTTCAAACTGATGTTTTTGAAATGCCATCCAATTTGATTCAATTGCAGGGTTGTCGACTAATGCAATCATTGACACTCCTGACTCATCTTCCTCGTCAATAATTAATTCTAATAATTCGCTTTTTTCCATAATATAAATTTTAACTTAGTGTTGCCTGTCCTTGTATGACATTCACTTGATTTTGTGTGTTAGTAATATCTGTCTCTGTAACAAAAACCTGTGTCGGTCCTTGTGGAACAATTGTACTCGTATTTGTAACAGGCGACAATTGAGGAGCTGTTCCTCCACCACCTGAAAAGTCAGGAGCTTTGTTTCCTCCACCTCCAGGACTCCCACTCTGAAACTGTTGTTTACTTATTGTCGCAACGTTTGCTAATCCGTTAGCTATTGCAATTCCTGCCGCTATAAAAGGCTGAGCGGGGAATAAGACCGTTTTAGGATTTGCAGCAGCACTCGCAAAGATAGCGTTTGCACCCTGATAAGTTTGAATAATTGCCTGTGCAATTTGTAATCTTTTATTTATTTCAAAGGCTCTCTTTTGACTCTTCTCATTGTCTTTTGCAAAAGCTGTTGTCAAATTAATTAGTGCATTTACTCCGTCTGCCGCTAAACTTAATTTTGCATCTTCTAAAGATATTTGTCTGTCTAAGTCTTCTTGTGCGTCTGCGTCTTTCTTGTCTTTTAATTCTTTTTGTTTAGCTTCTTCAAGTTTTATATACTTTTCTTTTATTGCTAAAATATCAATTTGTTGTTGTTCCTCTAAAGCTTTCTCAAGTTCAGCGTTTTCTTGAGCTAATAAAAACTTTTGCTCATAATCTTGAACAAGTTTAAATATTTCTTGTTCCTGTGCTGAGTTTTTTATTTCTTGTAAAAGATTAAATTGTTTGTCTTCAATTTCTTGTTGTTTTTTATTGTTTTCTATAAGGTCTTTTAAAGCTTTTTCGTCATCTTTTATTTTTTGAGCTGCTGCTTTTTCGTCATCTTTTTTCTTTTGAGCTGCTCTTTTTGCTGCCGCATCTGCTCTTTTTTTAGCGTTAGCTGCCGCTTCCTTTTTTTGCTTTTCTAATTCTTTTAACCTTTCCGCCTCCTCTGCTGCCATTTCAGCGTCACCTGCTCCACCTTCAATAGCTACTTTCATTTTAACTTTTAAGGATTCGGTTAATCCGTCAATACCTTCCTGATATTTTTTGTTTTCTGCAATTGCTTTTGTAGTTGCAAAATTAGCAAACTCTTGACCGCTCACACCTAATGACAAGGCTGCTGCATAGTCTGTCAACCCAACATTCACTCCCGTTTGAGCGTCTACTATTAACTTTAAATTCTCTTTTGTTTTCTCCTGTCTTAATTCTGCTAAAGCCTCTAACTGTGCTTTAATAGTAATTAACTCAATGTTTTTCGTTAGTTGTTCGCTAACTGCAATTAATCCGTCTTTTTCTGCGTCAACGTTGTCTAGTAGTCCAGGGTATTCTTTTTGTAAGTCTTTAACAGCCTGAACTTTTTCCTCTCTCGTTCTTGTATCGTCTTTTAAAGTTTTTTGTAATTTGTCAGCAGCGTCTAACTCTTTGCCTATGCTGTCAATCGCTTTTGCTGTTGCGTCATTATATGCCTGTTGTGCCTCTGTTGTAGTTCCTAAAGCCTTAGTTACCTTATCCCAGTTAGCAATTAAAGTACCTATTAACACAACTAAAGCACCGATTCCCGTAGCTATTAAAGCTCCCCTCATTAACTTAAACGACTTTGTAGCTGTATCTGTCGAAAGTCCCAAAGCTTTGTTTGCTATTGTAGTCGCTTTTGTTAGTGCTAAATTTGCTTTTTCTGCTGTGTTTTTAGCAACAAGAACAATAGTGCTTTCTTTCTCTAAATTCTTTCTTAACGTTTCAACACCCATTAAGACAGATTGTGCTCCCTGTAGCTTAACCATCGTTTCTCTTAACTCCTCACTCTCAACACCACTCAAAGCCATCACACCCTGAAACGCTGTGAATCCTGCCACTACAGTTGTTCCAATATCTAGAGCTGCCTGAAGTTTGACTCCGTCATTTGCGAGTCTATTAACTTCGTTTTGAATATCAATATATCTATCTTTTAAGGCTGCCGCTTTTTGTATTGCGTCTTTTCCTAGAGGTGATGTTCTTCCCGCTTCTAAGGCTATAGCTTGATACTGTTGTATCTGTTTATTCATTGCCCTGATATTAACAGGAGCCTCTTCTATCTCTTTATTTAATGAGTCAAACTGTTGCTGAAGACTCTGTGTTTCTTTGTCAGACTTATCAATAGTGTTGTTTAGTTGCTTTGTTGCCTTTTCTAACTCTCCTAAATTACTAACAGCTTTCCCTGTTTGTACGTCTAACTCTAATGCTATCTTTTCTGCCATTTTTATTTAGTGCTTATAATATTGTAAGTATTTCCATCCCATTGAACCTCAACTGTGTCATATGCTGAAGTCATTGTGTAAGTTGTTGACCCGTCTATTAAGTTAGTTCCTGCGTTAATAATTGCCTGATGTGATGAGTGTAGTTTTTTAAATATCCATTTTTTGCCATAGGTCGCAAACGTTGGAAAAGTCATTGTTACATTTGCTGCTGATGTGTCTATAATATAAGTCTGCTCACTTTCTAAAACTCTCGAGTTTATGTTAACTGTCCTTATGGTTCCTGTTCCTTGTATCTCATTATTTACATAAGCTATGTTACTATTTATAACCTCTGTATTGTCTGTGTTTATTAAACTAACGTTTTTAGCTCCTGAAACAAGATTATTGTTTCCGTTAATTGTTACATTCTCACTCCCTGCTGTAACGTAATTATTTGACCCTATGATACTAACATTTTTAGCTGATGCGTCAATGTGATTATTTGAACCAAAAGCTCGAACGCTTTCAGAGTTTATAATATTATTATTTGAGTGTTGTATCATTCCGCTTTGATACAGTGGAGTGTTCTCTCCTGCTAACACACCTGTCCCTCCGTTTATTATTGCTGTAGTTATTTGAAATACTGATGCTAATTTAATCTTTAAAAACTCGCATTTTGTCACAGGGTTTGACGGGTTGTAATTCTCTATTTTATTTAATCTAAAATAAGAACCATTAAAATAATATTGTTTTTTAAACGAAAGTGTTTTTATGTCGCCAGGTGTTAAGTAGAAATAAGCGTTTACTATCTTACTGTTAACGTCTGTTATCTCTTCAATAAACTTAGAATAGTATTTATTAAATAAGTTATTATTTGTTAATGTTATAGGATAGAAAGTGTCATCGTAATAAATCTCTTTTGTTAATCCGAAATTAATATCTAAGGTTGGAGTATAAGGGTCGTCAAAGTGACCCGCATACGGGTAAGTTGTGTTGAAAGTCGAAGACACTAAAGAGCCTCGATGCTCCCAAATAGAGTTACAATTTTTTAAACCTCCGTAATATAATATTCTAATATTTGACTCTGTTCTCGCTTGTCCGTTGTTTTCATCGTATTTTTTAATTGATGGAATTATTCTGTCTTGGTCTAATTGACCAACTAACGGAGTAGGTGAAAATATAATTTCAGTCTTATTTGTTTTATTTAAAAACTCGTTATTAATTTCGTATTCTCTTTGACCGTAGCTCTCTCCCCACGTTGCTGTATAAAGGTCGTTATAATAGTCTTTATCGTCTTTGTATTTGTATAAATATTCTTTTGAGTCAATTGCTGCCATTGGTAAAGACTCAATAACTTGAGAGTTGTCTAATTTGTCAGACCAGTCGACAATAGTATTATTATAAAAATCCTCTTTTGGTTCTATCAATAAATTCTTATCGTTGTTTTCGTCGGGCTGAATATATAAATTAAACATTTTTACAATAGACATAAAGAAGTCTTTTTGTTTTATCTTCTTAGGTATTACGTTATTAAAATTAATAGTATCGCCTTCAATATAGTTGTTATTGGTAACCTGATTTTTAAATATACCGTTTGAAACGTTTAAAGCAATTGAGCCAGTAAAATAATCAGCAGTTAAAATTCCTGCCACTGGGTATCTTTGAAAAAGTGGATTTGTTGGTCTTACTGTTATTGCACCTGTGGCAACCTTAACACTATACAAATTAAGACTAGTATATTCGTTGTAAAGTTCAGATACTATATTTGTTTCGATTGTGTCGCCAACCTCTAGTTCTACGTTGTTAGCAACAACCCAATACTTATTAGGGTTAACAGACTCAGACCTGGCCTCTGCTGTACTATTAGCAAAAGAGTATTTTATTGTCGGACCATTTACTCCACTATTAGGGAAAGTAGAATACTGTACGTTCTCCCAATTTTGTAAGTAATCGTTATCAGGATAAGAAGCTCCTGAAGTTGTCACACTTGTCGTTCCTGATGTGATGTTAGTGTCTTGTTTATTAATTAAAAAATTCTTTAGACCTAATATTCCTGTTGTTATTACTGTGCCTGATGTGTTCGTGTAAGTATATCCTCCAACTGTAATACCTGAAGAGTTACGTCTTACAAGTTGAATACTTCCATAAATTGCAGCCATTGCTCTAACATCAATACTAGGAACACCTCCTGCATAATCTAAAGGTGTGAAAGTGCCTGTTAAATCAACCTCAAACTGTAGATTGTAAGTTCCTTTTTTATTACAAGTATATTTCCCTAATGACGTTGTATAAACGTTGTTAGGGTCGTCCTCAACAGTCATCTTAATAGAATAAGTGTCATTAACTAAAGCACCGTTAAAACTAGAACCTGCGTTTAGATTTAGATTTTGACTCGTTGAACTTGTCGCTTGATATTGTGCTGTTGTTGCTGAAAATGTTCGAGTACTTATCTCAGGTGTTGTAAACTTAAAGTCTTTTGCATTAAAAGGAATTATTAATTTGTTAAAAGGGTCTGACGTTAAGAAAGTTGAGGTGTAGCTATATCCCGCAGCAGCGAACATCTTATCAATGTAGTCTTTTGCATAAGCGGCAGGAAACAACTCAGTAACTCCCCAATCGTAAAGGTCAACACCCGTTGCGTAATCAATCATCGGATATACATATCCTGTCGTTGCAGACCAAGACGCAATTTGATTAGCTTGTGTCCAATCGTGATTAAGTGTACTCCAATTCATTGAAGCGTCGTCAAGTTCTTTGTCACCTAAAGCGTTCACAAAGTTTCCTAAACGTCCAATAATAACACACTCATAAGAAATTAAACCGTCAGTATTGTTAACTTTTTTTAGTTGTAGATAACCGTCAATTTGAACCTCTCCGTCTACTAAGTAAACGACATCAGTTTTTAAGTTAGGGTTAAAAGTCTGTAAAGACGTATTAATATCAAAGATGTGTTCAAAGATTTTGTTAATCTTCTTAGACCCTGGTATTGTGATAGTCTTTGAAAAGTCCGCTTTTCTTGTGTCAGGCTTTGCAATGTCAGCAATATTAAAAGTTAAATTAGGGTTTAAAGACTCTATTAACTCAATTGTTTGACCGTCAATATATAACTCTTCTTTTGTCATCCTGAACAGCTTTCACAATTGTCGTCATCAATATTACAAGTTCTTTCGGGAACTGGCATCTTCTCCAATTCTCTAAGCATCTTCTCGAATTCAGTTTCTTTGTTTTTCATCTTAATATCTTTGTCTGTAATTATCAACCCCAAATTCTAGGTTAACTTCTAAATTAAATATCTTATCAACTTTACTTCTTTTCTCTTCCCAATTGCCCTCTATATTCTTAACAGGAATCCTTTGATTGTTTTCGTGTAGGTATATCTCAGGCGACTCAAT
>Ga0098037_1001123_pt1 | contig 12456 bp, 13 predicted proteins | sample 5_EtaG_FD_75050 | JGI IMG/M metagenome (GOLD analysis project Ga0098037, IMG submission 75050) | Marine viral communities from the Subarctic Pacific Ocean - 5_ETSP_OMZ_AT15132 metaG | ecosystem: Environmental > Aquatic > Marine > Oceanic | place: Pacific Ocean | collected 2015-01-08 | reverse complement strand
GTTCTTAGTCAATGTAATCAAACCAAGATTCAATGAGGAAATAGTGTATCAAAAGATACCGACATTAAGAGTTCATCTGCCAGGTAATATTTCGGTTGGTGAGTTTCACAAGGATAAACATTATCGAAATGAGGAGTGGGCTGAAAAGGTGCAAGAGTTAAATTATTTTTTACCATTGACAAAAGCTTATGGGACTAATACGATATGGGCAGAAACAGAAGAAGACTTGGGTGATTTTCAAGAGATAAGAGCTGACTATGGTGAATGTGTGGAGTGGTGTGCTACAAAACTAACACATGGTAATAAACAAAATATAACAAGAAATACAAGAGTAAGTTTTGATTTCAGAGTAATACCAAAATCAAGATACGTAGAGAGTAATCATTTAACAATCAACACCAAAATACCATTTGGGATTGGTGGATATTATGGAGTTTTATAGTGAATAAGATAGCAATACTGATAGCTGGATGGCACTATCCAAAAAAGTTCTATGAACAGATGGCTGATTTATCTGTACCAATTGGTTACGAATTTGATTACTTTGTCGTAACACATAGAGACATTGATTTGCCTATTGTTCATGAAGAAAAATTAGAGGTGTTGAAAAAAGTTGATAAGAAAACTTTATTTGGTAAAATGGACTACGAGTTGTATTCAGAAAAACCATCTAAAGAATATTTTGAGTCATTGGATTTTGAGATAATTGAGGCTGAGAATAATTATGGTGATTACCAATACGTAAACCAATGGTTAGAAATTTACGATTATAAAGATTATGAGTACGTTTGCTACATACATGATGATACTTATATTACAGACTATGAATTGGTTACCGATATCGTTGAGGGAAAATGTGAGTTATATTATCACGATAACCGTGAAGTTTTAGCAAATTATGATAATTGGTTAATGGTTTACAATACAAATGCTGACAAATCGCCAGTTCCAAGAGGTTCTTTTTCTTTTTTTAAACAGAGATTTTTTGATAAGGTTGCAAATAGATTTGACATGGGAGAAAAATACAGTAAGGTATTGTTGGATAGAACCGATAAGGTTGACAGCCCAACTGTTATGAGTGGTACTGCTGATTGGAATACAATAGCAAGAAATCTAAACGTGATGTTTGAAGAAAAGGGAATAAGAGATTTAGCCGTAAAGTTAAGTAAACAATATCGGATGAGTAAATATATGGTAGAGGGTGAACGTGGTTTTATGTCAAAGGTAATTGGATGAAGAACATAGTTTTTACGATGGATATTGATTTGGATGGTGAGGGTAGATATGCCAGCACAAGAAGATTACCCTATCAATATTCAATAAAGAGTTGGGAAAGGTGGTGTGAGAAAAATGATTGTGAATTGTTTGTTCTTACTGATTTATTATTGCCAAAGGAACAGATGAATATATGTTGGCAAAGGTATTATTTGTTTGACATATTAGATGCTAATGATATCAAGTATGACCAAATACTTTCGGTTGATGCCGATACCATTGTCCATCCTGATTGTCCTAACTTTTTTGAGATGACAGAAGGGAAAATGTGTGGGGTTCACAACGAGGGTAGTTACGATTGGATTATCAGAAGCATTGAAAACTATGGTAAGTATTTCTTTAATGGTCACGTGATGGATTTTTGGAAATACATTGATTGTGGATTTGTAATTGTAAATGATACACACAGAGATTTCTTCAAACAAGTCATAGATTTTTACAATGAAAATGCTGAGATGTTAAGACAAGTTGAAAGGGAATGGCATGCTGGAACAGACCAAACACCTGTTAACTTTTTGATACATGATAAGAATGTGGACTTCAAGTGGTTGCCATATGAATACAACATGTGTGATATGGTTAGGAAAGAAGCACTCACAGAGGATATGTTGTTTACCAAATGGGGTTGGATATATCAGTATAATAGCATACCAAATAACCACGAGGATAAATTAACTTTACATTGGATGAAAAAAACATACGAGTATTTATATGGATAAATTAACAAAAAGATATGTAATTGGCACACACGTGATGTGGTTTGAGATTGAAATGTATAATGATTTCATAAACGGAATGGTCAATCTATTGGAAACCGTAGAGAACAAGGAGAATGTAACCATTGATTTGTGTTTTAATATGTTACAGCACTTCGAGAAATATGATACGAATAAGATTAAGAAACATGAGTTGGTGATTAAATTTAAAAAGGGTGTATCGACATTGGAATCTATGGGATACATCGTCAATCAAGAGATTAAAGATGGTGATGAGTTTTACTTTCATGCTGACTACAGAAGAGACTTAAATTATAACTACTGTAAGAAAGTAGATTATGTTGTTTGGGGTGAGACCGATAGTTTCTTTCCACGTGAAGCATTTCAGGTGATTGAGACTCTATCTCGATACACGGATGAACAAAACATACACAGATATTTATTAAGTTTTTCTGATAGAAAGATGTGGGATTCAAGTTGGGATCCTTTGGTTCATGTGGATTATCGTGGAGTTGAATTCATAGATGACGACAAGGGACATTTGAATCCTAATCAAGCAAAGTCACCGATGGCAATAGATGTGATGAATGAAATAAATGCCAAAGCCAATGGGGAGTTTGACTTTGGTATGATTAGACAACCAAAAATAAGTGGTGCTTGTTTGGTGTTATCAAGTGATTTGATAAAGTCTGGTGTGAACATACCACCTTGTTTGTTATACAATGATGATGAGGGATTGTCAGTTATGGCATACAAACTAATGAATCAGAACTATATACAATTTGTATGTGAGAACGTTCTACACGTCCATGCTAGAAGACATCCGAAGAAAAGAATGTATGTGTTAAATGAGGATAATCCACATTCATTTATAAATCAAAAAAACAATGACTTTCAGACTTTTTTAAAGATGTCGAGAGAAAATATAAATACATTGGTTAGTGGACAAGGTAAGTTCAAAGAGTATGATGATTTAAAAAATATATTGGAGAGTAAATGATTAAACCAAAAGTAGTAGAGGGTTGTCGTGTTCCAAAAGGATGGGGCGAAGAAATAATAATAGAAAACAATGAAAATTATTGTGGTAAGATTTTGGTGTTTGAGCCAGAGTGTAAATTTTCAATGCATTATCACATGAACAAAGATGAGACTTGGTATGTAGAAGATGGGGATTTTGAGTATAGGTGGATAGATACAGAGAAAGCCCTTATACATACTGAAATATTAAAACAAGGTGATGTAGTTAGGCAAAGACCAGGTCAACCACATCAATTAGAATCATTAACTTATGGTAGGATATTTGAAGTGTCAACATATCACGAAGATTCAGATTCCTATCGAGTATTACCAGGAGATAGTCAAAGATGAAAAAAGCATTAATAACAGGAATTAACGGACAAGATGGTGGATACCTTGCAGAGTTTTTACTTGAAAAGGGATATCAAGTTTTTGGTATGGAAAGACGGTCATCCACAAAAATAAGAGTTAATTGTCAACACCTTGAGGATAAGATAACATTTGTTACTGGTGATTTGACAGACCAAAACTCTTTGATGAGGTGTTTGAAGGAATCAGATCCTGACGAGGTTTACAATTTAGCATCTCAGTCATTCGTGGGTGAGAGTTGGAATACACCAGAACAAACAGGTGATGTAACTGGTTTGGGTGCTTTAAGAATACTCGAAGCTATTAGAGAGTACAACACGGATATTAGATTTTATCAGGCATCAACATCAGAGATGTTTGGTAGAATGGAACAATTTGCTAATGAAAATACATTATTTTATCCACGTTCACCATATGGTGTTGCTAAATTATATGCTCATTGGATTACGGTTAACTACAGAGAATCTTATGATATGTTTACAAGTTGTGGAATACTGTTTAACCACGAATCAGAGAGACGAGGTATTGAGTTTGTGACTCGTAAGATTACCGATGGTGTGGCAAAGATTCATTTGGGATTGCAAGATAAAATAATGTTAGGTAACTTGGATACAAAAAGAGATTGGGGTTATGCACCTGATTACGTAGAAGCCATGTGGATGATGTTACAACAAGACAAACCAAGTGATTACGTAGTGGCAACTGGCAAGGTTCACACTTTAGGAGACTTCATACAAGCATCTTTCAAGGAGATTGGTGTTGATAATTGGAAGGAGTATGTTGGAAGGGATGAAAGATACTACAGACCAGCAGATGTATTTTACTTGGCTGGTGATGCTAGTAAAGCTAATGAAGAATTAGGTTGGACTCCTAAAACATCATTAGATGAGATGGTATCAAGAATGGTCAAGAACGATATCAAAAAGTATCATGAAAAGAGTGTGTATTATTAATGATTAAGATAAAAATATTCAATCCTGTTGCTGGTAAAAACAGAATATCATTTACTGGTTTCTTGGTGATGCAACAGATGTTACGAGATTACAGTATTGAGATAACAGAATCGGATGATTTTGATTATGCTTTCTTGGGTGCTGATGACATACTTGATAAGTCAATTGGACTACAAGATAGCATTGAGTATGGATTGAAAAACATCGATAAATATGCTCGTGGTGGTGATTGTTTTATATTTGATGGTTCTGATTCAACTTCCTTGATGGGTTCATATGAGGTTCTTGAACAATCCAATGCTATGTTTTTATTTAAAAATCAGTTGTTAAAAAACAGAGAGGACTACAAAGAAAAGACATCATTCAATAAATGGTTCTTTGGTAATGGTTCTGGTTTGGATTTGGGATATGACATACCAAAGGAAAATTGGGATAAGATAAAACTATCAGGTTGGAACTTGGGTTATATGGCACCGAATGGATTCAGACCACAAGTACAGACTTGGCATCCAATCTCACCAACCAAGACAATTGACTTGTCTGCTATATATTCTGCTGACCATCCACCAAGTAGTGACCATTTGGCTGAAAATGCTTCACATTACATGAAGCATAGACACGGAGCTTGGGAAGTAATTGGTGATAATCCCGGCTACACGTTTCGTAAGGACAAACTACCTTATCAAGAGTACATACAATCCTTGTATCAATCCAAGATGGCATTGTCTCCGTTTGGACAAGGTGAGGTTTGTTATCGTGATTTTGAGATACCGGAGTTTGGTGTGGCCATGATAAAACCAAATATGGATATAGTCAACACAGAACCTAATCCTTACATAGCAAATGAAACCTACATATCCGTTGATTTGGATTGGAAAAATTTAAACGAAACAGTAATAAAAATGCTTGATAATCCCAATAAATTGTCGTATATTATAGATAACAGTAGAAAGGTTTATGATGAATTATATTCAGCCCATAGCTTTTGTAAATACTGGTATGATTTTTTTGCTAATTTAAGTGGAGTAGATAGTGAGTAAAATAACCTCAGTAATTCCAACCTATAATAATTTACCATTTTTAAAACTAACTGTGAAATCAGTTAGACAGAACTGTTATTACAACGATATGCCTATTGTTATATTTGCTGAAAACTGTACCGATGGCACAAATGATTGGTTACACAATCATGGTGATGAACTTGGAATTGAATACTACATAGAGGATGGAAAGGACAGAGAAGACCAACGAGGTATCGGTGGTGGTATTGATTTGTGTGTCAGTAAGGTTAAGACAGAGTTTGTCAATATACTACATTCAGATTTTTGGGTAGGACCTAACCAAGACATTGAGTTGTTAAAACTATATGATGATTTAGAGCCAGGTAAAAGATTGATTGCTTCATCATTTAGGGTTCAACCAAACATATTTCCAAATGATCCTGATTACAGACCTGGCACGATATTCGTTCCGTTTGACCAATTTGGTGAACATGAGGACAATTTTGAACAGAATTACTTTGATGATTGGGCTGCTGAGTTTACACATGACAACAACATCCGTGTCAGAAAAGCTGGTGGTGCTGGATATTTTTGTAGGGTAGAAGACCACATAAATATTGGTGGTAACGACCCGAGGTTTGAACCAATGTATTGGGAAGATAAGGATTTGTTTATGAGAATGCAAATGGAAGGATATGAATTTATAATGACGAGTAAATCTGTTATCTGGCATTTCACATCAAGAACATCAAGATTTCCCAATGGTCAAAAACAATTGGATAATAATAAAAGACCAGAACATTTGGTGAGATGGGAACAGAGAGCTATGGAAAGGTTTGTGGAGAAGTGGGGACGACTACCAATTGAGGATAGGGATAGTTTTGTCGTACCGATAACAGGAACTAATAACCCAAATAAAATAGAGTGGCCATTTTGAAAAGAACATTAATAATAGGAAGTGGTGGATACATAGGTTCACGACTCATGAAGGAAATGCAAGCAACTGGTGTCGACATCAATTGGTTTAAGAAAGGTAAGGAAGATGTTGACTTCAAAAATTTGACAAGAGATTATTACTCAGAGTTTGATAATATTATTTTACTTGCTGGACATTCAAGTGTTAAGATGTCTGAGGGTGGATTGAATAGTTGTTTTAACAATAATGTCAGAAACTTCATAGACTTGATAGAAAAGCTAGACAAACAGAAATTGATATATGCCAGTTCATCAAGTGTCTATGGTTCGGTTGGTGGTAAGACCGTGAATGAAAAATACTTTGGATTTGAACCATACAATCAATATGATATATCAAAACATACGGCAGACTTGTATGCTCAAAAGTCAGATGTGGAATACTATGCTCTTAGGTTTGGTACGGTGAATGGATACTCACCATTTTTAAGAAGTGATGTGATGATAAATGCGATGGTAAATAGTGCTATAAATGATGGTCATATTAAACTTTACATAAAGGATACGATGAGACCAATCTTAGGTATAAACGATTTATGTGAGGCTGTCCGTTACATACTTGCCAGTGATGAGGATAAAAGAGGTTTGTACAATCTAGCATCATTCAATAAAACTGCTGAACAGATTGCTTATGAAGTTGCTAATGTAATGGGTGTTCAAGTTCATGAATTTGAGGCTGATCCTACACAGATAAAGAACACTAAAAATCAAACCAAAGCTTATAATTTTTCAATATCCACATTAAAATTTAGAAGAGAGTTTGGATTTAAATTCAAAGATACGGTTGAGAGTTTGGCTACTGAATTGAGAGATGGATGGAATGACATGAAAAAAACAGATAGGAGTGAGGTAATTGATTATGAGTGATTACACATCATTAGATAGATGTTTATGTTGTGATTCATCGGATATTGAAATACTATTGGATTTAAACAATCAACCGTTAGCTAATTCGTATCATAATAATACAAAAGAGATGGATGAATATCCACTCGGTGTAAACATATGTAACAATTGTTATCACATTCAGTTAACTCATGTTGTAAATCCTGATTTACTATTTAAGGACTATCTGTACGTTAGTGGCACTACTAAAACACTACACGACAATATGAAATGGTTTGTTGATTATGTACTTGAGACTACCCCATATGGTAAAGGTAATACCGTGTTGGATATTGCTTGTAATGATGGAACACAATTAAATTATTTCAAAGATGAAGGTTTTAAAACTTATGGTATTGATCCTGCTAAAAACCTACATAAGTTAAGTTCAAAAAATCACGAAGTTGTTTGTGATTACTTTCGTAAAGGATGGTCAACTTTTGGATTAATTGATGTGATTGTAGCACAAAATGTATTTGCACACAATAGTAATCCAAAGGAATTTTTAGAAGAATGTGAAAAGATAATGCATGAGGATTCTGTTCTTTACATACAAACATCACAGGCAGAGATGATATTGAATAATCAATTTGATACAATCTATCACGAACATGTATCATTTTTTAACATCAATTCCATGAATGAGTTGGTCAAAAGAACCAATTTGACCTTAACCGATGTTATTAAAACGCCAGTTCATGGTATAAGTTATCTGTTTAGATTTACTAAAAATACATTTGAAGGTAGGAGAAAAGTCTTTAATGAAATAGAGGTAGAAAGACAACGAGGTTTGTTAAGTAAAAAGACATATGATGAGTACAAAACAAACATCACAAAGCTAGTATCCGATTTCAAAGAGTTAGTTAGAAACTCTAAACGAGAGGGTTTTGAACTAATTGGATATGGAGCAGCTGCTAAAGGTATGACATTCTTGAACTTTGCTGATGTGGAGTTGGATTACATTTTAGATGACAATGAGTTGAAGCATCACCTTTACACACCAGGCACTAATGTTCCAATCAAACCAAATGGTTTTTTAAAACAATACAAAGAAAGTGATAAAATATTATTCATACCTTTGGCTTGGAATTTTTATGATGAAATACAAGAGAGAATATTGAAGACACGAGACAATAAAAACGATTGGTTTTTGAGATATTTTCCAGAAGTTAAATTGGAGAGAAGATGAGCTACATAACAAATATAGATACTTTGTCAGCACTATTGGATAGGTTGATATCAGAGAACATAAAACTATACTTTTTCAAGAAGGATGATGTTGATGAGAATATAGAACATCAAGAGAAAGTGATATCAGCAATAAAGGATAGATTATTTGTTCTATTTGACGATGTTTATCGTGAGGGTGAGTATGAGTATGTATCGGAGAAGAGAACCTATAAGCCAGAAGATATCGTGGAGACACTTGAGGAATTAATCCATAATGACATTTCAACTGGTGAGGGTGACAGAGCCAATCTAAAAGAAGCCACATCAGACAATCCATCGTTGGAACATTTTACAAGAAACCACAAGTTAATCAGAAAGGCAAACGAAAACAGAGCTGTTGCAAAAAATAAATTAGACGAACAGTTCAAGGATTACGTAGAAGAATGATTGACAACCCGATAGCAATTAAGTACATTGAAAACCAAGATAAGGTCTTGGAATGGGGTAGTGGTGAGAGCACACATTATTGGGCTAAAACTGTCAACACTTTGGTTTCGATAGAACATTCACATGGATGGTATGATAAAATAAGACAAAACTTACCATCCAATGTTGATTATCATTACGTGCCATCACACTCGCAACAAGATGATGATGAGTTAGAACAACACGTTAGTGATTTACTACAATGTGCTGGTGATCCTTTGGAAGTAGATGGTAAGACTTTTTGGAATACGAGAGCTGGTTTTGATTGGCATTGTGGTGTTGAATACATTAGAAAACCATTTGAGATAGGACATGAAGACTATGATGTAATTATAGTGGATGGTAGATGTAGAGTCATGTGTTGTTACATGGCTAGTTTCTTTTTAAAAGATGGTGGGTATATAGTGTTTGATGATTTTAACAACAGAACCTATTATCATGGTGTGTTAAAATATTATGAAATAATAGACTCAAACGGAACTATTGCTATATTGTCTCCAAGAAAAGAGTTGTTGTCAAATGAAGAGGTTAAAGAATTATCACAAAAGGTTTACTCTGATTATGAAAACAATTAAAACCAACTGTGAATTTGCTTCGGAATTGATATGCGTGATACCATATGCTTATTGGTTACATCAAAACAATCAATTAGAAAAGGTAATTACTAGCAAAGGTATGAAACCATTCTATTATTTCTGTGATAACGTGGAAGAGAGATTTGAATACAGAACATTTGACATGAATCAAAATGGATTAAATGATGTTCCAAATAATTGGGTTCATCATAATGCTGAGGCTGTATTTGGTAAGACATATGATAAGTTAACCCAAGCTGAACAAACAGAAGCTAATGGTGTATTGGATTACTCACAATGGACACCACCACCTTATAAAAATCACTTTGGATTTTGGGATGAATTCACAGACTTAAAACCTTATGTGGTTGTAAACAATAATTACAATATAGAGTTTGGAAATGATATAACAGAATCAAGGAGATATTTTAATTTACAAACTCTTAGTTGGATTTTTTCTGAGTTAACGGATGCTGGATATAATATAGTTTATAAGAGACCAAATAATACAGAGTTTACATTAGACCAAAATGAAATGGCTACACTACATGGTGGTCATAAGTTTATGGAAATAACTGATCAAGGCATACTTAGCGACTATGATTTATGTGGATATTATGATACTGTATATAATTTAAATGATTTTGATACGGACAATTATAATGAATTTCAGTTAAAATGTTTTGCTGGAGCTGATGGTTTCATAACTACTAATGGTGGTGGTGGAATTTTAACTTGCTATTTTGATAAAAAAGTGTTATTTTATGTACCACATGGAAAAGAATTAAGACCTGGTTATTTAACTAAAGAAAACTCTTATGTTAATAAATTATCAGATGCTGAAATTCATGTCGTCTTAGATGAAGGTGATGAAAATGATTATACAAAAATACTAAATAAAATTGAGGATGTTTTTATATGATATTAAAACAAAAAATAGGTGTGGTTGGTAATGGATTTGTAGGTGGAGCAGTTAAGTTTGGTTTTTCACCACAGGTTGGCTGTGATGCTGAGGTTAGGGTTTACGATAAAAATCCAAATAAATCAACTCATACGTTAGAAGAAACCGTTAATAAATCTGATTTTATATTTTTATCAGTACCAACTCCAGCAAATGAAGATGGTTCAATTAATCTTGATATCTTAGAGGGTGCTTTAAATGATATAAGTAAAGTTCATGAGGGAAGAGAAAATGCTATTCTGATTAGGTCTACTGTAATACCTGGTACAACATGGGCATTACAAACTAAGTATCCACAATTAAATATATTGTTTAATCCAGAGTTTTTAACTGAAAGGTCTGCTAACTTTGACTTCATAAATCAGAGTCGTTTTGTAGTTGGTAATAATGGTAAAATGGGTAACCTCATGCAATCAGAGAGTTTTGTTAAATTAATCAAAGATAGATTTGGTGATTGTGTTGCGATAATGGAAACAAGTTATGAAACTGCTGAGTTGATTAAGTACATGAATAATTGCTTTTTTGCTACTAAGGTATCGTTTATGAATGAGATGTATCAGATAGCAGAAAAGATAGATGCTAATTGGGATGAGGCTGTAAGTGGATTTGTATCAGATGGTAGGATAGGGCATTCACATATGAATGTACCAGGTCCTGATGGTAAGTTTGGATTCGGTGGTAGTTGTTTTCCAAAAGACATACAGGCGATGATTGATTTTGCTGAAATGTTTGGATTGAATCCAAGTGTGTTGAAAGGTGCATGGGAAAAGAATTTAGAGGTTAGGTCTGAACAAGATTGGAAAGAATTAAAAGGAAGAGCAGTTACCGATGATAAATAAAAAATTAGAATATAATACCGAACTGATGGTAATTACGATGGAAGAGTGTGGTGAGTTGATTGAAGCATGTAGCAAAGCTATTCGTTGTGAAAACTACAAGGATGATAGATTGACAGAAGAAGTCGGTGATGTGTTGTACATGATAGATTTAATAATAAAACAAGGATTGGTTACGTCCGAGGGCATATCGGATCGTATGGAAATCAAAGAGAAAAAACTGAAAAAATGGAGCAACTTGATAAATGAGTGAAAGAGTAATAAGTTTTATACAACCAAGTAGAAACAACCTAAAATATTTAAAGTGGAGTTATAACTCCATTAGAAAGAATCTTGGATACCGACATGAGATATGTTGGGCTGATGATTTTTCAAATGATGGTACATGGGAGTGGATGAATGAAATCGTTAAGAAGGATAATAACGTAAGGATACATCGTAACGAAGGTCCTACGAGACTTGGACACACCATTCTATATGACACGCTGGTAGATATGGCGACAAGTGATATCATTATGATTTATCACGCGGATATGTATGCTTGTCCTGGCATGGACGAGGCTGTATTGGATAAACTAACTAAGGGTAGTGTGGTGAGTGCTACAAGAATAGAACCACCATTACATCCAGACGGACCTGAAAAGGTGTTGAAGGATTTCGGTATAGAACCTGAAGAGTTTGATGAACAAGGACTACTGAGTTGGATAAATGAAGAACGACCAGAGAAATACACAAGAGGTATCTTTGCTCCTTGGGCTATGTACAAGGAAGACTTTCTTGCCATAGGCGGACACGACCCGTTGTATGCTCCACAATCCAAAGAGGACTCTGATATATTCAATCGTTTCGTGTTGGCTGGTTATACATTAAGACAGACCTGGCAAGGTTTGGTTTATCACATGACCTGTCGTGGTAGTAGATTTGCTGATGGGGCTAAACGTAATCCTGATGGTCAAGTATTCATGAAGAACAGAGAGACGGATGAGTGGTTGAAACAGAATCAAAGGTCAACTCGTAACTTCATTCGTAAGTGGGGACACTTTGTCAAACATGATGAGTATTTAATGCCAATGATACCACCAAAATACAATGTTGGATTTGTGGTTGAAAACTGTGGACTTGAAATGTTAGGTGCTTTAGAACCGTGGTGTAGTCATATCTATGGTGATTGGGTTGGTCATAAGGGATTTCATGTAAACAAATACATTGAAGAAGAGCAACCAAATACTGATTTTAAATT
>Ga0098037_1001122_pt1 | contig 12457 bp, 19 predicted proteins | sample 5_EtaG_FD_75050 | JGI IMG/M metagenome (GOLD analysis project Ga0098037, IMG submission 75050) | Marine viral communities from the Subarctic Pacific Ocean - 5_ETSP_OMZ_AT15132 metaG | ecosystem: Environmental > Aquatic > Marine > Oceanic | place: Pacific Ocean | collected 2015-01-08 | reverse complement strand
CAAGCGGTTGCGTGAAGAACTCAATCAAACTCGTGAGTGTCTGTGGTGGTGCTACGACTTGGAACGCTTTGGTAATGAAATCAAAGACGAACACTGGGACTTCATCGGGCGACTCTTGGGAGCAGACACCGACCACAACGACAACGAATGGAGTGAAGAAGAATGATTGACACAGACAAGTACGAAGGACACACGAAAGGGCCTTGGTGGATATACCACAAAGACGGAGATGGTGTAACGAGTTTCTGGAATGGAACCATTGACGAAGCCGACATGAATCATGTGGCTGATGTCGATGCCCACGATAGTGACCTTAGACTCATAGCAGACGCACCGCTTCTCCTAGCAGAAGTCGAGCGGTTGCGCTCACTCGCTGAGAATCTGTATGATTTCTATGTTGGAAAATACGATGGTTCGTTGTTTTTGTTTGAGCAACAGATGTACTGGAGGGAAGAGGAATGAAGGTCGAGCCCACCATCTTCGTCGAGGAGTGGTTCGCCAAGAGCGACCCAGCCCGCAAGTACCCACGCAAATCAAAGCGCGTGGCAATCAAGTTCCCATTCGATAAGGAGATACAGAACGAACTCAAGAATGCGCTGCGTCAGATGGACGGCTACTACAACCTGAAGTTCTCCAACGGTGGCTGGTCCATCAGATACGACCCGGAGATAATCAGGAGAAGCGCATCTATTCTCAAGCAGAAGTACGACGTCACCGACCTGCTCGGCATGGCGAAGGATGCGCCTGTTGCTGAGAAGGCAGAGAGGATTACAGATGCTACGGCATCAATCGTGCGCGGTGAGATAGAACTCAACTGGCCTTGGATTAAGGACGACGACCTGCGTGACAAAGTTCGCAACATCGTCAAGGGCGTGCCCAACAGGAGTTGGGATGCCGGTAAGAAGGTGTGGCGCATACCGATAGGCGAGGCCGGCTTCCTGATGGCGAGGCTCAACGATGTGTACCAGCCGTTGTGTGATTCGATTGCTTCGCTCTCAGAAGTACAGACCTACATGGACGACTACGCTGCGAGGATAGCGATATCCGATGCCGCCGAGTTGGATGACGAGGAGGTCGTGGCCGAGATGAGGGAGAGGCTGGCCGGTGTGTTCGCACCCGGACTCGAACTGTATCCCTTCCAGTACGTGGGCGTGAGGTTCGCTGAACTGGCTGGGGGCAGGTGCCTCATCGGTGATGACATGGGGATAGGCAAGACGATACAGGCGATAGCATACTGCGCCCTGCATCAGGACCAGTGGCCTGTGCTCGTGATGTGCCCGTCCAACGTCAAGTACAACTGGGCCAAGGAGGTTACCAGATGGCTGCCCGATGCCACCGTCGAGGTGGTCAACGGATACAGGGGGCCGATAGAGGAGGCTGACTTCACCGTCATCAACTACGACCTGATGGCTAAGAGGCTCGACCAGTTGGATGGGATGGAGTTCGGCATCAGCGTGCTCGATGAGTCCCACTACGTCAAGAACAACAAGGCAGCGAGGACGAAGGCCACGCTGTCGATAGCCGACAAGAGCGACTCGGTGCTGTGTCTCTCAGGCACAGCGATAACCAACAGACCAGCCGAGTACTTCACCACGCTGAACCTGCTGCGCAAGGCCCAGTTCTCATCATGGCTCAACTACGTCAGGAGATACTGCGCCGCGTACCACGACGGCTGGGGATGGAAGACAGGTGGCGCGTGCAACGTCGAGGAACTCCATGCAGTGAGCAGGGACTTCACCATTCGCAGGCTGAAGAAGGAGGTCATGGCCGAGTTGCCTGACAAGATACGACAGAGCATCCCGGTGATTCCCACCAAGGCCGAACTCAAGGAGTACAGGCAGAGGCAGAGGGACTGGAGCGACGAGTACTCTCACATCAGGAACAGCGGCAGGGGCCTACCAGCGGGCTACGTGCTGAACATGCTGACCGACCTCAGACACAACTGCGGTGTGATGAAGGTGGGACCAGTGTCCGAGTGGGTGCTTGACTACAAGGAGAACAACGAGCGACCCATAGTGGTGTTCGCTCATCACAAGAATGTGGTCGCACCACTCTTGAGCATATTTAAACTCAAAGGACTCAGGGTAGATACTATCACCGGCGAAGTAAAGTCGGAGAGAAGGAGCGACATAGTCGACGAGTTCCAAGCGGGCAACCTCGACGTGCTGGTGTGCAGCACACTAGCAGCGAAGGAGGGGCTCACGCTCACAGCAGCGGACACCGTGGTGTTCGTCGAGAGGGAGTGGGTTCCCGGCTGGGAGGAGCAGGCGGAGGACAGGGTGAACAGGATAGGGCAGGATGCCGAGACCGTTCACGCGCTGTACTTCACTGTCGAAGGTACGATAGACGAGAAGTTCAATCATCTCATAGAGCAGAAACGCGCAGTCGTGAAGGCTGTGCTGGACGGCGGTGATGAGATTTCGCGCAGTGGAATCACACGTGCGCTATTGCAGGACATGGTGGATGCCGGGGAGATAGACGCGAGTATTCTCGGCATGAAAGAAGAGTGAGGAAAGAAGTCATAGTCGCCGAGAGATACAGCAGAGAGAGCAAGGAAATAGCAATTCATATTTAAAGAAGCAAGGAAGGAGAGATGAGAACGATGCAACGATACATAGAGCACAACGAAGAGCGTATGGACAGGGTGAGAAGCCAGAAGGCTGCTGCTCTGATGAGATATCACGGGTATTACAGCAGACAGTATGACATACCCAGACACACCATCATCCTGATGCTTGAAGACGGACCCAAGTACATACGCCAGTGGTTCAAGGAGACCAACAATGATTGGGGCTTCCTTCGCACCTGTCCTCTCACACCGAGGCATGGTGTGCTGGAGTCCACGAAGATACATCGTGATGACTTCCTCATGCACTGGGCGAGACTCAGGAACAGCATGATGGAGCATGACCCCGAGGGGTGTCTCATTCTTCAGGACTGCATCGAGGCTCAGCACAGCGCGGTCATGGCACCGGGCAAGTACGTGGTTGTGGGAGAGGGACATGACGGCATCACCGCAGGACATGGCACCAATCTGACATTCCCCGTACGACAAGGACGTCTGAGCCGTTCTCTCATCGGTATAGGAAGCGACCCCGATGAGCATGAGGTCGAGTTCGTCATGTACAATCCGTACGATGGGGACCATGAACGGCAAGCCGTTGATAATGAGGAATCGTATGACCGTGTCTCACTCACACAGGTGCGAGGCGCTACCGGTCATGTGGTGCTGGCTCCCCCACCGGAAGGAGTCACCGTCAACGGTTTCATCCCAGAGGGCAGGGTCGAGGTCACGCAGGTGTTCGAGGCGACCGGCCTAGAGGAGGTCGCTTGGCTGGAGGAGAAGATTACCAAGGACAAGGTTCCGAAAGGCTTCGTCGTCAGCGAGCCCGGTGGCTCGCTTCTCTCCCACATCTGCGCTCACTGCCGCCAACATGGTATCCCATACATCATCGGCGGTGTCGGTGTCGGAGAATCTTGGGTGGAGCCGACAGCAGGTTGGGTCATCGACGACCCGGACCATGACTTCATCGCCAAGCCATACGACCCGGCGGAGTACACTGATGAGTTCATCGCCGGTGTGAGGTACTCCAACCTGCACTGGGAGAAGCAGTATGGCTGGCTCGCCACGTTCTTCCACCAGTGGGTTGCGATGCCCATGTCCAATCCCAGCACCGTCGCCTATCTGGCCGGCGTGTTCGCAGGCTGGATTGTCAAGTCGACGTTCGCCATATGCGCAGGCGAGATGAGACACGCACGAGGGAGGAAGAAGAACTACACCCCCGACATACCGGTGTTCCTCCACGCAGCCTTCGGCGAGAGCCTGATGCTGGAGGTCAATCCCAATTTACTCGAGTACGGTGATAACCCGGTGATGGATATCAGGAAGCACTACTACGCCTGTGTATCCAAGATAGACTTCCAGTCCTATGCTGGTGCGGCCAGCCTTCTCGACTACATGTCGAAGAGATTCAGGACGAACTGGGAGAACTCGTACGGCGGGCCCGCTTGGGCAGAGGCAGCGAAGATAGGCTCTCAGGCGGCGAGTGCGTTGCAGGAGTTCATGGATGGCGGTGAGTTGGGACCGATGCTCGGTGCAATCAACAAACTGGAGAATCATCAGCACAACACAGGCCACCTGTTCAACAAGTTCATCTCCAAGAAGGCCTTCGACTCCGGCACCGAGGGCTTCAGGGAAACAGACATGGTGTATGTAACCAAGACTTTCCGAATAGCCAACTACGTCATGCAGGAGCGTGACACCAAGGTCACTCGCGCCAGTGAGACCCATCTCAACTGGACCGCACTCGGCAAGTGGCTGAAGAAGAACACCCCGAACCATCAGAGGAAGATGCCGATTCACAGCAGCGAGCAGCCTGAGTTCCTGAAGGATGCTCTCAGCAGGATGACATACACCGTATCACACTCACCCAAGACCACCCATGACCTCACCAATCCCAAGAACAACAACTTCGTTCCCTGCGGCAAGGACGGCTGTCACATCTGTCTCCAGCATGAGAATTGGAAGAGTAATCCGAATCCCAATTACACGGTCTCTAAGCACCATGAATGGCTAGAGCAGGGCCAGCCCGAGCAGGGCAAGCCCGAGCAGGACGGACCCATGGCCGTGTTCATACTACCGGACTTCGATGAGGGAGGATACTTCCATGAGGAGAAGACAATCAGCGAGACGTCACTGTACGAGGCAGTGTTGACTGACATGGATACACTAGCATCCTACATCACATCATTCAACCCATCTGTTGTATTCCTGCCCGCGTGGAAGGGTATCATGCAGGATTATGATGAGTTGTATGAGACGGTGATAGAGTCATCCAGCCAGTTCACGCATCATGAGCATGGTGACTTATCCAGTAAGATGGGAGCGCTGAAGTGGTTGATAGACGATTACGTCAAGAGGGCTGCGGAGCAAATACCGAAGGACGACCCTGACGACGAGGAATGGGTGGAGCCGAACTGGTGAAGGAGGAATGAGAATGGGAAAGAAGAACAGGAAGAAGAAGTACGATATACACACGGGAAAGAAGCAGGAGAATAACGACATGAATTGGGGATACTACAGCAAGGGCAACTGCCACACCGGCAACATACTAGTGTTCTCCACCGGTGGGGTCGACGTCTATGGCGGTGGCTCCAGCAGGGACGGATGCTGGTACCGCATGGACCCACTGCCTGACTTGGCACTGGGCCCGGACAACGTCGTCAACAGGACAGTGGTCTCGTTCCCCGACGGATGGGCCATCTCCAAGTACGCTCCCAAGCCGCCGGTCATCATACCGATTGACTGGCCCGACTACTCCATACCACGTACTCTCAAGCGGGAGTTCTGGTTGGACTTGGCTCACGACATCAGGACACAGGACATCAAGACCGTGTCATGCCAGTGTGTCGGTGGTCATGGTAGGACCGGTGTGCAACTGGCGATACTCGCCCACCTCCTCATACCGGAGGAGGAGCACACGTGGAGCGACTCTGCCGAGTTGATTCGATTCATCAGGTCGAGGATGTGCGAGCACGAGGTCGAGGCCGCATCACAGCAGCACTACATCGCCGAGGTATGTCAGATACCACTGGGTGAGGATTTATTCCCACCCAAGAAGAAGGTGGACATCTTCGGAGGAGCGAGCGCATATCCCAGCAATTTCACACTCACGAACACCAAGAAGCAGGAGAAACTGGCAGGCAAGGGCAACTACGTCTATGAGTGTCTCAACTGCGACAACATAGGACTGCACGACGTTCAGGACGTGGAGGTCCTGTGCAACTGCGGTGACCTGATGGTTGACGTGAGCAAGTACGAGGAGTTGATTGAATGAGTGGAATACAAGTGAGAACAAAAGGAATGCAAGCAGGACGAATGCACATACAGGGCATAGGACCCGTCAGTGTGAACAGGGACTACGGTCTCTCCATCGAGATGAGAGCACCGGTGGATGTGACCGAGTGGTTGGATAAGCAGGAGCCTACGAACAAGAGCGCTGCTTCAGGCAACAGCGTGTACTACATCAGCGCGACAGTGCACAGCGATGAGACTCAGGAGAATGGTATGTGGATGCTGATACACGGTGACAACTTCAATCATCAGGATGGCATGGCGCTCGGTCTCGACCTGAACAGCCCGCAGTCCAAGACCCTGATTGATTTCGCACACCAGTGCATGATGGTCACACCTGCAGAGGCTACATCCTTAGACGGTACTGAGGAAGAGTAAAACAGTGACAGAAGTAATTCATATTTAAAGAAGTAAGAAAGGAGAGATGAGAAAAATGCATGGAATAGCACAGACAACGAACGGAGAGATGATGACAGCGTGGACCGGTAACACACCGTGGCACAACTTGGGTCAGCAGGCGAAGGGCCTGATGACCTCGGCAGAGGCGCTAGAGATGGCGCATCTGGATTGGAAGGTGGAGAAACTACCACTGTGGGCAGTCGAGGAAGACGGCAACCCAGTGCGTGTTCCCGATACCTTCGGTGTGTTCAGGAGAGACGAGGATGACAAACTCGTCCCGCTCAGCCGTGGTGGCAAGAGCGTGGGACGAGTGTGGACAGCACTTCAGAACGAGGATGCATTCGCATTCATGGATGACCTGATGCAGACGCAGGAGGCGAAGATAGAGGTGTGCGGTGCGCTCGGCAACGGCGAGAAGGTGTGGCTGCTGGCACGTATGCCACAGAGCGTCGTCATCGGCGGCAGCGACGAGGTGAATCAGTTCATCCTCATCAGCAACACGCACGACGGCAGCGGCGCTGTCAAGATACTACAGACGCCAATCAGGGTGGTGTGCCAGAACACACTCACTTGGGCCCTCAACCAAGGGCGCGGGCAGGGATACAACATCCGTCACACACGGACCATGATGGACAGGGTCGACCTAGCGAGAGACGCTCTCCGCATGGTCAACACCGACTTCCTACGATGGGGCGAGATGGCGGACGGCATGCTCAGCACGCAGATGACCATGGGCGAGATGGAGACATACTTCATCGACGTCCTAGGCATCGAGAAGGACGAGGAGGGCAACCTCAAGACACGTGGTCGCAACCTGCTGGAGAGCGTTCAGGAGCGACTGTACGAGGACACCAACAACGTCGGCACGATGACCGGCACAGTGTGGCAGGCCTACAACACAATCACCGAGGCAATCGACCACGACTTCACACGACTGGCTGACGGCAAGGTCAGTCAGAAGAGGCAGGAGTCGGCTCTGTTCGGCGCCCTCGCCAAGAAGAAGCAGGTCGCATGGAACAAGGCCATGCTCGTGGTAGGTGGGCAGTGATGCATCCGTTCAAGAAGAAGGTGCTTGACAGCCTCCTCAAGGGAGAGGACTGGTTCTTCACCATGCGTGATAACGGTGGTGAAATCCACATCAGTTCCGAGTTGGACGACAACGGTGACATCACCAGCGTCAGTTACAGCATAGGGACCAAGACATGCGCCCTAGTTTTCTCGGATAACCCTGAGAACGAGGAATGGCCTCATCATCTGATGACGGCCCTCGGCGAGGACGAGGATGCTGTGGGAGTCAACTACAACGGGAGCGAGTGGTGACATGGGTGGCATACACATAGCGTTCGCCAAACTGAAGAAGGAGGTCGGGAGGCTGCAAGGCTTCGTCGACATCCTCCAAGAGCAGTCCGGTATGAGGCTGCAGCGCCTGCGTGAGCATGGCATAAGCGACCCGGTGTGGGAGCAGGAATACAACACTGATGAATATACAGGAGAGATGAAAGAATGAGAATAGTGAATGTGAATTGGGAAGGCAACGAGGTGTACTTCACCTTCAAGCGGAGCGACGGTGTGCTGGGTGAATTACAACTCAACATGGTGCTAGTTGTGGAACACGACTCATGGTGTATGGACAACATAGCATGGGAAGGTGAGGAGGAATGACCGACACAGAGTTTGACATAAGGAATGTTCCAGCCTCACTTCTCCTTGCTCAATTGAATGGGTGGCGAGAGAGAGCGGAGAATTTGCGCAGAGAACTAGATATGCAATACAAGTACATCGAGTGGCTTGAGCAGTACGCACCTAAAGCGGGAGAATTCAATCTAGCGTGGGATGCTTACGAGGCACAAATGGAGGAAGAAGAATGAGCGAAGAGAGATACGATAGAGCAAACTGGAGCAAGGAACTGAGGACGTACAAGGTGGATGGGCAGTGGAAGCATACCTTCACTGTGCCATATGATGGTTGGAAATCAATGAATGTCAATATGGGCTCACCTGACAGTGGTGATTTCGATTGGTCGCACGAGGCCGATGGTTTCAATCTGTCAGGCGGGGTATGGTACGGGGACGACGACAGGCTCCCCGCCTCGGTGTGCTTCACCGTCGAGTGGCGAGAGGTCGATGAGGAGAAGGTGAAGGAACTCGAGAGCGATTTCGAGCAGAAGCGCCTCGAGCATGACCACATGCTGACGCTGAAGGAGGACTTCGATGCCGACGACAAGTCGACATGGCCCAAGGACGAGCATGGGCGTCTCATCCACGAGTTCGATGACGATGAGATAGAGAGCGCAGAGGACGCCGAGGACTGGTTCTCCACCAAAGCCGACGAGTTGGAAATAGAGTTGGATTCGATTTACGACGAGTTGGAGCAGGAGAGAGAGGGCGACTGGGAGCAGGATGACATCACTGTGGAGATGTGGGGTTCAATCAATGACCCCCAGACTGGTTGCAGGGACGACGTCCCCGGCTTTGATGACTGGCCAGCCGTCTTCGCAGTGGCAGCGGGCTTGAGGAGCATGTGCCACAAGATATACTCCGAGGGCAGAGAGCACAAGGGAGAGGTGATAGCATGACATACGACGTGAAGGAGAAGATAGCGAAACTGGAGATGAAGATGTACGAACTGACGAGCGAGGCAACTACTCTCGAGCAGGAGTACAACCAACTGAAGACGATGGAGAAGTGTGCATCTCGAGACTGGCACGACTGGGAGTGGGCCGGGAGAGACGGCACCTTCACCCACGTGCATGAGTTGAATCTCAGGTGCAAGGACTGCGGTGTGGAGTGGTCGTATCAATTTGGTACCGACCAAGCACCAGTACTACTACCTGAGAGTAATGAGGAGGAATCGGAATGAGTTACTGGGAAAGCAGTTCTAAGTGGACTGAACGTGATAGATTACAATGGGAACGAGGATGTTTGGCAGGTCTAGCAACAGCATACGGCCTCGTCATGTCCGGTAAAGACTCTCACCCTGAAACTGGAAGGGCGACGGTTGGTCTGATAAAACTCATCGAACTTGAGGACTGGATTACTTACCAAGAAGAACGAATTACAACACTACTACCTGAGAGTAATGAGGAGGAATCGGAATGAGTTATGCAGATAGCCTGTCAGAGCACGACGAGATACTGACATACGAGGAAGGCAGGCTTCAGGGGATGAAGGACCTAAAGCACTGGATGCATGTGATTAGGGATTTCAAGTTAAAGCATCTGCTAGAAGCCATCCAAGAGCAACAGACGCTTGTCGATGAGATACGAGGTGAAGAGGAATGATGACAAATAAAATTGGACGAACAGAACTATGGAATGCAACCGCACATCCTACGACGAAGACTTACGAAGATAAGGAAGGTGTAACCTTCACGGAGTATGTCGTTGAAGTTGCGGAGAAAGTAAGTAGGCAATATGTGGTGCGCGGTGTCAAGTCGATGACTGAAGCACGACGTATTATAGATGAGGAAGGTATTTACGGAGGTTACGAAGATGACGTCACGGTTACTGAAATCGACGGAAGTTTTTGTGGTGTTGCAGAATACAAGTGTACTCCTGTTGAGGTAAAGAAATACTCAGCGTGTGCATTCAAAGGGCGACGTTTCGATAGCCCTGAGCCAAAGAACTTCACAAAATCATACATCTTCTGCTCATCATATCTTGATGGGCATGAAGGTGGAGTGTGTATTCAATGCCAAGCAGCACTAGAGAAAGGATGGACACTACGACCAAAGAAGGAAGAAGAATGAATTCATATTTAAAGAAGCAAAGAGGGAGAAGTGAGAGACATGAAGAAAGGGAAACATACACACACATGCAAACACCTATTGACGAATGGCCGAGTTTGTAAGGCTAAATTTACAGCAGCAGTTCAACCAAATTACCAATGTCCTGAATGCGGAAATTCTCCCTATGTTAAGATAGAGGAAGGTAAATGGTATAGGAAGGTGGACTGAATGAACAGCACGATAGAGTATGTGCTGGAGCACTTGGAGTCAGTCGCCAAGCAGATACACGGCATGCCCATACCTGAGAGGACGTGGAACTACATCCTGTCTCGCATGGACACGCTGGACACGCTGCAGTCCCTGACTCAGGACTCGATGGCGCAGCACGCTGCATGGCTTCACCTTCACGTGACGCTAGGTCAGTACCCACCGCTCGACGGGATTGGGTGGCAGATGCTGATACAGGACATCTATTCTGAGACAGGAATACATCCCAGCAAACTATCCGGGTTGGACATATCTGTCAACACGGACAGGATGAACCCCAAGGTATCGGTGAGAGGCACAGCAGACACGGCGAGCGGCGAGGGCCTCTCGGCGGAGGGAGTCTTGGTCATTATGCAGATGGCGAACGAGGGACTGATAGAGATGGATGAGGCCATCAAGTTGGCCGAGACATCGGACGTGCCGATATACAATCACGAGAAGCAGATAGAATTCATGGCGCAGCAGATGGGGATAGACCCATCTGAACTGGATGGCATGGAACCTCCTCATTCGGGGGAGGATGTATTCATACTGTAATTCATATTTAAAGAAGCAAAGAGGGAGAGACATGAGCAAGAAGAAAATGAAGAAGAAATACAAGAAATGGACAACGGAAGATGACAAGGAACTCGCGAGCATGTACGCTCAGGGAATGAAGAGAGCGGACATAGCACGTTCTATGAAGAGGTCAGTTGGCACTATAGACCAAAGGCTGCACAGGATGAGAAAACAAAGCCTCTATCAAGATAAGATAGGAACTCTACAAGAGAGGCGTAAGCACAAGAAAGTGAAAAGTCAATACCTGAATGTGAGAAAGAAATACAACCCAGTGAATGATTTCGAGAGCGTGACTAAGATGTTCGCTCAGAGACACAAGGAGATTGAGGCCAAGTGCGGAGAGCAGAGGCTCGTGATAGAGGATACCATCGAGAAGTTAGAGGTCCTGCTTGGTAGGCTTAGGAAAGTGATTGAATGATTGACATAGACAAGTACGAAGGACATTCATTGAATCATCCTATACACATGGATGAAACTAACCCTCTCGATGGAGGACATAGGGAAATGCTTTGCGATGGAGGTATAGTAGGGTGGCTACAAATGGGTGATTACCCAAGCGCAGATGCTAATGCTATATTGTTAGCAGACGCACCACTACTCCTTGAGGAGTACGTGAGGGTGACGCAAGTCTTGAGGTATGTTGGTGCTCGTCTGTACTTGGACAAGAACAACTACCGACATTACGACTACGCGAAACTGCTTGACTTGTGTAGAAGGCACAGTGGTGAGCCTGATGACATGTCAGGTCCGATGGGTGCAGTGATAAGAGAGTTGATTCACTACGATGAGAAGTTGGAAGAGGACAAGGAGATGATTGAATGAGCGATAGATTCACGAGCATAAAACACGCGGAGTTTGAATTGCTGATGAACATACTCAGGGAGACTGACATACAAGGGTGGGCCGAGCGAGGCGTGCCCGGTATGAGGTCACCCAAGGACGCAGACGATGAGCATGCCCTGAAGAGAGCGCGTTCTGCTGTGCAGAATATCAGGAAGGTCATACTCAACATGGCATCCAAGAGAGTATCCTTCCTACCTGAAGGACATGTCTACGAGGGATGGAACGGTCACAGAGACGGACTGGTACCACCAGCGAATGAGGGGTGGGATTGAATGAACATATTCGTATTAGACAACGACCCGATGAAGGCAGCACAGGCGATGGACTGCGTCAGGGTGCCGAAGATGGTGGTGGAGTCAGCACAGATGATGGCATCAGCCGTACGTAGGTGGGGAGCCACTGATGATGTCATGCCACTGACCAAGACGAGCGGCAAGCCATACAGGGGTGGGTACAAATTTCATCCTTGTACGGTCTGGGCGGGAGATACCTTCGGCAACTTCTCATGGCTGGCTATCCACGCTATGGGTCTGTGTAGAGAGTATGAGCAACGCTTCGGCAAGAAACATGCGTGTGCTGACCCCATCACTACACTGTGGAACGTGGGCATAGACTGGGTAGGTGATGACCACTTAACGATTACACCGTTTGCTCAAGCCATGCCTGATGAGTACAAGCACGAGGATGCGGTCACCGCGTACCGAGCGTACTACCACTCCAAGATACACAGTGCAGGTGGTGTGCATTACAGGCACACGAGCCCACCTGACTGGTGGATGGGGGTGACACAATGAAGAATGTGTTTTGTAT
>Ga0098037_1001121_pt1 | contig 12458 bp, 19 predicted proteins | sample 5_EtaG_FD_75050 | JGI IMG/M metagenome (GOLD analysis project Ga0098037, IMG submission 75050) | Marine viral communities from the Subarctic Pacific Ocean - 5_ETSP_OMZ_AT15132 metaG | ecosystem: Environmental > Aquatic > Marine > Oceanic | place: Pacific Ocean | collected 2015-01-08 | reverse complement strand
TAACGCTTAGCGCGCTTGTCCCAATACAGCCACTGGTCCCCACGCAACATACGGATAGCTGCTGACCACTCCCTATCCTGCCTGGTGCGCTCGCTCTTCGACCGAGAGATTCGAGACTGCATGTCTGTTGGGAACTTAGCCATTACAGGGGAGCCCCAAAGTTGAAGAGCTGCGCGTTATCGGGGCGCTGCCGTGAAGCCTTAAGCGCGTCGTACTGCCCCTGTAGCGCACCTGAGTAGTTTGGCACAGCGGGCAAAAGCTTACCTGCTGCGGCCAAGGAGCTTTGTAGCGGTGTGGTTTTGGGCACAAACCCTCCAGCCCCGCTTGCAAGTCCTCCAGCAATCTGAGCCACTCCAGCCCCGGTGTTGCCCTCTGCGAGGTTTTCTACGCCTGCGCCAATCTGCTGGCCAGCGGCCATGCCTGAAGCTCCACCGGCCAATCCAGCACCAATGGCTGCTGCCGCACCTGGGGCAGCCATGCCTCCGGTTACGCCTGTCGCAATACCTAGGCCTACCGGGAGTAAGATCTTAGTAAGGAAGTCGTCAAAGCCAAAACCAGACTGCTGGTGAGCCTGCTGGTTCCTTTGCGCCATCTGTTGGCGCAGAGCGGCTGTTCTTTGAGGGTCTATAAAGTTAGCCATCGCGAAACTCCTCCCTGATCGAATCAAGCAAACCTATCTGAGCAACATCATCTTGCCGTAGCGAACGCTCTCTGTCGATGAGTAGCCACAAGAAGTAGCCAGCCTCGATGAGCACAACAGACGCGATGAAGTAGAAGATTGTTTGCATATATAAAAAGAGGTGCAGCGCCAAGGGGAGTCGACGCTGCACCTCTAAACCTTGCCGTGGGCTAGGTAGGCGTGATGCCGGTCAGGATAACCTGAGCGTTAGGCCGCTTGCAGCAGATGTTGTACCGATGCTTCCAGAAGCCCTCGTAGGCGTCCTCGCCCTGCACGCGGAAGAGGACGTTTCCGTCCTCGTCTGCGAACTGTCCGGTAGCAAGCTCAGCCAAGAGCCAGTCCTTGCTGTGCAGAAGTCCGATAGTCGAAACCGGGAAGTGCCGGTCGTACTGGAACTTCACACCGCCGTAGGCCAGGTTCTGCTGGTTGTCCATCAACTTGCCGCTTGAGCCATCGACCGAGACATTGGAGATGCCCTGCGTACCGAGAGCGCCAGACGTGCCGATGACGCCAGTCAGCTGCACCGTGTAGCGATGACGCATGAGAGCGTTCATCACCATCACATCGGCATCGACACCCGCGTCCTGCATCATGATGTCCATCATGTACTGCAAGCGCTCAAGGCTCAGGTCCGCACCAGCGTTGGTGCGGTCTCCGTTCTCCACGTCGTGCGTGACGATGGTGCTCTGGAGGATAGCAGCCGCGCCACCAGTCGCCGTCGTTCGGTCGTTACCAAAGTGCGTCTGACTGGCGAGGTTCTCAAAGAGACCTCGTGGCTGGTTGTTGATGATGTTCTGACCACCAATATTTGCCAGACCATTCCAAACACGGGAGTCCTGACCAAACTGAGCGCCAGCGCTGTCCACCGGGAAGTTGCCGCCAGCAGCGGTGCTCTCTGCGATGACCAACGCGATAGCGGCCTGCCCGCCCACGCCGGAAAGATCCAGCGTGGAGGTTACGCCCACGTCGTCTTTTCCGAACTGGAGGTCTACGGTCGGGTTGGTGCGGTCTGCGCTGAAGCCCGTAACGAAGATGTTGGGGTTCGTTGTCGCCGCGCCAGTGCCCGTGACAGTTGGCAGAATCTCCGCATAGGTGTCCATGCGGTAGAGCCGAACCTTAACCCAAGTGGCAGGAACGGCTTGGTTGACCGCAACGCCGGTACGGGCGTCAGTAAAGTAACTGAAGTCACCCTGGTACTGGAGCGTGTTGGGGTTTGACATTTCCGCAGGCGCGACGGTCTGAGCGCCGTTGCCCGAGATGTTCGGACAGACAATCCGCTGGTTGAGGAAGCCCTTGGTTGGACCGCCAAAGATGTTGATGGAGTTCTCGTTGTTGGAGACATCGCGCACGAGGCGGTCCATCTCCTCACTCATCACGCCAGCAAACGCGCCAACACCAGCCGTGGTGGCAGTGTCCATCGCGAGACCACTGACCTGAAAGCGTCCGTAGGAGCTGTGGCTGTTGATGCGGAGGTCCGCATACTGCTGCCGCCCGGCGGTCGGAAGTGCGCCAGGCGCTTCGCCCTGGAAGCCAACACCGCTGTTGCGTCCGATGTGGACAGGGATGACCATCTGCTTGCCAGACCAACCCTTCGACTTCTTCTGGAAGTACTCGCGCATCCATACGCGGTTGTTGATCTGCTCGGCCACAGGGCCTTGATAGAACTCTTTGAGCATGGGGCCGAAAGTACCGGCTCCAGCGATTCCTACTGTTGCTGCCATGACAGCTCTCCTTCATTAAAGATTGGTTAGAACGACGCTCGCTCCTTAAGCGCTTCAGCAAACGCTGCGGTGGCGTCGGCTACAGTGCGAGGCCTGCCTTGCTCTGGAGTCGGAGCCGCAGCCGTTGCACTGGGTCGTCGGAACTTAGGTTGCTCTTGAGCAGCCTTCTCCGCCTGCGCCAGCTTGGCCTTGAGCTCTTCGATCTCAGAGTTTGCCTCGCTCCTGTATTGTTGCCGCATCTCATTGCGATGGTTCTGGATGTAATCGGCTGCCATGCCTACGTCCATCGAGCCATCTGCCGCCACAGCCTGCCAAAGCTCAGCTGCCTTGACGTCAGGGTTCTTCTCTACTGCCGCTGCAATCTCAGCTTCGAGCTGAGTGGTCACAATCTGCTCTGTCCTCTCCTGCTGCCACTGCTGCATTGAGCGCATTTCATCGCGCATCTGCTTCATGGCTTTGACTGACTGATCGTCGGCGTCACCGAAAATCTCATTCAGCCATGCGTCCTCAGACCTATCCTCAGCTTGGGGCTGATGAGTCTGCGGTTGCTGTGCAAGCGTGAGCTTCTCCAAGTCTTGGATGCGTTGCATCGCACGCTGGAGATCCTCATCACGAGAGCGGAACTTATCGTTAACCTCTTTGAAACGGCTGTAAGGAATGTGCTCAGGGGTCTTTGGAGCTTCGACCTCTGCGCTATCCGCCTGCGTCTCCACCTCTTCTTTAACGTCCTCGGTGTCTGAAGACGAATCGCTCTCCATCTCTTTAACGTCCTCGGAGGGCTCGGACGAGTCTGCGGATACCTCTGAAGCTTCGACAGCCTCCTCAGCGGGCTCATTGCCCTCGAGTCGACTTACCATTTCATTGAAACGTTCTTCGCTTAGGATACCCATTATCTACCTCGCATGTTTAACGCCCTGCCAGGCTAGTAAGACCCCTCTATAGTTAGAGGGTACGACTTATTGACGTCATCACCATACCAGTCGTCCCAGTCGTCTGAATAGTTTCTGCCTGTCCTGTGCTCAAACTGCAAGCTCTCGCGTATATTCTCAGGCTTCTCATTCATCCTATCTTCGCGCACAATCGAAGCTTGATGTGAGCCGTAAACCGCTAGAGCTGTGGCAATAACCATGTCGTCATGGTGACCGCTCTGGGCTTCAGGCTTGCCCTTCTGAGAGTAGGTAAAGTGATTAGCCTCACCCTGGAATCTACGATCACAGCCATCGAAGACCCCCTCGTACAGGGCTTCGTACAGCTTAGACAGCATCAGAGGGCGTGACGCGCGGTCAGTCCAGAATCCGTACTTCTTGGTCCAAGTGTTCTCGCCGTCTTTCTGGTCAAGCTTGTGATAGATGTACGGATAGTTCTTGAGCCTAAGCTCTTCAATGATGGTCAGACCGTAGCTGTTGGCCTCTGGCACCACCAAGGCTCTCCACTTGAGCGCCTCGGCCAGAACACGCTTACCAAAGGCGCGAGGCATGATGCGTTCGTAGAACGTAGCCACCGTTTTTATTTTCTTTGGGTCGGTCACATCGATGACGCAAAAGGCCGAGTAGTCTCCCTTATCGGCCCCACTGGCAGTGTCTACACCCATCACATACGTGTGCCACTTCTGAGGCTCTGCGTATGTAATGTATCCAGGCTCAGGCTCAACGCCTGGGTAGGACGCATGGAAGAAGCGACCACCTGAAGACACAAACGCATGGTCAGCGATGATGGGATACTCCTGCTGGAGAATCCTCATCTTCGAGTTGCACTTAAGCCTGTAAGTCTCGGTAAACCAGTTGCGCTGCTCATCGGTGAGTTCAAACTCATCGACAAGTTCCTGTATCTCATCAGGCGTGTTGTATTTGTGCTTCGGCGACGCGCAGTCCGGGTCTTCCGTCCACGGGTAGAACACCCGGTGGTACTCAAGCTCGTCGTCAATCCACATGGTGTAGGCGAAGTTCATGCCGTTGGCTGTGGTCTCGAGGACCACCTCTGGGTCTGCACCCAGTGAGTTGAACAGCGCAGCCATGGTGTCGTCGGGGTTCTCGTAGCGGCTAAACTCCGAGCAGTGCAGCGCTACCGGCGTACCACCACGAGCTCCCTCACTGTTAGCAGTGCCGATAATGATGCGGCTGTCGTGAGCAAAGTGCAGCTTGTGAACCGTCTGATGCTTGAGCGGCACCTGGAGGAACTTCGGCAAGTTCTCGTAGAAGCGGTGGTAGATAGGCGCGATGTTCTCGAGCACAGCCTTCTCAGTGTGCGCGATAACCGCGACCTCGAAGCCGGGCCGAAACAAAGCCTTCCAGAAGAACTTAGCAGCGACGAACGTGGAGATGCCGACCTTACGACTCTTGAGCACGTAGGTGAACGGCTGCCTATCCATCACGTCAGCGAAGTCCGCCTGGATGGGATTAGGCACCAACGGCACGAGCTTCTTACGCTTGTCTAAGATTTTAAGATACTTCTCGCAGAAGTAAGCAAAATCCCAAGCGCACCGCTGGAGTTCGTCGCGCTGCTTCTGCCTCAATGGACAGACTTGATGCGGTCTTTAGCCTGCTTGGCCTCGTCCATGATTGCTCGCCAATCGTCGGAAGACATGCTCTCACCGCTCTTCTCACGGAGCAAACGTAGCTTCTCTTCGAGCATCTTGAGCTTAACCTCTTCCTGATCGAGCCGGTTGTAGTCCAGCTTGCGAAGGATATCGATCTCAGGCTCGTGGCGTTCTTTGAGACGGAAGCGCCGAGCTAGCAGCCACTGCGCTGTCTTGACGTTGACCTCGGCATCTCGGATGACAATGGTCTCGAGGCGCACCTGAGCCCTGCCCTCAGCCTTTAAAACTGTAATCAGGATATCATGGCACTTGCCGCGCTTAGACTTGCCTTCTCGCACGACGTTGTGAAAGTCAGTTGGCTTCATGCCGACAGCCTTTGCTGCCGCTGTGCGCGTGTGACCGATACTCAGCATCGCCTCAATGGTGTCAATGTGCTCAAGCACTTGGTCGGCGCAGCGATCAATGTAGGTCTTCGACATGGTTCTTAAACTTCCCCACCGTTCGAGCGATAGCTGTAATCGGTGTCTTAGGGTGGCTGACTAGGTTGAGCGCTTGGAGAAACCGGGTCGTGTCTTTGCCGAGACGGTCCATTTTATGCTGCACCTTGTGCTGCTTAGCGAGCCCCTTCTCCCAAGTTCTGGCCAAGGTGTTGCCCCTAATCATACCTAGGTAAGCCTTGAGCAACGGGATTGCGACCTTCTCACGCTTGGTGATACGTCGCTGCTTGAGCATCTTGAGCGCCTCTTGGGTGTCTCGGATAGCTGTTATCTGAAGACCAACGGCCCGCTCAATCTCGGTAAGCGACGGGTCTCCCTTCACGCACACCTCGACGGCGCCCATCAGCGAGTCCATAAGCCAAACAAAGGGGCCGGAAGGAGACTGGTCGTACCGAAGTTGCTTTAAATTTTGCATCGTAGAGACAACTCGATGCCCTGCATCAGCCGGTGGATACCATGTCGCTGAGTCGACTGGAGCGCGGCCCAGGCGAGACACGCAGCGATGACGCGGTCAGGCTCGCACTTACGCTTCTCACATGCACGCTCAAGAAAGTAAGCGCATTGCTTCTGCGACTTCTCAGGCAACCACGAGAGGTCGATTGGACCTGAGCTTGCGCTCGTCTCGAGGTCTTTGAGCGCCTTCAGCGCCTCTTTGAGTTCCTTCTCGACATCAGCTTTAGTCTTCGCTTTCTTCGCCATCACGTTCCTCCGTGTCCGGTTCATAGGGTAAGACCCAATCGGAGGGTCCGCAAGAATCCAGTATTGCAAAGAAGGTATCAGCACCCATGTCGATTCGCCAGTCTGAGCGATCGTCTCGCCAGAGCACGAGGGTCGGACGGCCATCCGTGTCACCTTCGCTCTGCGCGATCGCCCTTCGTATGGGACAGCGTTTCCCACGCTTAACCTCTACCCAAAACTTAGTGTCCTCGACGTCTGCCTCTCGAGCTCCAGCCGACTGGCTATCACCACGTCGCGCCTGGTAGCCTCGATCGGTAAAGAGTCGCGCGGCTTCACGCTCACCGCGCTTACCCTTCTGCCGACTACTGCGACCACCCATCAGGTGTTGTTAAACCTTGGCATGCGCGCGAGGAAGACCATGACATCTACCGTGCCAGCGCACTGGTACTCAAGCTCAACCGTAGGCCACTCCGCGATGGGCAAGAACAAGTTCTGGCCTGCGGGGATAAGGATGCCCGTGTCGTTCGGAGCCCCAGTGGTTCGGATGTACACCGGGTTGGCGTTCGAGGCCGAGATAAGCAGCCCATTGACCTCGTTGATGTTGGCGGCAGGGTTTGCCGCTACAATAGCCCCAGTCAATGACGAGCCTGCCGCAGCGGTGAGGGGCAGGTTTAAAACCCCGCTACCCGCCGTGAGCGCAGGGTTGTTTGCGTGAACTTTACGATTGAACTGCATGAGCTTCTCCTGAGCTATATGCCGAGTTTAAGCCCGAGCCTACATCGAGCGTTTGTAGTTGTCCCGCCACCAGACGCGACATGCTCATATGCGCCCCTTGATGGAGGGTTGTCAAAGCGTACCCCGTCTAAGTCGTTTAAAAACGCGTTGTACGTGGACTGAAACGTGTAGGTGCCCGAGTGGTAAGCAACTCCAGCTTGGTTGACGTGAAAGTCGTCGCTCGCAGCGTCAACAAATACAGACTGCCCCGATGCGGTCACATCAGAGCCACCAAGGTTGTTGGCGTTAGTGCTTCCGGCTGCGTAATCGTAGTCCCCAACAGTGGCGTTTTGCCAACCAAAAGCAATGCAGTTTGCCGACGTGCCGCCAGACCCAAAAACGCCTATGCCGCTGTGGGTCGTTGCTGAACTGTCTAGCGAAGCGATGTTGTTAAACTGATGCGAGCAGTATATGCCGCGCAGCGAGCTGTTTCTCACATAGCTCGTATGCACAACTGTGTTCACCACAGTAGTGTGCCTTGCGTAGATTTGCGCATGGTTGAAGTCCAGCACGAGGGTTGACCCCACAGACGTAGGCGTGCCTGACCCGGCTGCGGTTTGGTATATCCCATAGGTCGCGTACCCAACATCCTTGTAGGTACATACAATCTTGCACCTGTCTACGGTCGAGCCAAAGCCGCTTGGGCCGATGCCACTGGCGTTTGTGTTGATATGTACATTTGCCACCCCAATCACAGCGGAAAAGCTCATCCCAACTATGGCGTACCTAGCCCCTCCGACTCCCCCTGTGTAGTTAACCGTAGCATTGGTAACAAAAGAGCCGCTGCCGATAACCATCGTGTACGAGTTTGCACCGTTTGTTATCACAACACCTGACGGGTCGTTAGTGCGCCCAGTGTAGGTAAGCTGCTTAGTGTTGTAGATGTACTCGGCGTAGGTGCCGTCAGCAATACTAATGACGTCGCCATTAGACGCAGCCGCGACAGCAGCATTAATCGTCGCGTGCGTTTCTGGGACAAGCAAAGTGGCCATATCAGGCTCCAACCGTATGTGCAGCAAGGATGGCTTCGACCTGCTGCGCGTACGTCTCGATGTCAGCCTGGAAGAGTTCGTCTATTGTCTCTTCCGTAGCTCCATCATCAACCAGCGACTGAAGCACGTTCTTATAAAGAACATCAGTGTCTGCCTCGAGTGGCGCTTGGTGACTGGCGTCTTCGGGGTAACCGAAAAGCAGACCAAGCTGCTCAAGCTGTAGCATAAGTTTTTGTTCCATGCCGCCTCCTGTGCGGAGCATAAAGCATAGCCGCCTTACGCGCTAGGTTGTCGACCGACGAGGCATCCCACCAGTGCCACTACATAAGGGGCACCTAGTTGAAAGGTAGAGCATTTGGTTCATATCTCCGCCGAGAACAACCCACAACTTGTCTATAGCGTCTATATTACTCTGAACGCTGGGAACATGAGCGCCTGCCTCCAATCGGCACAAAGAGGAGACGCCTATTCCAGTCTCCTTAGAAAGCTGTCTTAGCGTTATGCCGCCATCGACCCTTAACGAGTTTATATACCCGCCAAAGGTAGCAATGCCGGAACGGTTAGGTTTTTTCCTTGATGCAGGCATCTATGCCATCTCCTTCCCACCACGAGTAAACATGCTCACCCATAAAACCGAGCGCCTGCTCTGCTGTATGAGTTGAGGTAAAAATAGTTGGCCTGCCATTGTGCAGCCTTTTCCTAATAAGGTCGCTTAACGTCTGCGCGACGTGTGCGCTCAGCCGCTCCACCCCCAATATCTTGCGCTTTGGGGTGTTTCTGACCATAGGAAACACATCATCTAGTACCAAAAGCTCTGCGTGCATGGACATATCTACGATCTTCCACTGATTCGCGTTGTCGTCCAAGTAGCAGCGCTTGGCAGCGGTGACGAAGTCCTCATATTCTAGCCACATAACGCTTTTAGCCCGCTCAGTCATAACAAGCTTGGTGACCGCTCTCGCAGCTGCGGTAGATTTACCGCTTTTTCTAGGGCCTGAGAGCCATATAGAGCGCTTTAGGCGCCCATTAATCCACTTGTGCAGCGCATTATCGAGCATTTCTCGGTCTTCGGTGCGGTGATACTCGTAAGCTGCGTCCAAAAGCCTGCGCGGGACGTAGTTCAAGCGGCTTTCGCGCAGAGCTCTTTCGGCTTTAGCAGTGCATTTCTTGCATTGACTTGGTGGCGGATACCATCCGCCAGCCCCTTTAGGCTCAGGGTGCACCCATTCATCGCAATCGTCAGTGCAGCACGGGGTTTGGTAGGGGCGACCGCACGCTGGACATAGGGAGGTTGCCTCCACCGGGCGCCCACAAGCGCATATGTCCTCTCCTAACTGCAAACCATGTAATGCCGATAAGGTTGCTGCTGGAGTACACAAGTGAGCCACCGATTTTGGCACTGGCCAACGTGCGGCGCCAACTTCGACGGTATCATGGTCACCAGCTGCACGCTGAAAGATTTCGCGCATCTTCATTTTGCACCAGGGATTGTGCTGATGACGTCGTCGGCTGCCTGGAAGAGGTTGTCGAGCTTCTCCGTGAGTTCTTGGAGTTCCTCGATAGCCATTCCGAGTCGCGCGTAAGTGGACTCAAGCGCAGCGAGCAGGTCGACATCTTCTCCGTCATGCGCATCTGTCAGGGTGTCACCCGCGTCTACCCACGCAGATGTGGCGACCGCTATGGCTTTCCATACCAGCTGCTGTCCGGGTGTTGCGGTTGCGTTGCCTTTAACGATGGTCAGTCTAGTCATCTTTATTCTCCTGAAAGAGTTCTATCTGGTTATCGGGTATACCGAGCATGGCTCGGTGTTCTTTCTGCTGCTCTACAGTGGGCTTACCTCTCGTCGTCCACTCTATCTCTGTGGTATCACTGGCTTGTGGAAGCCATATGGCCCAACAGTGTGAAGAGGTGTCTGCATGACCATCCGCCGTAAACGAAAGCCTGCCCTCGATCCAGAGGAGGACGTCGGGCTTGTAGGTTCGACCTCTGTCACCCTCACCCCACCAGGTGACCCTGGTGAGCACTGCTCCCAAGGTGTTCCAATACCGGCAGTGTTCCTCGATGCGGTGAACGAACCGGATGAGCTCACGCCCGTAGGGTGGGTTTGCAACGACGTGACTATGTGGTGGCCAGAGCCTCGTGAGACTATCATCAATGCTCACCGAGCGTATGCCCGCTTTTTCCTCGAGAGCGCTCCTAAAGCGTCCGTCTATATCGAAAACAGTCCAGTCTGCGTTCAAGGGAGCGAGCCAAAGTGGCAGAGCGCCCATGCCAGCAGCTGGATCTACGACTTGCCCGAGAGAGGTCAAACCCTTACGCATGAACCAGTGCAACAAAGGGAGGACAGCCTCAGGGGGAGTCGGGTAGTATTGATTGACCCCTCCGATCATGAGGACTCCTGATGCCCAGCAAAGTCGTCAAAACCGAGCGGGATGAGAAGCTTTGGAGTAAAGCCAAGTACGCCGCTGGCAAACGTGGCTCTAACAAGAACTACGCGCTGGTCAACCACATCTACCAACGCATGAAAGCAGCAAGGAAGAAGGTGAGCTGAATGGACTACGGGAAGGAAAACGAACCCGCTAAACCTTCGGGGTTGAAGCTGACGGGACGAAGTCTCTCTAAGAGAGAGGTCGCCGCCAGGCGGCGTGCCGCAAGAAAACAACGCGCCATGGGCCCGCTTGAGAGAAAAAGCGTTAAGGGCACTACCGCGTCTGAGCGCAAAGCCTTGCGCACGGAATCGCCTGAAAAGACTATTTCTAGGGCCGTTTCTGGCGACAAGCCAGTTACGCCAGCTCTGGCCAAACAAGTGCTTTCTAACCTTGCTATTATAGGTAGGGCCAATCTTTACAGCACAAATAGAGGGCAACGACGTCAGAGGGTTGACAACGACCCACAGCTTTCTTCGGCCATGTCGTTTTTTAATAAGTCCTTTTTGGTCGCTCCGACCGGACGGGTACGTATTGACCGAGATCGTTCGTTTCAGGAGGCTAACGCAGCGAAGCTCAAGAGCGCTGCGGAGGCATTTCTTAAAACGTCCGACAGGTCTGGTGTCGCTAAAAAGAAGGTGAACTGAATGGACTACGGGAAGAAAAAACACTCCGATAACCCGCACGGTAAACCCATGGGGCTGACTATTGTCTTGGGTGGACCCTCTCCTGAGCGCAGCAAAGCGCGCAAGAAGGTCGCCAAGGACAAAATCAAGCAGAAGCTCGTCAACATGTACGACTCTTGGAAGCCCAAGACCGCTGAAGGCAAAGCCTACGACGGCGAACTCAAGAGTCTTATCGACTCTATGGGTGACGAGTAAGTGTCCAAGGAAAGGCAAAGCGCGGCTAAGAGGAAACTCAAGGCCGCAGGGGTTAGTGGCGTAGGGAAACCTAAGCGCACGCCTGGGCACCCGACCAAGAGCCACGTCGTCGTCGCCAACTGCAACGGAAAGCTGAAGACGATCCGGTTCGGAGAGCAAGGCGCCAGTACCGCTGGGAAGCCTAAAGCCGGTGAGGGTGACCGTATGAAGAAGAAGCGCGCGTCTTTCAAAGCTAGGCACAGGAAGAACATCGCCAAAGGCGTCTGCTCTGCTGCCTACTGGGCCGATAAGGTCAAGTGGTAAGGCTGCGATCTTAGAATCAGCAGTCCCGGAAGACTCACTCATAGATACTATCCTCTTGTGTCTGTGGTCATGGTCCATGTTGCAGAGAACTGCAACGGAAGTCAACTAGACAAATGGGTAAATCTGAGCAAAAATCTCGAGCGAAGCGTAAACGCGCAGCACAGCGGAGAGGATGAGCGAGCGAGAGATTTTTGTTCCCGCGTGAGTAGCTCATCCAACCGAGGGCGCAGCCCGAGTCTGACTCTGTATTTATACTAGCGGCGCAAATCGAGCACGGCGCTTCTAGTTCACACTGTGGCTCCAGCTATTCCAACTTCTCTCTCTCCCTTTTTTGAATGAGAAAGAGAGAAGCAAGAGCAGCGAAACGCTATGCTGCTCCACAGTTGACCACTTTACGTTCACATGTTACCCTCGCGTCGGCAACGCCGCCTTGGAAGCTCGCTTCCGCCGGGCGGACTGCTAGCGAGGGCCGGGGTGACTCATCTTACCTTGTTCTCCGGTTCTCGCTGTCTTGGTGTGCACCAACGCACTGAGACTGCCCTGGACGCTTCTGGCTTGGCGTCTGGGGCTTACCCTAAGGGCACGAGCTCAAAACTTGCGAGCGATCGGAGGTGTGTGTTTGGTGTAATCGCTACGGGGGCAAGGGACGATCACCCCCCACGGCCTGGAGGGTCTTTCTCCTTCGCCACTCGAGCCTCACGCGTAATCAAGATAGGCGCGTCTTCTACATCCGCGCCCGTATTTTTGAGCACGGGGCCATTAACCGCGCTCGGATCACAAAGACGCGTTGGCTACGGGCTGACCATGGCGGCCGGAGGCTTTAGCCAAGGGCGTCAAGCAAAGACCTTACGGAGTCCAATCGCCTTAAAGGGGGGGAGTCTTGAGCGAGTCTCCCAGCGTCGACTTGCGTCGTGAAGTTCTGCTCCATCGCATCCGAATCAGAAGCTATCACCGCGCACTCTCTCATCTTC
>Ga0098037_1001114_pt1 | contig 12509 bp, 12 predicted proteins | sample 5_EtaG_FD_75050 | JGI IMG/M metagenome (GOLD analysis project Ga0098037, IMG submission 75050) | Marine viral communities from the Subarctic Pacific Ocean - 5_ETSP_OMZ_AT15132 metaG | ecosystem: Environmental > Aquatic > Marine > Oceanic | place: Pacific Ocean | collected 2015-01-08 | reverse complement strand
TGATGATACAACTACCAACTCAGGTATATCTATTGATTTTAATGCTTCTACTACAAATACAGGAGCTTCTTTAGTAGGTTCTAGAATTATAGGAGCTAGAGAAGGTGGTAACGCAAGCGGATATTTAGCATTTTTTACTTCTCCAGACTCAACAAGTTCGGTTCCTGTGCATAGAATGCGTATTACCTCTGCTGGTAAAGTAGGTATAGGTACGTCTGCACCTCAACAGACTCTACATGTAGAGGGTACTTTTAGATTCCGTGATGGTAATTCATCATCTCAAAGATTAGAAGGTTATGGACAAAATGATAACTTCGTTTTAGCAGTTAGTGGCACCGATGCATTAGCTTTGAATGGAGGAACGCCCGGCGTAAGATTTATAGACACTGCAGCCAATGAACACTTAAGTATTAAAGAATCAGGAACTAATGCTGCACAGTTTTCAGCAGCAACAATACCTGTCTGTGTAATGAAAGAAGATGTTGGAATTATTATGGATGCTAACCAAGGTATTCAAAATCACGTACAATCTTTAGCTAATTTCCAAATAAACGCAGGCACCGGAATAAACACTGCAGATATACAAGGTTTTTCTAAAATACAAAACATTCTTCTCGACCCTATGTTTGCTCCGGGCGGATTTCCGAGTGCAACACCTTTAGATATTAAATTACCATTAGGAATAGCAGGAATGGAATTTATAGTCACCCTTGGAGTACATACCCTGAATTTAGGTAATTTAACTTTGAGACTTATAGCTAATGGTTCAGATATAATATACAACGGAGCTAATGCAGTAACTAACATCACTTATGCTAAAAATATAGGAGAGTCGATACACCTTGTTTGTTTCGAAACTAACAAATGGAGTGTTGTATCACATGTATAAGGAGAAAGCTTTAAATACAATGGGAGTGGATTTAATATATGGATGATTGGGAGCGCGAAGAGTTGCTTATTCGTATGGATGAGCGCATCAAGACCATCTACAATAGGATGGATAAATTTGAAACTCTCTTTACCAATCACCTTCACCACCATGAATTATGGGAAAATGATATAAAAACCTCCATGCAAAGATGGTTAGCTGTTTTAGTATCAGTTGCAGGTGGAGCAGGCGCTATGGGGATGATGTAATGCCGTTAGATATAACATGGAACGCGAATATAAGAAATAGAACCCGTTTGTTAGCAGGTTCAGCTCCTGAAGAGATTGATGTCCCAACATTAGATATAACTTTAAATATAGCTGCAGAATGGTTCCAAGAAAACACAGGCTTTACATATACTTTAAATGAGAATAACACATATGACAATGCTGTAATGTATTACGCTTGTTATTTATTATGTATGGTACAAAATGGTGTTGGTATAGAGAGAATACAAATAGGAGATACTTCTGTATACTATGACAATACAGATTATATACACTTTAAAGAGTTAGCAGAACAACAACTTGTTATGAAGATGGGACTTAGTATTAAGAAAACTACTTACAATGCTAACCCATATACAGGACGCGTTAACTGGGATAAAAACGTCAAAGGTATTGACAGTACCAAAACTATGTATCCAAAACCACGAGGTGTTAATTATGACTGAGGTGGGAATTTGGGTAATAGATTAAGTGGTGTAAAACCGGGCCACCTTAATATGGGTAGAGCCCTACGTTCTCTTGAACATAAAACAGGTTCAGTAAGAAGATTATCGTTTGAATTACCAGAGATGTTCGCTAAGGATAGTTATGGTGTTGAAACAAGTACTTTAAAATTACCTAAAATAAACATACCTTCTATGTTAGCTAACGTTCAACCTGTAACTACGAGAAACTTTCAATTGGCTAAAGAAGGTAGATACATTACAGGAGCTGCTAAAATATATCTTCCAAACATGGAATCTATATTTGCTAGCACAGTTTACACTGCACTAACAGGTGATAATACCAATGATATATCACCATATCAATGGGGTGTACTACCAGACGGTAACTCAACAGCTACAATTAAATACAATAATTTTTTCAGAGGTTTTGATGGATTAATGGACGGGGTATTCTACGATGAAGATGCTGAGATTTGGAGTTCTCAATGGGGAATAAATGAATCAGGAAAACAAAATTGGAATTCTACTTCTGATTTTTCAAGCTTACTTGGTAGTGATTTTACACCATTTTCAAGTGGGACTACTCTTACTTCAGATAATGAAAGCGTTACTATATCTGTTAGTGGTCAAAGAAATAATACTGGTACTGTGCTTTGGCTTCCTAACGATTCACCAGCTTCCTTTTTAGCAGACAGAGTTAGTTTTGATGTGCAGTTTGGTTCAGATGACGGTAATGAAAAAACTGTACCAAGCAATGATGGTCAAGGTTTAGATTTTTTTATTATGGAAGGTGCTAGTACTTATAGTTATGTAAGATATAAAATGGATATGGCAACTGGTTTTCAGTTCAATGCTGGTATGTTTTTAAGATTTGATTTTCCGTTTACCTCTGGTTCGTTAGGAACATTCTTCAATAATGCTAAACCAATCAATCCATGGTTCAATCGAAACCATTCGGAAGGTGTTGATGACCAGCCTGCTGGTACATATTATCAACCAAATAATAGTGTATCTAAAATTACTATGACGCAGACTCCTACTACTGGTAGTTTAAATAGTGCAAGTGATGGTGTTTATAAAGGATGGACTAAAACAATCGCAAACGGCGGTTTAATTTTAGCTTGGAGATTTAAAGGTAATAGTTCATCTTCAAGCCCATTTACCCAAATAAAAATAAAAAATATTAGATTTTATAGAAGTTTACCATGGTCTATACATTCTGTAAAAGAACGTAAAAATGATTTCGTTGTTTTAAATTGTGTTAGGACAGATGGTGATTCGATGCATAGACAGGAGGTGTATGGCGAACAAGTGCCTGAACTATGATTTTTACACAAGAGCGCTGGGATAATTTACACCCTGATTTACAAAAAGTATTAGAAGAGGACTCAAATGTAGAGGTGATTATAAATGGCTAATCCAGACCACCTAAATAATATAGAACGTAAATTGATAGATACGCTACGCACAGGTACCTATAAGACAGCAACAGGCACTACGACAGCATGGACAGCTGGGAACGTGGAGGTCTTTGGAGCATTTCCTGACACTGAGCATGCTAAATATCCCTGTATCATAGTGCAACATGTAGCAAATGGCCAAGAGACGCAGTTCTATGGACAGCAAATGAGTAGCACTACTGAGCGAGGAGAGATATATGGAGTTGGTTACGACCTTTATATAGCAGTAGACGCAGATAGTGCATTCACTGTAAATGGTACAGTATATAAAGGAAGACGTTTATTTAATTATCTTATGCTAGCTGCAGCGAATATCTTAATGGACTGTGACTTCTCATCGCTTACTGAGACGCAAGTCTTAGAGCGTAACTTCTCAGGATTCAGAGATGTACAATTTGACCCTAAGACAGAGATTTATTTTGCTGATTGTTCTATGATTATAACATTCAAGAACACTAGACCTACATAATGTCAGCGTTAACAGACTACAGACAATACTCTAAGGTTAGTAGTCAGAAGCAAACTGCTTTACAATCTTTAGAAGCTGGTTTCTTTCCATTCTTACCATTTAGTTTTCAATATAGTCTTAAGTTACAAGAAAAGGTATTATTAGCAGCTGACTTAAAAAAGCAAGACAACTTTAAACAGTTTATGAGTAGATATGATATAGAAGAAGATGGAGTCTCTAATTCTCTAGCTACTACGGTTGGTCAAACAGGCGGTATAGGTATAAACAAACAAGGTAGCGAATTTGGTAGAAGACTATCTGGAGTTGTAACAGAACAGGGTCGTGAGGTATCTCGTAAAACAGAAGTTAGGCAAGACTATACTGGTGAAATTGCTTCAGAAGCTATAGCTGTTGATATAATAGAACAATTAAAAAAAGAAGATTCATTGTTTGGTGGAGATATGTCAAAAGTAGAAGGAGACATCGATAAAGAATTATTAAAGTTTAACCAACAGTATTTAGATAAAAATCCACAAACTAAACAAAGTAGAGAAATTTTAGACTTTTACTTACAAGTTCTAAACCAATATGCAGGTATAGATACGGAAGGTGTATTAGGTATCGAAGAAACAGTAGGTCTGCGTAAGAATATAACGAGAGAAGTAGGACTATTAGAGGGTAATGAATCCGAAGAACAAGTTTTCAAATTATTCAAGAAAGGATTAGAAAAAGAATCAGCTGATATGAACAATATAATACAAGGCACAACTGGTACTGATTTTTTATCAGCAAGAGACCAAATACCAGCAAGAGTACCGGGCGACAGTTTAGCACAATCACATAACCAATTCGCTAGGCAAATTCTATCACGTTTTCATGAAATGACTGTGTATAACCAACATGAAGGACTGAAGGGTGATAAATATATATATACAGCACCATTAGGTGCACCATCAGGTACAAATCCTTCAGAGGTTGACCGAAGAGCACGCTACATGGGTTTATATACAATAATGCCTAAAAATATTAATGGTAAAATGGGTGTTCAAATGATTCCCTTGAGAGTTATAGAAATGCAAGGTGCAGTATTTGCTACGTTAGATAATTTTATTTTACAACAACAAGGTACTCATTCTGGTATACTTTCTAAAGTAGAGTTCGATAAGATAGAAGATATATCCCAACAAATAGCTAATGAAAGAGCTTTAGATTTATTAGAGACTGATTCTCTTGGTATGGAAGCTGGTAATTTAAATGAAGCTATAGTAGGTAGAAGTATTGAAGGTGCTGTAAGTGTAGCTAGAGTTATGTCATCAAAAGAGATATCTGATAATATCTTACAGAGTTTCAATAATTATGCTGAGGGTAAACAAATGGAAGTATCTAAAATAATAGAAGATATGATTAAAGAATCTAACAAAATGTCTAAGAGTTGGAAAAGGGCTACAGCTAATACTCTCGATTATGAACCTGAGAATAGATTTGATTGGAAAAAGTCTATAGGTATGGGTACAGATGACGGTGTGTGGCAAAGTGGTATGAAATCACCATGGCAAGGTGGAGATGGTACTGGTTTATCGATTTCACCATATTTAGCTGCTGACCGATTTTTATCTAAAGATTATCCTTCATTATTCTCTAAAAGAAAAGTTCCTGCATTTATACGTAAACAACAACGTGCAAAACGTTTCTTTAGATAGTGTTTAGCAAAAGCTTTAAATACTATTCATGTTTAATTTAATTATAGTGTAACGTAGTGTATTTGTCTAGACAACAAAAGAGGTATAAAAAATGACATATTTCCTAGGTAGAGACGTAGACGTGTTCTTGACACTCGAATCGAAGGTCACCGCAAGCGGCCTTGCTGTAGATTCAAACGAAAGAGTTGTATTAGCAGCAGACGCTAGCTCAACGATTCCAAGTATGATTAACGGTGCAACAGTGGCAACAGCAGCAGTCTTAGATTTGACAGGAGTTGACCTGTCTATAGGCGTTAGTGATGAAGACGTCGGTCCTTTCTTTGGTCAAGAGACCACTCAGAAAATTGAGTTAAGAAAAGAGACTACACTAACACTTACAAGAAAAAAGAGCGACAGTACGTTCGATATTATATTTAACGGACCCTGTTCAGGAACTCAGTTTATGGGTGGTACATCCAATGCTGATTTATTACAAGCCAAAAGGCAAGGTGCAAGATTCGGTATCAAATTCGAATCCGCTGAGACAAGAATAAACGATGGATTAGAAAATCCAAAGTTAGTCACAGAAAGTGGTGCAACCACTGCATCATGTTACGGATATAGACTTCACGTCATGTTTAAAGATGGTGGAGAAATATTTACGTTGAGAAACGCAGCTTTTAGTGCACACACTACAGCTTTGAATGCAGATGGAGCACAAGAGGAAACATTAGAATTTATGTCTATGACACCTCCTTATGTACACGTGCCATCATCAGCTGGTTCAAACGATTTCTATACAACACTAACACCAACGGAGGAGATGTAAACATGGCTTATTTTTTGGGTAGAGATGTTAACGTATTTATTACAACAGAAGCAGTAAACGGAACAAACGCAAGTGGTGTGTTTGTAGACGATGCTGGAGATTTAGCAGTTGTTAGCGGTTCAGGAGACAACACTTTTGCATTACCATTAAACAGTGGTATGGTTGCAGGCAACGAAGTACAAAACATGACTGGTGTCGATTTATCTATCGGTGCAGTTGATGAAGATATAACATACTTCGGTGAACGCTCAGTTACAAAAGCTGAAATCAAAAAAGAAACTGTATTAACAATAACTAAAAAGAAATCGAATAACGTTTTCGATGGTGTATACAACAACGGTGGTAGGTACGGAGTATCTGGAAGCAGTGTAGGAAATTCCTTTTCTGATGGACTTGGACAACCAAGCCAACAAAAGGTATCAACTAGCATATCTTACGGATACAGAATACACGTACAAATGAAGGACCAATCGGAAACCTTCAGTATACCAAACGCATGTGTACAAGCGCACACTACTAGTCTAAACGCAGATGGAACTACAGAAGAGACAATTGAATTTATGTCCTATGTAACTCCACTAGTTACAACTGGTAATGTTGCTACCGCAGCTACTACAGCTGCAAATATCTAAGCAGGTTAGGGGCATGAGCCCCTCCTCTTAGAGGAGAACTAATAATGACAGAAAAAGAAACTTGGTCAATGGAAGATTTGATGAACCTCACTGATGAGGTACAAACAGATGAAATGGATTATAGAGGAAAAACTTTATCGATTCAGTTTTGTGAACTAACAGAATCAGAAGAACCTAAAATGAAAGGTTTGAATGATGCAATGACTGAAGAAGAGAAGATGGAATTATATCAGAAAATAGGCTCAGATAGATGTCTAAAGATGATAGAAAAAGCAAACTCTAAAAATCCAAAAGGTGAAACACTCAATGCTGCTGCATGGGCTGCTTTACCAACTACTTTGAGATACCAAATCGCAAACAAAATATTAGGCGTCGAAGGGGAAGTGAAAGAAAATTTTACTCTCTGATGCTAGAATCGCCTGATGCGGTACTCGTCTATATACCTTTAATGAAAGGATTAGGAATGAGTTGGGACGAAATTAAACGAACACCTAGAATAGAATTGGAAAGTCTTTTACAAGCCATGCATGAATACGAAACAATGCATTCAATGGATGGTTATGATGATAAAGACGTTAGTGAGATGGCAAAGAACAAACCCTCTATACGCTCTAGTTATACTAAATATTTAGAAACTAGACGTAAATATGAGACAATGCTTGGAAAGAAAAACAAAGTAACCTTTGATGGATTGATATAAAATGGGGTTTGCAGGTCAAATATTTGCAGCGCGTGTCGCGGTCGGATTAGCTGTTCCTAGCTCGCAAGCTCTATCTAGTGCGGGTCAAACCCTTGCTAATGGTGTAGGAGCCATTTACGGCCGTTTAAACAAGAAAAGAGTAGAAGCTGCTAAGCAAAGACAAAGTCAAGCTGAGCAAGAAATGAATAAATCGCAGAGCGACCTCGAAAGATTTAGAGCTAATGCTGGTTCTAGACTGAGAAGCTCTGCTCAGAGTTACTTAGCAGATTTAGATAAGAATTCTAAAGCAGTTTCTAATAGTGTTAAAAATTCAGCTATGAGTGCAAAGGGTCTCATGGCTAGTATGCAAACTACTTTGACGCCTAAACTATCTGGTCAGCTTATGGCTGGTGTAGATAGGAGTATGAGTAATTTACAGAAAGCTCAACAAATGACTAAAAACTTCATGGGTATGAAGGCTGAAGAAAGAAAGATGGTCATGGATGTAGCTAAACAAAACCATCAAAACGCAAAGCAAGCAGTTGAGGATAATAAAAGAGAGGCAATAGCCTTACAAAATAAAATTAAAAAGATTGCAGAAGAACGTGACGCATATGATGCAAGTGTAACCGACGGTAGGAAAAGAAAAGTAGCATTCAAAGGAAGAATAGAAGATTATAACAAAGAAATAGATAAATTAGGTAAGACTGCAGAGGCTCTTCTCGAAAAGGATGCAGCTCTTAACGAAGTGGTCTTGTCTACAAAAGACGAATTGAATGTAATGAAACAAGTTGGAAATGCTAGTGATTTAGCTACTAAAAGTTCTAAAGATGAAGAATTACAATTAGAAAAAACTGCAAAAGCTAAAAGAGATAAATATAATAAAGTTTCTAAAGAAACTACTAAAGTTTTAAAAGAGTCTGCACAAGCAGCTGCTCACTTCGGTCGTAAGATAGCAAGTAATGCACAACAGTTAGCAGGTAACTTCGCAAACTCTTTACGAGATACAATAGCTATTATGACTGCATTCTATTACAAACTCAGTCAGAACACTCAAGAATTGATTGCATTTGAAAGAGAATTGATGAATGCAAACTCTGTTTTCCAAGTGACTAGGGATGAGTTATTTCAAACAAGTAACCAGATAGTACAATTTGGACAAGAGTTTGGTTTAGAAATGCAAAACGGTGCAACAGGTTTATACCAACTTGCATCGGCAGGTTTAAGCGCTGACGAAGCAATGCAATTCTTACCCAACACCTTAAAGTTATCTATGGCTGTACAAGGTGACCATAATACAATCGCAAAACTTACCACACAGACTATAGCTGGTTTCGGTATGGAAGCCGCAGATGCAGCAGAAGTAACAGATAAGTTTGCGCATGCTATTCAGAAATCTTTGATTGAATATGAAGATTTATCAAGCGCTGTTAAGTTTGCTCTACCTTTCTTTACCTCTACAGGGCAATCTATAGACCAATTGTTAGGGGCATTACAAGTCTTGACTAATAGAGCATTAGAGGCAGGTATTGCTGGTAGGGGTCTTAGACAGGCATTGGCTGAATTTGCTGAAGGAGCTGAGGAGAATAGTGAAAAGTTTAGAGATATGGGTATAGAAATTCTAGATTCCACTGGTAACATGAAGCAATTGACTGATATCGCTATGGAATTTAAGAATGCAGTTGGAAGCGAAATAGCTAACGACACTGAACTTTTAACTACATTGATTGATAAGTTGAACGTACGTGGTGCAACCGCGTTTGTGCATTTAGTACAGAATGCAGATGAGTTTAAACAAACTGTAGAAGAAACAGCTAACGCAGGCGGAGAGTTAGACAAAATGATTCAAGAGCAGAACGCTTCTATGATGGCACAAATTCAAATATTAAAAAATAACATACAAATGATGTTCTTCCATTACGATGGTATAGAAAGAGCAAATGGTGCCATGAACGAATTCCACAGTTCATTACTCGATGGAATTGAATCTTTACAGAATTTGTTTGTTACGCAAGAAAACGGTCAATTTGTTTTGACTACATTTGGTCAAGAGCTACAGAACATAGCAGTAAGAGGTGTAGGACTGCTAACTGAATTACTAAAAGACGCTGTTCAGTTTATCAGAGACTTTACCAAAGAAGGTATGGTAAGCACTGACATGTTAAAATTATTTACATTACCACTTAAGATAACGTTAGACGTATTACAGATGTTAGGACCTAACTTTGTAAAAATGATTTTATATTACCAAATTTTAAATAAGATATTACCAATCAGTATAGCTTTAGAATCTGCTATGAATAGAGAAGGTATGCTTAACAATGTAATAAGAGCTACTGGTAACAAGTTGGGTGCCATAGGAAATACTTTAATGGCTGTAACTAATATGTTAAGACAAAATGGAATTAGAGGTACATATCAAAAAATAGGAGTTATGGTAGCAGAGTCGAATCTAAAAAAGGCACAAATAAGTCAGGGTGCAGTAGCCAATGCAGTCTTTGCTGGTGAAATAACACTAACTCAAAACGCAACTAGAGCATATTTAGCTAAAGCTGCTGCAATGGCACTCGCTGCACTTCCATACATAGCTATAGCAGCAGGAATAGCATTAGTAGCAACCGCATTCGCCATTGTAATTAAAGAAACAGGTATGTTTAATTTGAGTTTGGCTAATATAAAATTAGAATTGATGGCAGCAGGTGCAATAATAATGCACATATTTGAAGAACAAGTTTTCCCTATGCTTTACAAAGTAGGGCTTGAATATATAGCTCTATCTGCTGTATTAGCTTTCGCGATGATAAAAATAGGTTCATTTATATTTAAACATGTTATAATACCAATCAAAGAAACTATTAATAACTTTGAACATCTCGATATGATAATAGGATTTATTGTTGGTACTGTTAAATTCTTAGGACAAACTATAAGAGCGTTTTTAATATTTAATGCTAAACTTTTATATAATACATTTGAAACAGTATTTGATATAATAGGCGAAATTTACAATGCCATAATAGGCCCTAAGACATTAGACGCTGCTTTTACAACGATAAAGAATATTGCAGAAGATATTAAAGACTTTATCTCAACTGTACTTGGAGACGTTGATGAAATGATTTTGAGTGTAGAAGCACTAAAAGGACCTTGGGAATCCATTAAGGGTTTCGTTGTTGAAATAAGAGATGCCTTAGAAGATGCAGTAGATTACGCTAAAGAGTTAAATATAGGTAATAAAGCTAAGGATGCAGGCGGTGGTTTTATAGATGCTGCTGGAGATTTAGCAGGTGGTGCATATGATGCCACTTTCGGTCAATTTGCTACCGGTGGATATGTAAGAGGTATGTCCACTGGTGGTATGATGGGTGCCCGAAGGCCTTATATAGTAGGTGAACGCGGCCCAGAGCTCTTTATGCCTAGCAATTCAGGGCAAGTTATAAATAATAGTAGAACCGATAGTATAATGAGACAAAGTCTCGATGCAGGTCCAGCAACAAAAGGAGGAGCTCAAGAATTGGTTGTTTCTCAGTTGGTTGTCGGCAACGCAAAACTAAAGAATACAAGAATGGCAGTAGATTCATTCGCAGGAGTGGTATAGATGGTAAACGTACAGAAGAATCATTTTTATAGAAAAACAGTTATTCCCACAACGGGAGCTGCTAAATTACACGCTCTTTATAAAGATTTGCCTCTTAACGAGTCAAGTACATGGACATTTAAAGGTGCATCCGAAGCTAATAAGTTTGTAGTTTCAGGTAGTGTGCCCTCAGACCCACCATATAAACAAGGTGAATTAGATTATGCTAGACTTGTTATGACATGTTCTGGTACAGATTTAAGTAAAACAGCAAGATTACCTAACGTTACCATGTATAAATTAAAAAGTAACATGGAAATGACAGAGGGAGGAGCTGGTATAAATACTAATGGTGAGAATATGTGTGTATTTTCATCTATACCAGACACTGATAATTTATACAAAGAAGAAAACTTTGATGGTGCAGATAAAAGTTTAGGTATAGCAGTTACCACTGATACCGTAGGAGGGGGTCTTAGACAACTAGAGGAACCATATGGAGACCCTGATGACTTAGCACAAGCAATATATGCTGGTGGTACTTTTTCTATCTTTCATTCAGGTGAGGAAATAGAAGGTGGTAGTGGTGGATTTTTAACAAGATATTTCGGCCAATTAAATGAAACAACTGGTAAATATGATATAATGCTTAGACCAATGATTTCTTCAAAACCATCTGGTAAGTGGACAACTAAAATTGATAAAAGAAAAGATATGGAAAAATATCTAGTATTCAAACCCATTTGGAGATGGAATGATATAAAGGGTTTAGTTGAGTATAAAAGGACTATATCCAAAGGAGGCGACACTGAAGAAAACACAGTGTCTGTTTCAGAAAACAACACAATATTCCAAAAAATAGGAATGACTCCGGACAACCAAAACATTGTAACAGAGAATATTGATGGTAGTCCATGGATATTTAGTGCTATAGAATTAAGTCAAGAGCGAGCTGCTGTTGGCGGACAATCTTTGAAGTTATCACATTTATGGAACTCTACAGATGGTACTTCAGACTCTCAGAACATATATGGACCAAGTACTGCAATAAACCCTCAGTTCACAATGTGTGTTACTGAAGATATTCCTTTCCCTATACCATTAGACCAAGCATTTGCTGGTGCTGGTCCTACTGTAGCTGATGTTAGTGGTTCTTCAGTGTTAGCTCCAGAACTTAATATGAAAATTAATATAGCAGAAATGGGTCAACAACTTATATTAAATCCAGCTACTTCATATCCCGCTCAGATGAAAGACCCTATAAGTAAGAGAAATGTATATTTAGGTCGTGGTGTTGCGGCTAGTCATACTGAAAACTCTCTTTCTTTTAAAACATTATTACGTTCATTTTGTGTTACCTTTTCTAATTATTTACCAGAAGAAAATGAATCTATGGATACCTTTGTTAGAAGAGGATTAAATGATTTTTACTGTGGTACAGACTTGAATGATAATACATTAACTAATAATACTGTAGCATCAGGGGCCACAGAACACTCTTCTACAAAAAATAGAAAAATAGTTGGAGGTATATCTTTTACACGGAGATTAAATCCAAAAGCTTTTAATTCATGAGCTCCAAAAACCCAAACCTCAACTGCAAC
>Ga0098037_1001109_pt1 | contig 12537 bp, 17 predicted proteins | sample 5_EtaG_FD_75050 | JGI IMG/M metagenome (GOLD analysis project Ga0098037, IMG submission 75050) | Marine viral communities from the Subarctic Pacific Ocean - 5_ETSP_OMZ_AT15132 metaG | ecosystem: Environmental > Aquatic > Marine > Oceanic | place: Pacific Ocean | collected 2015-01-08 | reverse complement strand
TTTTGCAAAATTCGATTATCGCACTCTTAGTGATATATTGGAAAATGTAAAGCCATTATTAGAGCAGACAAATTGCAATCTAAGAATAACAGATAAGTTAATCGGTTCAAATGGCTTGAATTACATAGAAGCTACAGTAACTCTATCTGATGGTGAAGATGAAATAAATGCAACTGCAGTAGCTCGTGAAGCAGTTAATAAAAAAGGTATGGATGACCCACAAATGTCAGGTACTGCTAGTACGTATGCTCGTAAATATGCTTGTAATGGTTTATTTGCTATTGATGATACACGTGACCCTGATAGTATGGATAATCGTGAACAATTACATCATAATGGTTCTCCAGTTAAAAAAGGTTGCGTAACTCAAGATCAATCTATCAAAATGGATAGACTTGCTCGTGATGCAAAAACTTTACCAATGGATAAAGAAAAACTAAAAGCTATTGCAAAAGCTGGATATGTAATTAGTCCTGTTGAAGCAGAAATACATATTCAAGATGCAAAAGAAGGACAAAATGCAAAATTTCTTGGTAAAAAGATAATTGCAGAGTGGACTAAAAAGTTTGCAACACTAGGTAAGGAAGGTACTGAAATGACAGCTTATTTGGATAAAGTAGGTTGGACTGAAGACTTACTTGAAAAAGCAATGGCTAAATATGATAAAATAAAAACTAAGGAGAATAAATAATGTTTAACCCTCAAAAACAAAATAATAATGCTAGTGATTCATCTAGCAAATACCCAGAAGGTGTTTGGTTTCAAAGATGGACAATAAATGATATAGTAAAAAACCCAAACAACCCATTTGACCAAGATATTAATCTAATTGCCATGGTAAATAATGGAAAATTAGAATACGATAAAAGATTTTGGTTAGCAGGTAATCATGAAAAAGAACAAGGCGTAGCAGTTGATTATGGTACGAATAAAACTGTTAAGCAAGGCGGTAGCTTTTATATTAAAAAGTTTATTGAAGCAACAGGCGTTGACCCATTAACAGCTTTAAATGATAAAGGTGATGATTTTAAAGATGATGTAAAAGCTGATTTAATTGGGCGTTCTTTAATTCTTTGTGAATATCCTTCAAATGGTAAAGTAAAAAGCGAGTTTTGGAGAACTGTTTGCAGTGAATCAGAAGGCGATAATGTATTAAGAGAAAAATGGCTTGAAATGTTTAAGGATAAAGAACAGCATAAATATGTTCCAAACAGATATGAACATGCAGAAGAAGAAAAAGCTAAATGGTCATCAGAAGAATATGCTCCATCAGATAAACATGCTGCTGCATTTGAAGCTGAAGACGATGGGATGCCATTCTAATGGCAAAAGTTAAAATATCTGATATGATTATTGAATGGTTAGGAAATCAATCAGATGGTTCAACAATAGCTAATCACAACATACAAACTGATTGTGTTCAGTTTATAAAAAGTTGGCATCAACGTAGTGTTCTCCCTTCCACAGTAGAACGTGAGTTTAGACGCTTACGTAACCAAGAATCTCATTTGCTACGTGATAGTGGACTTGAGTTAACAGACCAAGAAATGAAATACGGAGAAAATACTTGGACATTAAAAAACAGTTTGTAGAAGTAGCCTCTCCATCTGTTAGTAATCGTGGTAAGGTCATGCAGTTACAGCAATTGCATGACTTTATCAGTAAAGTTGAAGATAATAGTGAAGTCTATTATAGTTGGTATTGTTTTGATGCAAATCTTAAAACACATATAGATAAAACTAGAACAATACAAAACTATAGTGGCTTAGCAAATATTAACCAAATCATTTTAGACTTTGATAAAGGAAGTTTAGAAGACAAAGAACTGCTTGATTTAATGCGTTACTTTGTTACAGAAGAATTGGTTAATAATTATAACATTCCAGATGACTATTATACTATATGGTATAGTGGCACAGGATTTCATGTACATCTAGCTGATGTATTTGGGTTTGAGTCTGGTGTTGATCTTCCTACTACTGTTAAAACCACAATTGCAGAAATATTTCCTGAAGCTGATAATATCTTTGATAAACCAAGATTGATTCGTGCAGGTGGAACTATTAATAAAAAATCAGGATTCTATAAGACAAAAATAGACAGAGAAGACCTTTTTAGTTGGGATATGAATGACATAAAAGATGTGTCATCTAAATCTTACAATGAACATGGTCTTTGGTTTGATGAATATGTCGAAGTAGATACAATGCTTTCTCATTTAATTAAAAAACCAATGAGAGCATCAATTCCTTTAACTGCAAAATTACATAAGATAAAAGGTGACCCTAACGCTATTGTTACCTGTATGCAAAAAGCATATCACGCTGGGCCTATTCAAGGACAGAGAAATGAAACTATGATGCGTATTGCATCTTGGCTTAGAAGAAATGGAACTCCACAAGAAATTGTAGAAGTTGCATTAAAAACATATTCTGGCTTAGATAAAGAATCGCAATCATGTTCCAAGCAAGTATTTAAAGAAGGCTATCAATACGGATGTGATGACCCTATTATGTCACAATGGTGCAGTACAAAATGCATTTATTACAAACGTAAAGATTATTCTTTAAATATTAAAAACTCAAAACAAATGGAATCTTCTTACCAAGATTACATTAAACAAGACTTTACAGATAAATCATTTGATTTTGGTGAAATATGGAAACTTCCTAGAGAAGGTCAAAAATATACTGTCTATCCTGGTGAATTAGTTATTTTACTTGGAGATACAGGATTAGGTAAAACTGCGTTTGTTCAAAACCTCGTAGCTAACCTACCAAATCTTACCTGTTTATATCTTAGTCTTGAGTTACATCATCATTTAATGTTTAGACGTTTTTGTCAAATAACTCACAGTTTACCAAAAGAAAAAGTAGTTGCTGAAGCAATTAATGAAGAACAAAAATCAAACCTTGGTAGAGAGTTTAAACAAATATCGGTATTAAGTGATCCAATTGAATTGAGTAGGCTTGAAAAACAAATTGCAGAAATAAAACCAAAGATACTCGTAGTTGATACTACTGAAGACATTAATGTAGATAATGTATATAATGACTTTGAACGTATGAATAAAATTATCAATACACTTAAAACAATTGCAATTACTCAAGATTTAATTGTTATAGGTGTTCATCACATGAATAAAGAAGGTGCTAGAAATGGCTCAGCTGAAATGACTGCTGCTAAAGGCAGTATGACTGTTGTTCAAAAAGCTGATAAGGTTATTATGATAAGTGGTGAACGAGATAAAATGACTCGTTACGTTGTTAGTAAGAAATCACGAGATGAAAATAAAATGAAATTACAATTCGAGTTTCAACCGAAAACATTTAGATGGGAACAAGTGTGAGGCTAAATATAGCTGATGGACTTATCTCATTTAGATACAAGCAAGAAGAAGGGGGTGTTATGACATCCCTTATTCTTCTTTGGATAATAAATATTACAATGGGAATACATGCAAATCATGGCGAGCATATTATTGCTGGATTTGGTGTAGGCCCACTTGAAGTTAGTTTAACATTACACAGGTGGAATAAATGGATAGCATAGATATTAGAAAAGAGTTAATAAATAAAATTAAAACACGTTTATTACTAGGAGCTGATAGATATGGTGGCCCTCTACCTTTAAATGATAAAAGAGATTTTCAAGAAGAAACTTTAGAAGAGCTTCTTGATGCAATTATATACATCACTGCATACCTTATACAAATAATACATAAGGATGGCAATGTTGTATTAGACAGGAGAAATAATGACAAAAAAACAGATTAAAGAAATCTTTAAAAGAAATCATGTACAAATAGGTAAAGAAGTAATGCCTATGATAGAAAGAGAATTAGTTGACCACGTAAAGTTAATGTGTGTAAGACTAACACATGGAAATGTAAAACGATTAACACCTGAATTATTCTGGGTGGCAATTGGTGGTGACCCTAAAGAAAGAACTAATAGGGCAATTTAAAATTGGCAAGTCCAAGTAAACAAAAAGGCAATGCTTTTGAACGTGAAGTTGTAAACCTAGCTAAAGAGTTTGGTTTAAAAGCTGTACGTGCATGGGGTTCTAATGGGCAATCATTAGGACTCCATGAAGAAGTGGATTGCACCATAGAAGAATATACTGTTCAAGCAAAGCGCAGGAAAAAGATAGCTTCATTTTTAAAATGTGAGCATACAGATATAGTAGCATTTAGAGAAGATCGTGGAGATACCTACGCTCTTATGGATATGAATGTTTTCTTAACATTATTAAAAAAACTAAAAGGATAATAAAAAAATAATGGAAGAAAAAAAAGAGATAGAAATAATTAAGCTAATTAGACCTGATTATGTTTACAATGTTAAAGTACCTCTTAATTTAGAAGAACTAAAATGTATAAAAAAATCTTTAAACAAACTTTATCCAGGAGGCTCTTTAATTGAAAAAATAGAAGAAAATAAAGTGTTTTTAGATAAAACTGTAAACAACTTAAAACAGGATAAAAGCAAATACGATGAATATCGTCATTTAATTTCAGAAGCTGAATTTATAAAAGGAGAAATAGGAAAAGAAAATGCTAGAAATAAATAGTAATCTATCTCAAAAATATCTTGAAATGGTTTTTCAAACAAATAGTATTAATTACATAACCTTAAAAAATGGAAGACGCTATGATGTTCACAGTATAGAATTTATATGGTGTGCAAAAAAAGTACATAGATATATGTGGGTTGATTTAAAAGGACAAACTGAAGGTTGTAATAATCCTAGTTTAGATAAAATAAGTGAAAGAATCGTATTTCATATAAACGAAATAGATTACATAGAAATAGAATACTCATAAAAAGGATAAAAAATGATAGAAATAAAAACTAAAACAGAAGTTCACACTACTCATCTTATTAATACTGAATTGACTTTAGAAGAGCTGAAATCAATTCAAACTGCTCTTTATGAAACAGATAAAGAAGGTAATTTGTTAAATAAGATTGGCAATGTTGTTCGAGATGCTCAAAATGCAATAACAGATTTAGATAGAGCTTCAGAACGCAATGTAACACAAGACCAAGTTATTGCTGCTCAAGGTGGAGCTTGTACTACAGGAAATTGTGATTAATGCAAAAAATAGGTTTAAACATACAATCTGAACTAACTCAACAGTTATTAAAAATGTTAGGTGAATTAGAAACAGTTGACAGAGATAGAATGTCAAATGATGGTCAAATAATATTTGATAATATATGGAAACTATTAGGACAACCAACTTATGAACAAAATCAAAAAATCATCGAAGAAAACAAAAAAGTATAGAGTATTCGCACAAATGGGTAGTGACCTTTTTTGTGATGTAGAAGCTAAATCCTTAGAAGATGTTGAATTTCAATTAGCAAATGGTATAATAGACGGAGGTGATTTTACAGAATATGAAAACTCAGGTTGGTGGGAATATGGTGCTATAGATGAAATTAAATAAAAAGGAAATAAACTAAAGAATTTGAGACTCATACAAATAATTCTATTAACTAAACTAAATGAAAGGACCTATATGGTTTGTGAAATAAAGTTTAGACTAACATATGAAGATATTTGTGCTTGGTTGGCGCCATGAGTCTCAAAACATTTAAGGGGCAAAAAGGCTATATGTTATTATTGATGAAATCCTTGTCTTATCTCGGTGTTAGCTACCATGCCCCTATAGTTTAAAAAATTATGGAAATAAAAAACCCTTGGTATATACAAACTTCAAACGAAGTTAATAGAAAGCCAATAAACGTAAGAAAAAAACAAACTCTACAAAGATGCTCTTTAAAGTATTGTGTAGAATGTAAAAAAGTATGGCAAAACGATTGGTTCAGCAGTAAAAAGAAATTTATCCAATATGAAGATATGCCTACATATGGAATTACACGTAAACAATGTGAAAAATGCAAATAAAGAAAGGCTCATATGAAAATACCTAGTAATGAACAAATGTTAATTCTTGAAGAACAGAATAATGAACTAAGAGAGTTATTAAAAGAGTCTAGAGATTTTTTAGCTAAAATAGGAACACTAAAACCTATTTTAATGAAAGATTGTAAAGACTTAGTAACAAAAATAAATAATCACAAAACGTATAAACATAATGCTAGTTCTTAATATAGCTGAATGGATAGCAAACTTATTTATACTAGGAATTGCTGCCTTAATATGGGTTATATCATTATTTATGATGCTTTTATTAGTAACTCTATTAGCAGAAAGAATAAAAAAGTACTTAATTAAAGGATAACAAAATGAAAGACCGACCTGAGAGCTATATGCTTGAGGGTCGGATTTCCAGAGATAAATCAGTACAGGAAGAGTACAAACACAAAACACAAGCTGAAATAGATACATTAAAAAACTATTTTAGCGAAGAATGGTTTGATAAATCTTATTTAAGAAGCATAAATATAAAACGTGCTAGACTACAAATGAGATCAAGTCATTATCCATTACAAAATTGCACTAAATGCAATAGAGTATGGAATTACTACATTAGGCAAACAAATAACAGAAAAATAAAAAGCGTAGAGTATTGGAATAACTACGAAAGGCTACCAAAGCCAGATGAAATATGTCCTAATTGCCTGTAGGAAGTTTAAACTCTTCAATGTCACTTACTAATAAAGGAGCATAATGGCTTTCTGTTATGTTAATACTGCTATGCCCTAATAGTTTACTGACTGTATAAATAGGTAATCCTTTTTTAATGAGATTAAAGCCAAATGTCCTACGTAAGTCGTGAAATTGTGCGTCTTTTATGTTAAGCTGCCTTAGGTATGCCTTAAACTTTTTACTCACAAAATCACCCTTGTAGCCCCATAATTTTTCTCTAGAAAACAATATGTGTCTAGCTTGGCTATTTAATTTTATGATACGTTTATCTGATTTGCCTTTTACTTCAATATATGTAGGATGTATTTGATGTGCTTTAAGATTACATATCTCACCGCGTCTTGCACCTGTATAATAAGCAAAGTTAAAAAAATCCTGTAAATCAATATTAGGATGACTATTCATTATTAATGCAAGTTCTTTGTCATTAAAGACTCTAGTCCTCCCTATTCTTTTTGGGAGCTTTCTAAGTTTTTCTTTTGTTTTATATCTTTTACGTGTACCCCAATTAATACATGCATTTATTTTGGCAATGTAACCTATAGCTGTTTGTTTGTTTTTTGGTAATATTCCGTTTTTAACATATGCTTCTAATACATAGGTATAAGTTTCTTTTGTTGCATTAGCCCATTTTGCATTGTTCTCTTTATCGTTTAAAAATAGCTTAACAAGCTTTTTAAAAGTAATGTTATGTATTTTAACCTTTGGATTGTAGTATTCGTTTAAAGCTTGGTACTCTAAAGCTGAATGCAACTTATTAGCTATTTTATCTTTTTTAGTATAAGCAGGTAAAATAATTCGCTTTTTATCAATCTGTTTGCGATAGTATATATTACCCCATTGGTCTTTTACTAAATTCTCTTTTAAACCCATAAATCACTCCTTTGGTGGCTATGATGTGGCTATGAGCCATAATGCCAAAAGTGAAAAAAGCGGTTTTGTCGAGAGTCGGAGCGACAGGATTTGAACCTGCGACCCCTGCAACCCCATTGCAGTCTAAGACTGCTCAATCCTCGTATTTATTACCATAATGAACCTCATTTAATGCACTTAATGGCTATGACAAGCCTCCTACATTTACAATATTACACGATTTAATTTAGTATAAATTATTAATATAAAAAAATAGGGGTGGTACTAGGGGTGGTACTAGGGGTGGAATTATTCAGATTCTACTAGATTTCTTTTTTCTCTGCCAATGCCATGTATAGGTATTCCTGTCATTTGTTCTACCCACATTTCTGGAGTTTCCATTGTTTTAACTACACTACGTCCTAATCTTCCAAATGGGAAAAACGTATATAGATAGTAATCTGCAAACCTATCCCAATTACCATTAATAGTTGCATTAATTAATGTCATAGGGTATCTAGCAATAGGTGGTGTTACTATTTGTAATGGTGCTAATACAGGATGAGGCCATGAAGAAAAGAAAGCTCTTTCTCTTTCACGCTCATCACCAAAAAGCCAATCAGCAGTATCTTGCATCCAATTTAAAGGAGGTGGTACTGTTGCATCAAAAACGCTACTAGTAAACATATTAGCTAATGATAATGCAAACATATCTAATGTAGCTAATCGTTTAAACTTATTAAAAGACTCAGTTCCTGGCTTAAATCCATATCGTTTAGCACGTTGGTATGTTTGCCTTCTAAAACGTACTGAGTTCCATGCAAAAGGATGAAAACGTGTCATCATTTTACCAATTGCAGTTCTACTATAATTAGGTCTAAATGCACTATGATATAAAAACTGTGTTGCTTCTACGCCTTTTAATGCCATATTAATAACGTATGGATCATTGTGTTTAATGTTTGGTATAAAATCTTTAAGGTTATTATATGCATTTAAATAATGTGCAAAAAAACTATCTGTTCTTAATTTTTTCTCAGATACACGCATTGGTATTGCAGCAATGTTAGTAATTGCATCTGTTACTTTATACTTCTTAGCAATGGAAAAAACATCAGCTTCAGAAAGATTAGCGTTGTTTTTAAGGCTTTCTTGAACTTCCCTTACAAACTCTTTTGCTTCTTTACCTGCAAACTTACGTTCTAGTGATGCTTCTGTTACATAAAACGTTTCATGCGCTCCACTTTCTTCAGCAAACCTACGTAAATGCTCTGATGTTGTTATTTCAGTACCATCATTAAGTTTTGTTCCTTTAAATGTAGTAGCTAATAAACGCTTTTTGTTAAAGGATGCAGTAGCAAAATTGTATAAACCTGCATTTGCTATTGTATTGTGGCTACCACCTAATATGTTAGCTACTGCTGTTTTAGGATGTGATAATAATGTAATTAACTGCCATTTAGCTTCTGATGCCCCTATTTTATGCAATATTCTTGATAGTGTTTGTCTTCTAGCTTCTGGACTTTTTGGTAGTTCTCCATAAAAAGGTAATTTAGGTTTATCTTTTCTGCCCCATAGTTTTGTACTTACTTTATCTAAAGCATTAATTCCAGCTTCATCTGTTACGTAATAAAATAAACGCTTATCCCATGTTTGAAATTTTTTATTTTGCTCAAGTGCTGCTACTGATTTATTGTATTGATTTTCAGTAATATATTCTCTTGTTACATTGCCTTTTTTAAATTGTTTTTTATATTGTTTTATAATTGCTTCATGTTTTGCAATATCTGCTTTTTTAAGTCCAAATGTTTTAGGATTATACATAGATGGTTGACCTAATACATCTGTAGTATAATCTCTCATAAGATTAGCCCAACCTTCTGTAGCTTCTTTGTCTTTTAATGGATTTAATTCAACGTATCTATCTATTGCTCTTTTACCTATTAATGATGTAGCATTTTTAAAAAATGAATTAATCCATTGTTCTTGATAAGCTTCAATTACTTTAAAATCATAACTAGCTCCAGGCATAGGCTCTTCACCTCTTGACTGACCACTGCCAGGTTTTGAAAAGTGACCTTGTCTTTCAGCGTGTTCTTTATTTTGATATTTTGACCATAAATAATCAGCTCCTTCTTGCCCACTACCATTGTCTAATGTTAATGACTTACCTAACTGTGCTTCAAACATTGTTTCAAGTTCAGCTATTTTTTCATTAATAATCTGTTTATACATAGCGTCTTGTGATTCTTGAGTTGTTGTATTTTCAATTCGTTTAAAATCACTATTTTTTAACTCAAAACGTTTATCTATTGGTATTTTTGAATTAGCTTCACGTTGTTCTTTAGTTAACGATGGATCATATGTATATTTTTGCTCTAACTGTTTTCTTAACTCTATGCGCTTATTTTCCATAAACGTTTGCAGTTTAATTTTACTTGCTTTTGTATCGCCATGAAACATTCGTGGGAAATATCTACCTTTAACTTCACCAACACCTCTAAAAAAAGTGCCATTATCTAAATACCCTGTAAACTCTGGATTATCACTTAGTTTAAATTTTTGTCTATATCTTTCCCTATATGCTTTTTGCTGATTTAAAGGTTTTTTTCTTGCAAAAGCTTCTAATTGTTGCTCGTAACGAATACGACCTAATAACTCAGCAGTAAATCCATTTTTACCTAATTCTTTTAATATGTGTCTACCATTTTCTGCTAAAGGTTTTAAATATTTATTTTCTAAAAACTCAAGATTAACCCTACCTGTTTTAGCGTTGTATTTCATAAAGCTATTTTGTTTATTAAAAGCTTCGTAATTAGGTGTTTCTCCTTTTTCTCCAGATAGCGAATACACATCTATTAAGCTAAAATCTAAATTTGATTTAACTAATCCATTATATACCTTTGTTAAAAATGCATCATTTTGCTCTGCAATAGTACGCATTAACTTCTCACCAGTTACTTCAATTCTTTGCCCTTTAACAATTGTATCATATTTATTGTTTTTTAATGATTCGTATAGTGCTTCGTTTTCTTTCCACTCATTCCAATTGTATTGTTTTTCTAATTCGTTTCTGCCTTCATTTCTAAGCCATCTAGTCATTGCTGCTTGATGCAACCTATTAGCCTCACCAACTCCATTAGGTTTGTCTAGTATAGGGGCACGCCATGTAAAAAATGCATCACGTTCTTCTTGTGCAATATTTGTAACAATATTTTGAAGAGTGTAAATACTGCCAAAACTATTCTGTAAATGTTGCATTGTACCTAATGGCACTTTAATGCTTGTTCTACCAAGTTTACCTTTGGCGTCTCTAAAATTGACTTCTTTAACTACTGGAATGCTAAAATCATGTGTAAATTGTTTTTCTGCAACTCGTTGAGGAAATAAATACTTATCAACCCAAGAAACTTTATTGCCTTTAGGTCTATTGTAAACAATCTCTTCTAATGCATTAGCAAAATGTTTTAAATCTGTATAAGTAGCTTCTTCAATGCCATAGGATACTCTATCTCTGTCTTTTATCATATTAATAAACATGCCATTTATGTCATCTAATGAATGTTCTGGAAACTTTTTAAACGCTTCTACAATACGTTTAGCATCTGCTTTTACATCTGTAGGTACTTTAGTGCTTTTATCTGATACTTTTAAATCAAAAAGATTTTTATGAGGCAATAATTCTTCAAACTTTTCTTTTATACCTTGGTCTTTTTGCTGAGTTGTTTCAGCACCTTTTTTATTAACATTCTCCATAACAGGATTTACACTAGCTTTTTTAACTTCTGTTTTTATTAAAGGTATAACTGCTTTGTCAAAAATTTGACTAAACGTATTCATAAAAAATCGTTTACTAGAGTTTGGTATTTCATTACTTAAATAAGGATAATTATGCCTACTTGTTTTATTATAATATTTTTCAAAGTTGTCTAATTCTTCTGTTAATCTTTCAATTGTTAATTGTTTGTTTTTATTTGGTTTACCATTTTGTAAAAAATCAGGAGCTTTTTGAGCATCTTTTAATTTATTTTCGTGTACAATGCGTAATTCTTTTTGCGTTCTAGTTTGAGGATATAAACTGCCAAGCATATACATATCAAAATATCTAGAAACATTAATAGGACTTATCCCTAATTCTTTTGCAGTATCGTATAAATCATTGCGCCTTGACCTTATTTGCTCTTCTGCATCTTCAGTAGTGCGTACTTTTTTGTTTTTACGTAATGATGGGTCAATAGAGCGTATTTTTGCATAATCATCTTTAGAACTAATAGCTTCTAATGATATTCTATCAGCAAGTTCAATAAAATCAGCTTCTTTATAGCCATTTTTAATCATGTCATTATATAAACGCTCACCAGCTTTGTTTTGAATTAATACGCTTGTAGCATCCATAAGATCATTTGATTTATATGTGGTTTCTTTTACAGGTTTTTTGTTATCTGTTTTATCAAACCTGCGTTTACCTAAATCAGGAACAATAGTAATTTTCATTCTACGAATAAATTTTAATAAACTGGGGTCTTTAAAACCTCCTTGAAACTCACGTACAAAACGATTGTAGTTTGAAAAATCAATGTTTTCTTTTCGTATTAAATTGGTTTCAATTTTATTTGCAGATTCACCAAAAGCACTGCTTAGTTCTGTTAAACTAGATTGCAACTTTACATTTAGCTTATTAAACTCTTCTAAATTGTTTTGAACCGATTCTAAACTTGGTCTTTTACCTTGTTGATTTTTACTGCGATATAAATTTGGCTTTATATTAAATAATTGAGAATATTCTTCAATTGCTTTTAAGTCTGAAAATGTTGGTTTACGAGGCTTATCTCCTTTTTTCTTTGGTATTACCATTGCATTAGGCATACCTTTGTTTAAAAGAATATTTCTCATTTTAAAGGCATCTATAAGCCTATAATACCCACTAGAATCAGCAGTTCTTGATGACGTTTCTAATGAGTGGTCTTTATAGCCATTTTCTCTGTTTAAAATGTCTACGCTCATGTTACCAGTTTTTAAAGTAGCATACGTTTTGCCATTTCTTTTTAAAGCAAATTCTTGCTT
>Ga0098037_1001107_pt1 | contig 12540 bp, 14 predicted proteins | sample 5_EtaG_FD_75050 | JGI IMG/M metagenome (GOLD analysis project Ga0098037, IMG submission 75050) | Marine viral communities from the Subarctic Pacific Ocean - 5_ETSP_OMZ_AT15132 metaG | ecosystem: Environmental > Aquatic > Marine > Oceanic | place: Pacific Ocean | collected 2015-01-08 | reverse complement strand
GCGGTACGCACTGCTTCAAACTCTATGGAAGCTCAGATCAACGCGGTGACTACTCATGCCGCTTTTGTCACATTAATAGCAGGTACTCCAGATAATCCTTCAACTTTTAACGATTGGCCTAAAAGCTAAGAGGAAAAGCGTATGAAAAGGCTTTGTTTAGCGGTAAGTTTTGTATTGTTAGCGGGGTGTACTACTGCCGCAACTGATTACTACCAAGCGGTAGAAAAAGCGGCTCAAGCTAATGCCGCCGCCGCGCAAGCGAAGTTTGATGCGCTGGCTGTTATAGCTTCTGCTGGTGACGGGCAGGCCGCGAGTGCCGCTGTAATGGCGCTTGCACTAACTCAGACGCCTACAGTACAGCCAATACCACAGCAATCTGTCGCGATTCAATGGGCCTCTATACTTGCGGCGCCGGTCAGCAATCTGGGGATGATGTGGATGCAGACCGACTCTACCAAGACGATGGCGCGATACAACTCGCGGGTAGATTTGGCTCGCATCAACGCTGACGCCAATACTCAACAGGCACTCTACGGTGCATTTGCTGACTCCGCCGCCGCCGGATATGAGGCGCTAGGTAACGTCGATTACACCCCGTTCGTAGACGGCATGGTAACGCTTGGGGTCACAGGTATGGACAACCTCACAACACTTGGCACCGCTGGGTTTGATGCGAATACGGCGATTGCTGTTGCGGGCATTAGCCAAGTTGGTGCAACTGCTGAAGACGGTATCAACGCAACGGCCAATGTTGGACTTGCTGGCATGACAAACCTTGTGACTCTTGGCACCAATGGCCTTGAAGCGGCTGAGACTCTAGGCATTCAAGGAATGCTGAGCATCCATGAGACTAACGAAGATTGGCTTTCTTATCTCAATAAGAACGATTTGATTATGCAGGACATCCTGAAAAACAACGGGTGCACGATCACTACAGATTCAAACAACAAGATCGTAGTGACTTGCAACTAATTTCTGGCGCGGTAAAAGGGTTTTTGTTATGTGGCGAGTTAATGGTGACGCTTATGATTGGTTTTTTGGGGTTGGCGCTTATCTTGTGCGCTGTGGTGATGCACTATCTCAGCTAATTAATGTTGTGTTTTTCTTGAGCGAAAACCCTAACGAGTCCATCTCTGGGCGTAGCTACCGACAGCAAGAAGATTGGTTCTGGGGTGGTATGATGTTTGTGTTAAATATATTGTTTAGGCCGTTTGAAACCGGCCATTGCGAAAAGGCTCACCGTGCGGATCTGCGGAGAGCGGCTCAACTTATGGCGAGTGGTAAGTAAGGTGGACGTTTTGGAGACAGTGCTTCGATGGGTTGTAATGCCTATAGCGGGTTTTCTTTGGTTGATGTTTGTCCGCCAGCAAGATCACGCCACGCAACTGGCGGTTCTTCGCACAGAAACCGACATGGCAAGGCAATCGCATGATCGAGAAATCAGAGAAATCAAAGACAAGCTAGATAAGATTCTTGAAAAGCTAGATGAAAAGGCTGACAAGTAGTGGTCTGGCAGGCGCTGATATCTCCGATTACTAGCCTTATCGGGGGCTACCTTAACAATAAAAAAGAAGAGGCTCAGGCCAAGCATCAGGCAAAACTTCAGGTAATACAGAATGATGCAGACTGGGAAAGCAAAATGGCTGGCGCTTCAGCCTCAAGCTGGAAGGATGAGTTTTGGACTCTTGTGCTCGCGGTCCCTCTGTTTTGTCTTGGATACTCTGTTGTGGTTAATGATGCCGGTGTTGTTGATCGGGTGCTCGCTAGTTTTAGGGCTTTGGATACTCTTCCTGATTGGTATCAGTATCTTCTTTTTCTTGCAGTTAGTGCCAGCTTTGGCATTCGCGGCGCAGATAAGCTGATGAAGCTCAAGAAGCAACAATGATTGACCGGCTTGAGCAACTACGAATCATTCCACGCATGCTGATGATTACGATGCTAATCATGACTTATCAGGTCGTAGGTTGGTTTATGGATCTTCCTGATCCACATCCAGAGCAGGCGGCATTAGTTTCTGTAATGACAGGAGCACTTACCGCCTCGTTTGGATTGTTTTTAGGTTCCGGAAGAAAAGAATGACATACAAGTACTTTAGTTCGTCTGAGTTTGATTGTTCTGAGACGGGCGAAAATGACATGAAGCCCGAGTTCTTATATGCGCTAGACGAGCTTCGGGGAGTTTGCGGCTTTCCATTTTCTATTACATCTGGATACAGGTCGGCCAAGCATAGCGCAGAAAGAGACAAGCCTAATGGTCCCGGCACTCACGCAAGAGGCGTAGCCGCAGACATTCGGGTTGAGAATGGCGCCGATAGAATGACTCTGGTGAAAAACGCATTGTCTATGGGATTTAGCGGGATAGGCGTAGCAAAAACATTTGTGCATGTGGACATTAGATCAACCAAGCCGGTGCTCTGGACTTATTGAGGCCAAGAAATGCCATTATCGAAAGTTGCATTTAATCCGGGTGTTGATAAAGAAGGCACTCAGTATACGACGGACTCTGGGTGGTTTGACTCAGACAAGATACGATTCAGAAAGGGCCGCGTCGAAAAAATCGGCGGCTGGGAAAAGTACATCGCGGGTGTTGTCAAGGGCGTGTGCCGCTCGCTTATGGACTGGGGCACCAAAGACGGCTCCTTGTTTCTCGGTATTGGGACAAACCTCAAGTTCTACATTGAGGAGGGTGGATCACTAAACGACATCACACCGATCAGGGCGACCACCACGAATGCGGCGACGTTTGCCGCAACAAATGGCTCGTCCACGATCACTGTGACCGACAACAGCCACGGCGCTGTATCCGGTGACTTTGTGACATTTTCTGGCGCCGCGTCGTTAGGCGGCAATATTACTGCCGCAGTGTTAAACCAAGAGTATCAAGTTGCGGTTGTGCTCACCGTCAACACCTACACGATAAGTGCGGTAGATACGAGCGGATCAGCAGTGACCGCCAATTCTAGTGACACGGCGAATGGCGGCGGATCGGTTACAGCGGCTTACCAGATAAATGTCGGGCTAAATAGCTATGTTCGCTCTACAGGATGGGGCGTAAACCCGTGGGGCGCTGGATCATGGGGTGCTAGCTCTACGATCAGCGCAACCAACCAGTTACGCATATACAGCCAAGATGCGTTTGGCGATGACCTGATATTTAACCCGCGAGCGGGAAGGGTCTACTACTGGGACAAATCTTCCGGAGTGGAGACGCGAGGCGTGGCGCTTAGCTCTGTTGGAGGGGCAAGCAACACTCCGACAGGCGCCCTCCAAGTGATGGTCTCTGACATAGATCGGCATGTCATTTGTTTTGGCGTAAACCCGATTGGCGGAGGCGAGATTGACCCGCTACTCGTGCGCTGGTCGGATCAAGAAAGCGCGGTAGACTGGACGCCCACAGCAACAAACTCGGCTGGCGGTCAGGTCTTGTCATCAGGCACCGCGATTGTGGGCGCCATCAAGACTCGTCAAGAAATACTAATTAGCACCGACAATGGCCTAGTGTCGATGCGGTATGTGGGCGCCCCCTTTATTTTCTCGTTCACACCTGTGGCGGAGAATGTGGCGTTTGCCGCACCAAAGGCGGCGATTGTTGCTGGCGACACCATGTACTTCATGGACCCCGGCGGTTTTTACATCTACCGAGGCGCAGTGCAAAGAATGCCTTGCTCGGTAGAGCGATATGTTTTTGACAACATCAACAAAGACCAAATCTACAAGGTATTTGCAACCACTAATCCTGACTACTCAGAAGTAACGTGGTATTACCCAGTCGGCAGTGGTAACACAGATATCACGAACTACGTCTCTTTCAATTATGTAGAAAACGTCTGGGCCGTAGGAACTCTAGAGCGAGGAGCGTACTTTAATGCGCCGCTCCATGAGTACCCGATTGCGGCTACTAATGACATCGACAATGTGTTGACGAACTACCTGTATACGCAAGAGATAGGGTATGACGCTGACGGATCAGAACTTGTGGCGTATGTGGAGTCGGGAGACATTGGCATTGGTGATGGCGATTCACTGATGATGATAAACAGGGTGATCCCCGACTTCACGTTGCTTGGAGATCAATCTAACGCCAGTATTGATATTGTATTTAAGGGGCGAAACTTCCCACTGGAGACGCCCGCCACACTGTCAACAGCGACAGTAACAAGCTCATCACAGCAGGAGCACGTCCGAGCCAGATCGAGAGAGTCAATCATTCGGATTGAGTCAAGCGGCTTGGGTTACGGTTGGTCAGTGGGATCATTACGGCTCGGCATTAGAACGGACGGGAGACGCTAATGGCAACGAGACCTCTGCCTGTTGCACCGCTAGAGTATCTGGCAAGAGACGAACAGGTAACTCGCCGGACGATAGAAAACAGCTTTCAGGATCTTGATGCGAAGGTGGACGCCAATCGAAACAAGACCAGCAAAGACTCATCGCTGGCTCTTAGGCGGTTCCAGTTTCTGCTGATGGGGGCGTCAAGTGGCTGACGCGATTAAAGTTCTTGGTCAGGTAGATGTGAGTGCAACGACCACAACGACGCTGTACTCAGCGCCCGACCTAACGCAGACTACTTGTAGCTCACTTGTTGTATGCAACCGGGGAGGGTCTGGAATTACCTTCCGCGTGAGTGTGCATGTGAACAATGCTGGAGCAGATGACAAGCAGTTTATTTTTTATGACGAAGACTTGGCGGCTACCACATCCAGAACGGTGGTGATTGGCCTGTGCTTAGGCCAAAAAGACGTGGTAAAAGTGTACTCAAGCGCGGCCAATGTCAGCTTCAACTTATTCGGTGTAGAGACTAGCTAATGAACAATCAATACCCAGCAAAGCCAATGATGGATCAGATGGCCCAGTACGGACGCTACGGGGATTCCATGCTGGTACACATGAACCCAGTTGAGGTTGCGGGCATCGCATCGCTCTCCCCCACGGGAAACCTGACGATCAACCCAGTAACCGGACAGCCAGAGGCGTTCCTGCCGTTCTTGGCCCCTGCACTGGGCATGCTTGGAACTAAGCTGGGTCTGGGCGCTTTAGGCAGTGCGGCGCTAACAGGTATCGGCACAGCGGCAGTGACAGGAGACCTCAAGCGGGGTTTGCTCTCTGGCCTGACAGCCGGTCTGGGTAGCGGTCTTGCTGAGGGTATCGGCGGCTTGGTTGAAGGCGCTCAGGAAGGGATAAATGTTGCCACCACAAGTGCCGAGTCTCTTGGCACAGGCGCCGAATTAGCCGCTGGAGCAACGGACGCCGCTACTTCTGGCCTAAACTTGTCAACAGCAACACTGGCGGAAGGATTCGTTCCTCCCGGTGGCACAGATTTTCTAGCTCAGGCGCAAACTGCGGGGCAACAAGCCGCTCAAGCGGCAGGTACTTTGCCTCCGGTCGATTATGTTGCTCAATCGCAACAAATTGCTCAGGACGCATCTGCCGCATTAAGCGCCCCACCAGCACCGTATGTATCCGAAGCTCCCGGCATGGTAGGCCAGTTTGACACGGCAGTGAGTGGCTCTAGGATCGGTGAAGGCTTTCAGAATGTTGTAGATAAATTTGGCACTACCGGCCAGATAATGGGCATTGGTGTTCTGGAGGGCGCTCAAGCTGGAGAGGCGGCGCAAGAGGACTTTAAGAAGCAACAGCGCAGACTCATGGAAGAGGAGGAGGCCAGCATGGGCGAGTCACGCGCTGACCTCCAGAGAGCATACGCGGCGGCTCAGCCCGGAGTGGCGCGAGGGGATAGCCCTTACCGTTCTCAGATGAGTCAGCGGACCCGCGACTACGCGGCTCCAAGCACATACGCCGCCGAGGGCGGCATAGTCAGAATGAACCGAGGAGGCCCTGCCCCCGGTCTTTCTGTAAAGCAAATATATGACGCACTTGTTGGGGCAGGGATTATAGACCCCAACGTCACTTCGTTTGACGATTATGCAACAGCGTATTACACAAACAATCCATCACAGGGTGGGACGGGCGAAGGCGAAGAGTCTGCTGATCCGACTCCAAAAGTAACAGATAAGTTTGAAGTGCTCGACGAAGACGGCGTAGACATGCTTGCGCCCGGATATTATGGCATTAAAGAGGGACTCAACCCAGAGGATACTCAGGAGTACAAGGCGCTTCAGAAGGCGGAAGCCGGCGAAATACTTACCCCTAAAGAGCAGTCTTTTCTTGAGCGGTATTACAATCGGCGCGAAAGATTCAGAACACAGCGCGAGCGATCTATCAAGGCGGCACAGCCTGAAGGTGCAAATCCATATGCCGATTTGCTGGCCAATACAAACATTTTTGGTTACACCGCCCCCGCAGGCGCCCTTCAGGGCATAGATCCTGTAGAGATACAGCGTAGCTTGCGACCAAACTACAAGATCGCTAGCCCATTAGATTACATGGCTGGATTTGAGCCTGAGTTTCAGTATTTCCAAGATGATCCGAACGCACCGTTTATACCAAACAGGGCATTCCGTCCCACCTTGGAGGGTGTAGAGTCAGGCGGTCAGTATTTTGATCCGATTCTTCAGCGTGGCGAGTACCTATCTCAACTACAGGACTACTACAGAACTCTGGCTAGCTATGGCATGGGCGGAGCGAACGCTCCCGCTGAGCCTGTAGATGAGGAACCTCCAGCAAGCGGTAATGGCTCGACCGGAGGATCATCTGGTGGGTCTTCTGGATCATCTGGCGGGTCTTCTGGATCATCTGGTGGGTCTTCTGGATCATCCGGTGGGTCTTCTGGAGGTAGCTCCGCAGGAGCTTCTGGCAGTGGCTCTCCCGGCGGCAGTTCGTACCCTAGCGGCGGCGGATATTCTGGCACGATTGGCTCTACCTCTGGCGGGGCGTCTCAATCATCTAGCGGCGGATCGTATTACAGGATCGTAGATGGCAAGATTATTGCTTACGACATGGCCTCTGTTGAGGGCGTAGACCCAAGCGTTTACGCAGGCAGGACTGCTCTAGATGGAACCGACGCTCCGAACGGATACTATGTTGCGAATGAAAGGGTGCTAGGAAGCGTCGGTGATGACCCCTTTATTATTCCCGGCTCCAAGGGTATTTATGGCGAGGGCATCTACTACAAAGACGGCGGGCTTCACAACTACATAAGTCAGGAAAAGTTAAACAGAAAACGTAGTGATGAGGCGGATCACGCTTTAAAATCCGCCAAATTTATTGACCCCGCCCTGATGACGGAAGAAGAAAAGTTTGGGATGGCTCGGCTAACCGGCAGTATGCCAAGCTCCGACAACGCGGCGGTAGGGATGAGTGATTGGAACGCGGGTTCTGGTGACAATCCTGACACATATATAACGCAAGATGATTTTGGCTCGATGTACGGGTCAGGTGATGGGCTTGACTCAACCGCCTCCAGTTCTCCGGACACCTCGACCGCACAGTCTTCTCAGAGTAATGCGCCTGCTTTGCCCACCGTTGATGCAACCGCCCCATCCACTGCGCCTGACACGGGAACGGGTAGCACAATCACTCCGTGGAATATTTACGGCCCACCCGGATCGGGAACTCCCATTGATACGCCCTATGAAGGTAGCTTTCAGTTCTACAGGGACCGGGCAAATGAGGGGGTTGGCTCTGTGTCACCTGTTCCTAACACTGAGGCAATAACTGTTGCGGCCCCGTCTCGGCGTCAGACCAAGCCAGCGGATGGGATTGCAGGCATTCCCGGCATTAACATTGATCCAGCGACTATTCAGGCGGCAATGGCGGCGTCAAATACACCCGCTACACCCCCAGCAGGTGCTCCTGAGCTTACCCCGGAGCAGGAAGAGGCTATGAATCAGGCGCTAGGGGCAATTCAGTCTGGCGGTGGCTTCCTTAACTCTATGGGTCGCTTCCCATTCCAAGAAGGAGGCAGAACCTTAGTAGGCTCTCTTGGCTCAAGGGAGACCCCAGCAGGGGGCATTGCTGAGGTAGATTCAGAATTTGCGGCAAGCCCCAGTGAGCAAGATGTCACTATGCTGGCATCTGCACTCTTGGGTGGTGCGCCAGAGGCAGATCAAATTATCCAGATGTTCTTGGGCAAGTATGGCCCAGAGGTGTTTGGTCAAGTGCGTGAAATGATACTCAGCATGGTGACGCCGAACGCCCAGAATGAAGGCATGATTCGCGGTCAGGGCGGCGGAATGGATGATATGATACCCGGAATGATCGGGGCTTCTCAGCCGGTAGCTGTGTCGCCGGGAGAATATATTGTCCCCGCTGACGTTGTGTCCGATCTTGGCGATGGAAGCTCAGACGCTGGCGCTGACGAGCTTGACTCGATGTTAGAGAGGGTCCGGATGGCGAGAGGCGGCACGGCAGATCAGCCTCCTGCGATTGAAGCCCAGAGGGTTATGCCCAGATGAAAATTACTCTAGTGCCCCCCGAGAATGTCTTTGAGGTTTGGTCAGACATCAGGGAGTACCTAGAGCCAGCGGTAGAAACATCACACGGCAGATGGACGCTAGAGCATCTTATCGCCGTGCTCTGCAACGGCAGAAGCCAGCTTTGGATAGCATTCGACGAAGAACGCATCTGGGGCGCACTCACCACAGAGATTACTCAATACCCCGGAAAGCGGTGCCTATCCATGCACTTCTTGGGTGGGGCTAGTCTTGAGCAGTGGTATCCATCTATGCTGGAGCATGTGACAAATCACGGCAAAAACATGAATTGTTCGGCCATAGAAGGAACTGCTCGGTTTGGTTTCTGGAAGTTTCTGAAACAGGACGGCTTTGACAAAACATCGGCATTTTACGAGAAGGACTTATGAGGGAAGGCTTCACGATAAGGTTGCTGGAGCATCGTGACGCTCCACTGGTTGCGAGCTTGCTGGCTATGTATATACAGCAATCTAAGTATGCAAGCAGGACGTTAAGCGCAGAAAAACTACCAAAAACTATTTTTGAGGTTGTTGAGTACGACCAGAACTTAGGATTGGTTGTAGAAGACTCTGACGGAGTAGGAAGAGGGGCGTTTTTAGGCGGTTTGTTTTCCAACCCCCTTTTTGATGGGAACGATGCGTTGGAGTATGGATTTGCGCTTGACCCAAGCATGCGAGAACACACAAGGGATGCGACTAAAGCTGTGATAGGGGCTTTTGAAGATTGGGCTAGGACGAAAGGGGCTAGCGAAGTCAAGTATACCATTGGCTCTGGCATCCCCGGAAAAACACTTGAAAGTATTTTTGATGAAACAGGATATGAGCGATTTGGATATTGCGCTCGTAAGGAGCTTTAAATGTGTGGTGGCGGAGGCTCAAGCGGCCCAACTGAATCAACGGTAACTCAAACAAACCTACCTGAGTTTGCCGAACCATTTTACCGAGACCTATTGGCGCGTGTCGGTTATGAAGCGTCCGTACCTTACGAGACGTTTCCCGATCAGCGCCTTGAATACTTCGCTCCCGCAGAGCAAGAGGCGATGCGTCGGTTTGAGCAACTTGGCGTCTCTGGTACCCCTGAAGAGTTAATGGCGGCAGGTGACATTGCGGCACAGGCAGGCCAAGGCATTCCCTATGCGGACACAATGCTGGAAGTCACCAAGCGCGCACAAGAACAGCCATCATACCTATCTGGCCTAACGCGAGGGGTGGGCTTTGTTCCCGGCTCTCTGGCTAACACAGGCAAGGGCGGCGCCGTTCAGTCTTACATGAGTCCATATCAACAGGCTGTTGTTGATGTAGAGAAGCGTGAAGCTCAGCGTCAGTCTGACATAATGGGCCAAAAGATTGGCTTGGATGCGGCTGGCATCGGCAGTCTTGGCGGCTACCGAGAAGCAATTATGCAGGCAGAGCGTGAGCGCAACTTAGGTCAACAGCTTGGCGACATCCAGACCCGTGGCAGTCAGTCTGCTTACGAGCAGGCTGTACGAGGCTTTGAGGCAGATCGTGCGGCGCAGGCCCAACTTGAGAACTTCCGTCAACAGCAAGCTCTGGCGACAGAAACGGCACGGCGTCAGGCTGAGAGCATGAACTTAGATCAAGCAAGGGCGGCGGCTCAAATTGGTCAGAGTGCATACGGTCAGCTTCTTTCCGGTGGTCAGCAACAGCTTGCGGCGGCAGGTATGATGGGCGACTTCGTAGCTCAGCGTCAGGCTCAGGAGATGGAGCGTCTGCGAGCAATGCAGACAGCAGGTCAGATCCAGAGAGAGCTAAATCAACGCGGCTTGGATGTTGGCTACACAGACTTCTTGCGACAGCAGGCATTCCCGAAAGAGCAGTTGGCATTCTATAGCTCCATGCTACAGGGTCTGCCTATTGCGCCGGGACAAATATCACAATCATACGGCGTTACCCCCAGCACGACACAGCAGTTACTTGGCTCTGGCATTGCAGGGGTAGGACTATACAACGCACTTGGCGGGTTTGGGGGCTAATTAATGAACATCCTTGACGCAGAAGACCTTATCAAAGGCTTGCCAGACGAGGCGCTGACCCAAGAAGCACAAATGCCTAGCGGTCAGGTGCCTCAGTTTCTGGTGGTATCAGAGATTCAGCGCCGTACCGATATGCGTAAGCGGTATCAGGCACAGCAACAAGAGGCTATGCCGTCTGTAAAAGACCAGATAGTGCAGGAAGGCATTATGGGAATGATGCCTCAACAGCCGATGGGTATGCCCCAAGGCATGCCCCAGCAGATGCCACCACAGATGCCTCAACAGCCTATGGGTATGGCGCAGGGGGGCATTGCAAGAATGTCTAACGGCAAAACCACCGCTGGATTCCTTGACCGGATTAGTCCGTTAGGCGCTGATCCAAGCTCCCCATTCGCTGGCGCGACAATTAGGGATCAGTTAGACGCACTCCTTAACTCTAATATGTCATATGCGGATGTGCTTGCCTTTGTAAGCCGAACTTACCCCAGTCGCCCAGAGGCGGTAAGTTACATCCAAGCTAAAGCGGGTCAGGGTGAGATGCCGTCCAGCACTATGAGCGCGAGCATGATACCTGAGATGAGAGAGGTTCTTGACCGAGATCCTTATGAATCTACAAGTATGATACCTGAGATGAGAGAGGTGCTTGACCGAGAGCCTTATGAATCTAAGGAGGCTCGCATGCCTATGCTTGCGGGCGGATCTGATATCTACAAAGGGCCGATGGTTGTGCGTGCGGCAGATGCTTTGGGCTTGTTTGACAGATTCAAGGGTGAGCCTGAGCCTGAAAGAATGACGGAACCAATGGCCTCTGCTCTTGCGCGTCAGTTTGAAGGTCAGTATGCCACGCCAGATTTATCTCAAAGGCTAACGGCGGAGATGCTGACTGGTGCGGAGCCTGTGCCTGAGAGAATGACGGAACCAATGGCGTCAGCCCTTACACGTCAGCTTGAGGATCAGTATGCCACTCCAGACCTATCTCAAAAAATAACGCCTCAGATGCTGACTGGGGCGAACCCAGTACCAAGCCGTGCTCCAGAAAGCCTTCCTCGCTCTCCAAGAGGACCAATGGCCAACATGCTTCCTCCGGAGTATGACCAAGGGGTTACCGCGAGACGCGCTGGAATCGGGGAGTTTTTTGGTGATCTGTCAGATCGGTTTGCCGAAGGCAGGGCTAGGGATAGGGAGTTTATTGCTAGAGGGCGTGGGCGCTCCAGCAAGCCCGGATTGGAGCCTGCCGCGCCTCTAGACGACATTCTGGCTTTTGCCCAGCAAAGCCATTCTGATGCAAGCAGTCCTGACGCTCGGTCCCCCCTCCTTGCCGCAGGAAATGTTAGCGGTACTCAGCCTGAATTTCCGTACACCGACTACGAGTCGGTAATGAATGTAACTGACCGCGATGCTGACATGGACTTCAGCGTCATGGACGACTACTTCGCAAACTTTGGTGCTGGTGACAAGTCAGTGCAAGGCAATAGCCCGGTGCAGACCCAAGCCGAACCACCACCCAAGCTGGATATTGATGACATTCTTGAGCAGTCTCAGAGGATGACCCAAGCCAACATGCTGATGCAACTTGGCGCTGGCATTGCTGGCGGCGATCTGTCTAAGGGCATATCTGCCGCTGGAGCGGCTGGAATGAAGGGCGCTCAGCAACAGCAAGCCTTGGATATCCGTAAGCGTTTGGCTGAGTACCAAGCTGGACGTGATGACATCGCGAGAGGCGAAAAAACAAGACAGTTTGAGAAAACCTTTGGTCTAAGCGAAGACAAACTAGACGCCTTGATAGAGCAGAATGCCAGCACAACCCAGCGTGAAACCTTACGCACGCTTGTCTCTCTTTTTGAGGGCGAGATAGACCAGACCAAGAAGGCAGGGTACGCAAGCCAGATCCAGCAGATCCTTGCTGAACTGCGAGGAGAGCCTATGGGTGTGGGCGGAATGCAAACAGGGGCAAGAAGCCCGCAAGACATCCTCGCTCAATATCTAGGCACTTAATATGGCCACAAGGCAAGAGCTTGAAAATGCGCTCGTAACCGCGCACAACGCTGGCGACTTTGAGGCGGCAAATCTGTTTGCCTCAATGATTAAGGGTGAGGAGTTTGACTCTGAGACCAGTATGCTCGGCTCTATTGGCGAAGCAGGAAAGCGATTTGTAGGCGGCGTTGGGACCGGACTT
>Ga0098037_1001105_pt1 | contig 12546 bp, 3 predicted proteins | sample 5_EtaG_FD_75050 | JGI IMG/M metagenome (GOLD analysis project Ga0098037, IMG submission 75050) | Marine viral communities from the Subarctic Pacific Ocean - 5_ETSP_OMZ_AT15132 metaG | ecosystem: Environmental > Aquatic > Marine > Oceanic | place: Pacific Ocean | collected 2015-01-08 | reverse complement strand
TTTATCAGTTGTACAAGATGGTCAAATTGGACAAGGAACATTAGCTAGATCAACTGATGGGGTTAATTTTCAAATATGTCAATTTAATCCTACAGACAGTCAACTTGTTGCAACATTTGGGCACAATCAATCACTAGCTGCTTTTAGAAGACAAACATATATAGAGGACTTTTGTTACGCTGGAGTAAACTCTAGTGGTAACCATGTATGGTATGCATTATGCATGCTTAATAATAGCAACGGAATAGCTGGACCTTTATCTTCAGCAGTCAATAAATTGTTTCTAGCTAAATCAATTGATAATGCAGTTTCTTTTTCTATATTAGATTTTGATGAAACAAAATCAGGAAATGCAGATTTTTTTGGACAATTAACTACTTCAAGAGGACAGGGACAAGGGACAGGAACGGTTCTACATAACTTTAATAAATCAAGAATATACGCAAGTATTGAATATGATTATTTGTTTATATGGAGATGGGACGGAATTACTTTTACAAATCATAACAATGCTTCAGTTACAAGCTCTGTGTTATATAGATATTTTCCAAGTCAAGACAATAATACTTCTAATGATAATTGTGTGATAAAGCCAATTATAGCTGGATTAAGCGGAACATCTACAGCTAATCAAAATACTGACTTTTTTAACACACATGAAACATATTATTTACAGCAATCTACTGCTGCTAATCAAGGAAATATACCATTTTTAATATTAGACAATGGATTATGTATTTATACAGGATCAAATGAATACGCTATATCTTGGAATTACGGAATTAATTGGTCTGTAGATAATATTCCCTCAATAAGTGCAACTCATAGCATAACAGGTGATAGTTATATTTATCCAGAATACCACCCTGCACTGTACGAACAAAATGGAAATGTATTTGCTATTACAAGCACATCTGCTGCTGGTCACAGAAATGTGCCTTCAGGATCAAGCACTACGACATTTGGTCTTTTTGACGCTTTTATGAAAGTTAATATAAAAGGCGAAAACACTAGATTAGGAGGAACAGTTCCTTCATCATGGACAGATGCAACAGATTATAACACTGTTACGACTAAAGTTATCACAGTGCAAGCTTATCCTAATTTAGCAGGTTATTTTCTATTTGTTATAGACGGTAATTCAGCAATAAATCAAGCTGTTTCAGGTCCAAAGGGAAGTGTTATCAGATTTGATCAAAGTGATACATCTAATGCAGGCAAACAAATATTATTTTCAAGAAAGTCTGCTTCTGGTCTACAGTATGCAAATCAATACACAGACGGAATTACTACAAACGGAACGCCTGGTTCTTCTGGTGCTTTTACCGATATTAGATTACCAGGGGAAGATGCGCCATTATATTTTTTCCACAACACAGGGAGCGGAACGACCCCAGGACACACATATGGTCACATTATTAGTGGAACTTACTCTGCTAACGTGAGTGACATTATAGATAATTGGTCAATTTTAAAAGAATACGATTATAATACAACAAAAAAATATAAAAAAACATCAAGTGTTTTTATAGATAAAGAAGAAAACAGAAAATTTATATCTCATTCACAGAGACTAACAGACTACGCTTTTGGCGTCACTATAATACCGCCAGCTCCAACACCAACAATTTCAAACACAGGGATATTTACAACAATAACAACACCAACACTTCCTTCAGGAACAACCCTTACACAAGCTCCAAATAATCAAGGTTACTATTATGAAGTTTACTCTGATAACCCATTTTCTATTGTATTTACAACTGGTAATGGAGTTCAGCGCAAATTTGACGGAGTATTTGATATAGTTGTATTAAGTAAAACTCTTCCAGTTGTTTTAAACACAGTGTCGAATCAACAGTATACAACTTATCAGGGTATATTTGATATGGGTCCTGCGCCTACATCTTCAGTCCCAAACCCAGCAAATAATGGAACTCTTGTGTCAGGTTCTTTTGGAACTTCAGGATTAACAATACTCGGACACTATATTGTTAGGGATGCTTTCTTGTATTATGGATTTATTCCTAAAGTGTATGTAAATGGATTTTGGAGAACAGATGCAACAGGAACTGATGCAGCTACCAACCTTAAAATATATTCTAGAGCTGAATTGACAGTTGGTGATCGACCAGGTGCTGTTGCTTCTGGACAATCAATAGAGTATCTTTTTGATCCAGTAAATGGACCTATATTATCAACACCTTCTGGGTATACTTTTACTCATATACTAGGTATGTATTCTGGTGGAACAACATTAGGAACTGGAAACGCAAATTTTAAATCTATAAATGGAAGTTTGCCTGTTTATGGAGATGTTATATTTTGTTTTCCAAAAAGAAATTCTGATGGATATACTGTCCCCACTTTTTTCAATAGTTCACGTTCTCATGATATGTTTACTAGCTCTGGAGATATAAATATAACAGGTCTTAAGTTTTACGCTGATTATGCTGGCACTCCATTTATATCAGGTTATTATGGATCAAGAAACACTGAAGAGTCCTCTATATTTAAAAGAGGAAACCCAGATTCATCAGTTCAGCTAGATTTTGCAGATAAGTATAATAAAAATTATATACATGTCAATTCAGATGGGTTTGTAGACGAGGTAGGAGATGTAGCATCCTTACCAAATTATAATCAGTGTAGTTAAAAATTAATATTATGAAGTTTAGATCAGGATATAGAGTAGTAAAAACACTTAGAAAATATATAAATGGCAAGCCAACAAATGTAACTAAGGCTAATGTTTCTGGACAGCCAGACTATATTGAAAAATACTTGTCTGATGATTGTCCTGTAAATACGCTACCATCTGGCGTAACACAAAGTATTGTTAACGCTACACCACCGACGATGCCTAATCCAACACAAACTTTTGCCACTGACAAAACATTGAGCTTCAGTCAGTATGTGCAAGGGTGGACTACATTTCATTCGTGGATTCCTGAGTCTATGGTTAATATGAACGGAGATTTTTATACTTTTAAGAGTGGACAGTTATACAAGCATCATAAAGATGGCAATGAAAGAAATGTTTTTTATGGCACACCTTATAGTACTGAAATAGAATTTATTGTCAATAAAGATCCGTCATCTGTAAAAATGTTTAGATCTATGAAAACAGAAGGTAGTAGTGATAATTGGAATATAACTGTCACAACTGATACTGAATCAGGATTTATAAATAAAGAAACTTTCCAGAAGAAGGAAGAAATGTATTATGCATACATAAGGAATAACAACACTTCGATTAATTATAAAAAGTTGAGTGTACAGGGAATTGGAGTCTGTGATTCTGTTAATTCAGGAGCAATCTCTTTGACTGTAATAAACATAAATAATGAAAGCCTGTCTGTTGGAGATAAACTTTTGAAGGCAGACATTTTAAATAATAAAATATCAAACATTATTGAGATAGGAGTAGTTTCAGCTGTTTCAGCTAATTCTATAACATGCGCTAGTTTTATTAGCGCACCTGCAATAGGAGACTTCATATTTTCTGCTAAAAATCAAACTGCAGAATCAGAAGGGGTAAGGGGATATCATGCTAGCGTCAGAATGACTAACGACAGCACAAGCCCAGTTGAGTTATTTGCAGTTGATTCGGAGGTAACGAAGAGTAATCTGTAAAATTTGTATATTTGTAAAAATTAATTAGATGGATCCATTTACAGCCGTATCATTAGGAATTGGAGCAATCGGTGGTATAGCAAAAACAATCGATGGTTTTGTCCAGGCAAAAAAACAAAAAGAACAAATGCGCAAGCTTGAAAGATCAGCTTTGCCTACTAATGCCTTTAAGGGAATGCAACTGCCTACACAAGGCGTAGAGCTGGCTGAGAGAGGTATTGAATCAGGATTTGCTACTCAAACCCAACAGTTAAAAGAAGCTGGCGTAAGGGGCGTCCTAGGTGGTTTAGGGGCAGCAGGGCAAGCGCAACAAAAAGGATATATGCAATTAGGAGCTCAACTAGGCGATATGGCATATGATAGAGATATAGCTATTGCACAAGAAGATGCAAACATAGAAGCTGTAAAAGAGGCTAGATTAAGAGGTAAGATTGCTCAAACAGGTGCAGCTCTTGCTGGCGCAAAACAACAAGCTTTTTCAGGAATAGCCGACATAGGAAGCACAGCTGGATCTTTTGGAGCTATGAGGACACAAGCATTAGCTGAAAAGACAGGCGATATAACTCCAAAGAAAAAAGAAAAGAATGGCTAGAAGACCATCAAGATTTACTGGATCAAGAGGGGGTAATAGATATGCATCTGTTCCTCAGTATGATTATGGACCAGCGGGTGCTATTACAACCGACTTTGGACAAATAGGGAAAGATGCTTTAGAACAACAGCAAAAGGCTATGGAAATAGCTGGTAAGGCTAGAGAACGCATTGATAAATATGAAAAGGAAGCGCAAGAATCTCAAGACTACCCATACACAGGAGTAGCTAGTCTTGATAAAGCAACCATGAATATTGCTCAGAAAGCAAAAGAAGGTTTATTTGCTGCCAAGCAGAAAATAGGTACTATGCAGCCTGACCCTGATAGGCCTGGCAAAAATAAATTATTCACTATAGATGATTTTGCTAGTTATAAAAACAATCTTATTAACGGATCAAAAATATACAAAGGCACCCCTGAATTAGTTCAAAAACAATTAGAAGAGTTTTCAAAAAACGAAAAAATTTCTGGCATTTCTTCTGAAGGCATAATAAGAACATTAGGTTCTAGGTTAGGCTCTGCAGGAGCATATAATATTGGTATTGATGAATATGGAAATTTTAAAGGGGCGTCTAAAGATGAAAACGGAACAAAACAGAATTTTGATTTCAAAACCATGGCCTTGAATGGGGTTCAAGAAATAAATAAGTTTGATCCAGTATCAGATATCAATGAATTCAAAAATGTTTATGCTAAAACACAAAAGGATTTTGAGATAGACGGCAAAACGTATGATTATAAGACTGTTCTTGGTAATGAACTGTTGTTTACTCGCCACGTAAAAAAACAATCAGATGATTTCAATACTGCACTTGGTCAGTATGTTGAAAATTTTAAAAATGACGATAGTAAAGTTATATCCTACTTATACGATAATCTAGGGAAAAAACTTGGCGATAACGCTGAAACAGATATAGTACTTGATCCAGACACAGGAAGGTTTAAAATCACTAATGATATGCGAGAAGAGGCGGCTAAAGCTTATTTAAAACAAGTTAAAGGAGCATTTGGTGAAGAAGAAGATGTTGATGTAACAGTAGTGAGAAGAAGAGATTCACCTACTAACAAATCACAGAAGCCAGATAAAACAATAGTTGGAGGCAGGCTAGGGTCTATTAGCAACAAGGGTGCTAGTCAAACAGAGAATGGGCAAACCATGAGTACTGATGATTTTGATGGTAGAGATCTTCTTCAATCAGCTATATTAGGTCGCGAACACGGGCTTAATCAGACCCCAGGAAGTGAGAATTATACACAAGCATTTACAACTATTCAAGGTAAAGTTCAAAACATGAGCTACACTTCTATGGCTGAGGAATTAATGGCTGAACCTGAGTTTGTTCAGAACAATTCTGACCTTATATTTCAGGATGAGGATGGAACAGGTAAACTTGCAAATATATCTTCTGGATCTAAATCAGATTATACTGACACTAGGTCCTACTCTGAACAAAGAGAATTGCAGGATGTTGGCGTAACTATTGACATGAGTGGCACTGACTTAGAAAACATAAAGCTAACCAGTAATGGTGGGCAAAAATTTAGCTCACTAAGCGGATTTGTATTTGTAACTGAAAGAGTTCCTGGAGTAGATAAAGATACTGGAAAAACTATTGTGGAAGAAGGTGATTCTGGTATTCCAGATTTTACCAAGTCAAGACTTGTTTTAAAAGGAGTAAGAGCAGTTGGCTCTGTGACATATGAAGAAAGCATGTCAAAAGAAGGAGTTCAGGCAGACGGTTCTATCGTAGACACTGGACTTGGTTCGCAAGCTCAAAGTAGAGTTACAGGTAGCGCAACAACAAACACTTTGACAAACGAGCAGGCTCAGCAGATTATAAGCAAGGCGCTAGATGGAAGCCCAGCTTTAGCTGCTAGATATGAGCAATTAAAAAATGCTAAAGGTGCGCCTACAGCTTCAGAGATATTATATTATTTATTTAGTAATCAAGGCTAATGGATCCAATATTAAAGAAAGAATTACAAAAATTAAAGTCGGAGAACGAGGAGCTTTTCGATAACGGAAACTATGATGATTTGCTAGGCATATACAACAAGCAAGACGGTTATACGTTTGCTGTGCAAAATGCAAATCAACTCAAGACGTTCATGGATCAAATTGATTACCAGACAGATTTTGAAAAAAAAAATCCAAATCGCACTCCTCATCAACAGGCAAAGCCAGGTCAAGAGGAATCGCCTCTGGATCAACTAAGTTCGGCTTATCAATCTCTATCGGTAGACGACGAATCTTCTTTGGATTCGTTATTGGACAAGAATAAATCAATGACCAAAAACATTTTGGACTACCTCAAGCCTATTGAAGGTGGACCGAATGGTTATAGTGCTTATCAAGGAGACTATCTTGACGAAAAACAATCTGCAGATTTTACTAATATGTCTATCAAAGGCGTATTAGATTGGCAGAGAAGAAATAAAAACAAGGCTGTAGGGATGTTTCAGTTTAAACCCGAAACCTTAAAAGAAACAATCGATAAGCTAGGAATCGATGAAAGCGAAAAATTTACCCCAGAATTACAAGACAGAATTACTATAGAACTTTTAAATAGAGCTGGCTATGGGGATTTTTTACGTGACCCGAAAAAAAACAAGGACAAGTTTTCAAATGGATTAGCTAAGACCTGGGCTTCAGTTCCACTTATCAAAGCAGACGGAACAAAGAATGCTGGGGAATCTTACTACGAAGGACAGGGGTCAAATAAAGCTAAAGGCGATGGAGAAAAACTAAACTTGATGCTTGATGAGTTTATTAAAAGAGGCTCATATAAAATAATGTCAGATGAGGCATTAGATTTCTTTCAAAAAGAAAATAAAAAGAAAATAAACGATGTTTTCGGTGTTATAACGCCAGATTACCTACGCATTGAACCTGGAATATTTGGAACAACAATTGGAGGTGGAGATGAATCAGATTTAAGAATTAAGCTTGAAAAACAATTTGGATACCTTGGATTCAACTTTAAAGAAGTTGACCCTTCTGAGGATAATATAGAAGTTTCACATCCTAATATAGAGGGTACATTTAAAATAGAAAACAATAGCTTTTGGCTTAATGGAACCGTTACTGATGAACAAATGGTTCTTGATGCAAGAGGACTGAGAGACTTTATGCAAAAAGTTAAAGGCGATGTTACTCCTGAAATTGTATATGGTTTAGATTTTCAGACAAACCCAGCTGAGGCAGCTCAGAAAATGCGTTCTGATATAATCATGGATCAAGAAGTAGTTCAGAAAGCTATTGCTGGTAAAAATGCATTAAAAAAACAATTAGAAGGTGTTGAAGAATACTTACAGGGCACCGCAGGGACACAAAGCTATGGACAGAAAAACCCAGCATATCTCGAGCTTAAAGAAAAGATGCGTTCATATGATGGGGTTATACGTCAATATCAGAGAAGTCGAGGAGTGTTTTCAACAACATATTCTAATCTGATAGACAACACAGGAGGTATAGAAGCTTTTGTTAAAAATAATCAAATTAATTCTGCTGTAGTAGACCAGTTGATGGCTTCAGGAGACCTAGACCCAGGAGATATTAAAGTTCCAGGAATTCAAATAGATGGTCGTCCTTCATCATACAATCAGTTATATGATGTTTTGACTGATTTTGATTTGAGAAGATCAGGCGAGATTGACATAACTATAAATGATGAAAGCACATTAAATAACACTGGTTTCAAAAACATGAATAATGTTTTAATAAACCAAGCCACAAAACTTTTAGAAGATCAAACCACTAACGATAACTTTGTGGCATATCTTTTTGGATCGGCAACAAACAGTATTTTAGATATATCTGCTGATATGGCAGAAACAATGCATCATTTAGCAGCAATACCTGAAACTGCAATAACAAAGGCTGTCGTTGAATTAGGAACTGACTGGACTAAAGATCAAGTAGATGATTACTTTTCTAACGTATACTACAAGCAAAAAGATCGTCAAATTCAAAAATTAAAAGATCAGATTAGATCGAAGCAAGTTATATTGCCTGAAAATCAAGGAGATATAGTAGATTCTTCAAGTTTTGTTGAGCTGGCAACTAGGATGAGTCAGGCAGCGGGACAAAGTTTTCCGCACACAGCCCTATTCATGATAAACCCAGCAGCTGGTTTAGCAATGACAACCACCTCTGCATTTGGACAGTCAATGGAGCAGGCTAGAACGATGCAGTCTATAGCTCGTAGAGACTTTGCTGAGGATGGTCACATAGATGAGTCGCTTGCTCCACATCTAGAAAGAAGTAGAGTAAATATGTATGGAACTGCTTTTGCTAAGGCAGCGCAAGAAGCATTAGTTACAAGAGCATTTACATATAAATTATTTAAAGACGCAAGTAAAATAATTCCTGGTAAGGCTACTGTTTCTCAAATGAATGAGGCTGTAGAAGCTTACAGAAGAGGCCTTGTGAAGGAGATGAGTTACAAGCTTGGGGCTGGAATGGCTTCTGAACAGTTTGAAGAAAACTTGATATCTGTTCACAATATGATGATTGATGAAGCTACTGGAATTGCTGAATATGAATTCGAAGATTACGCTAGAACCGTAGGAAACACATCTTTAAGCAGTATTGGATCTGGATTTGTATTGAGTGCTGGTTTGGGATACACTCAAACAAAATCATCTAGAAAAGCTATAGAAGAAGTCTTAACAAGCCTTTATCTAGAGCAAAATATAGAATACAATTCTATATCACATGAATTAACATCTATTCAGAAAATCAAAGACGATTTAAAAAAGCAGGGCAAATCAACCAATAATTTAATTGAAGAAGAGTATAATAATCTTACTGAAAGACAAAGCAATATTATAAATCAGTCTAAAGATTTTATAAAAAATGCTGATAAAGAAAACCTTGCTGCAATAGCAAAAACAGAAATAGAAATACAAGATTTAGTTAATCAAGCAAAAGACGCTAGAGTTGAGCTTGATATAAAAACTATATTTGATGAAACAGACCCCCAAGGAATTCCAGAAAAAGGGCAGGAAGTTGATCAAAACTTTAAGGAACGCACCGAGAAAAAATTAAAACAACTTGTTAGAGATCAGCAAAAAAACTTCAATAAAATAACAGCTGAAGGTCAATATAAATTATCACAAGATGTTGGGAAAAATATCGATGCATTTGTTGGCGTTAAAGGGGGTGATGAAAGAGAGGTCGTTTCTCACGCAACCAGGACTAAGTTTGATGTTCTTCTTGATGGAAATTTAAGAACACGGGACGAGCTTAGGGATAGGGATAAATTCGTTAAAAATACAGACCCTACTTTCAAGGATACAGAAGAAAATGCTATATATTTTAGCAAGGATCACAAATGGGATTATAGTACTGTAGGTGCAAAATTTTTCTTTGACAGAAATCAAATGTCCCAGGAATTGGCTGATACATCTCAAAAAACAAACAAGCAAAAAGACGAAAGCGAAGTTGTTTCAAGAGAAACCGTACCTGTGTCTAGAGACAATGGATTGCTTGGTATTGAAATGCGATATGGCCAGCCATTAGTTCAAGAAGCTTTTGACAACGATAATGATTTGCAGGACTTTTATGAAGGCATACAAGATCCTTTAGTTAGCAAAGAAGAATTAAGAAAGGCCGACGAGGAAAACTATGCAAGATATAAAACAGAAGAGCAGGTTCTTATTAAAAACGCACAGGATTTCGCTAATAAATATAAAGTTCCTGTTACATTAAGACAATCTCCAGCCAATTTTAGGTTTTTAGAAAAGTTTGGCCTCGAATCTAAACTAAAAGATAAAGTTATATATCCTGAAAACTTAACGTCGGAAGAAATGTCTGAATTTGACATTGTTTTTAGAGATCAACAAAGAAAAGCGATAACTGAAGAAGATTTGACTATGCGACAAACGGCTAAAAATCTTAGGTCGCTTCGAGTTGTCGCAAATGAAAAAGCCTTGTTTGATAAGCCAACTAATCCTGTAACTAGAAATCCAAAAGAATTACAAGGAGTAATTAATTTTTTAGACAGCAAAAATTACAAAGATCTTACTGAAGCTCAAAAAAGAATATTTCAAAAATTAACAAACGATTTAGCCGAAGCATCAAAAAGCGGAGATGTAACAAAAATACCCATAAGAAGATACTACACATTTTTAGCAAAAGCCGATCAGGTGATGGATGAGGTGTTATCTAACATGCCAACCGAAACAATAGGAGAAAAATTAAAACCTCAGACATTTTTAGAAAGTTTATTTACTGGAAAAACATTTGGCTTCGCAGATCAAAGGTTGATTATTAGTATGTTATTTAAGAGTCAGAAAGCAAAACAGCCACTACTGACACTAGAGAGTAACAAAGACACCGCTATAACCGTAGCTGAAAAACAAGCACAAGATAAAAAAGAGGAATTTGAATCATTGTCTTTTCTTTCTAAAGAAGGGATCAAGATAAGCATAGACGAATTTAAATCTAGTGACAACCTGATTGAAAGAGGAATGCTTTCTTATTTAGGAAAGTATCATGACAAAGGTTTAGATGGCCAGCAGAAAACCGATGATATAAATACTCAATTTAAAGAAAAAGCCAATTCATTACGTCAATATATAGAAAACATGTTGCGTGATGACAATTCAAATGTGGCGAAGAAAAAGCAAAAAGACTTTATGAAGGTTTTCAACAATATTATTGCTGGATCTAATTCTTATGCTGAGGTGGAGGGCAGGGCAAAAGATTACAATGTTTTGGGTGTAAATGAACTTCGCAGTATGTTCAAGCCCTTGTATGATGGCGTAAATCAACACATGGTAGATTTCTTAGGAAAAGAACCAATGATGTTTGAAAACTACATGCCTTTAGTGTATTCTAACTTAGGTAAAAACAATCTTGTCGGAGGTGTTGTTGGAGATATGGATGTTATAACGCCAATAGAAGACCCTTCACAAATGGTGTCAGGAAACTTACAAGAGTCTTCCGACCAAACAAATATTCCTGATGCTGACATGTTTTTCGACAATTACGAAGCCATAGTGTTCGATTTGTATAAAAACACTAAAGCACAATTGTCAGCTGCAGAACATATATCAACATTATCTGGGGTTTATAATAGCAAAAAGTTTTCAGACATATTTGATACTGAATCTGTGAGCAGAGCATTCGCTGAGCCAACCATAACTGATTTTGATTATCTAAAAAAAGTTTTAAATGAAAATTTAGTCAATGCTCAAAGAGAAATGGTTAAAACTTCTAGAACTGAAATTATTGACTCAGATGAGTTTACTGGTGTTATGGCTAGAATTGGTAAATCAGTAAAAACTATTTCTCAAACAAAAAGACTAGCTAGTATACGAATGAGAGCGGCACAAGGATTATCTGCCATGCTGGCTCAAACTGTAAACATGGGTGGGGCTCCTAGGGCTTATTTATCTAAAGAAATAGCTCGATTTGTGTTTGGTGCTACAGGAGGAAAAGGATTAGCTTCTAGTTTAGAGCACAAAAACAAAATGACTATAATATCTAATAGCACTACATTGGGAAGAACAGGCAAGGCTAGATATGGTACTGGTTATATCGATGGATTAAAATTTACTGAACCAACAACATATGCTGGTAAAACAGCTAAGTGGGTTGATGATAAATTCGTTAAAAATGTAGTAGAGGGTTTGTTTTTAAAACCTATGGTTACTCATTCAGATGAGTTGGCGGCAGATGCTACATTCCTGGCTTTTTACATGGATTATGAAATGAAGAATAATCCAGAATTAAGAAAAATGAGTGATTCTGAGTTTTTTGAATATGCCGCAAACAATTTTAGTGAAAAAGCTAGAGCTTATGCTGATGATCAGGTTGGTAGATCACAAAGACAACAAGACAATTGGAATCAGCGAGGTATATTTGGTGGCAATTACAGAGCAATAGCAGATTTATTCTACATGTTTGGTGCTTTTATGTATAATAGAAAGGCAGGTATGGCTAATGATTATGGTATTCTTAATACGAAGTATACGTCTAGAGCAGATAAAGCTATGGCTGCAAGAAGATTGATGTCTGCGGCTGTTGAGATAGGTGTATTCAAAATTATGAGTCCGATATTTAATACTGCACTTATTTCTTCTGTTTCTGGTTTATTGGCTTCTTTGTTAGGATTTGACGATGAAATTGATAAACTTATAGCGATATACCAAGATCGTTTTGGTCAAGACGGTGTTGATATTGCTAAAGGGAAAGAATTCAAACTCACTAATTATGAAAGGGATTTATCAAAAGAATTTTACACTGCATTAGCAGATGGCATGATACCTCTACCAACGCCACCTATTGCTACGGAGCTCGGTTTGATGAT
>Ga0098037_1001104_pt1 | contig 12562 bp, 9 predicted proteins | sample 5_EtaG_FD_75050 | JGI IMG/M metagenome (GOLD analysis project Ga0098037, IMG submission 75050) | Marine viral communities from the Subarctic Pacific Ocean - 5_ETSP_OMZ_AT15132 metaG | ecosystem: Environmental > Aquatic > Marine > Oceanic | place: Pacific Ocean | collected 2015-01-08 | reverse complement strand
TTTGGATCAGTACATCCTGCTACCTCCTGATTATCTGGAATACCATCACCATCAGTATCACAAGAACCATCATCATCAGTAGCTGTATCATTATAGTTAGATGCATTTGGATCAGTACATCCTTGTATTTCGGCATCATTACAAACACCATCTCCATCTATATCATTATCTGGATCATTTGGACATGCATCACAAACATCGCCTATACCATCTCCATCCACATCACTCTGATCTGTATTCTCGACATCAATACAATTATCCAAATCGCCACAAACACCATCTCCGTCTATATCATTATCTGGATCATTTGGACATACATCACAAACATCGCCTATACCATCTCCATCCACATCACTCTGATCTGTATTCTCTACATCAATACAATTATCCAAATCGCCACAAACACCATCTCCGTCTATATCATTATCTATTATGGTTCCTGTGCCATCAGTTTCTCCCGAACACGTAGCACAAGCATCTAAGTCAGCTGCAAATATACAGCCCTCATTATAAGTTGCTGTTTCATTATAGTTGCATGCTTCAATGTCTGAACATCCATAATTATCATCGTTATCACATATAAAGTTTATATTATTGTCTTCGCATCCAACACATATACTCGCAAGATCAACACAATCAGAAAAATCCTGATTTCCATTGATTAACATTTCATAAGTTTGATTTGGATTTAAATAAGATTCATTATACAATCCATTTGTAAACTCAACACCTATACAACCATCAGAATAATAATTAAAAGGAATGTATAATAATACTCCATTCATTGGTTGACTTATAGAACTGGCATATGCAATAGTAAGCATTTCAGAAGTACCATCTATTGAAAATGTATTGATAGCAAATGACCCCCCATCACTAACATTTGATATTCCTGGGGAAATATTATATAAATTAAAAAATATAGTACTATTTGCATCATCAATATAATTAGATGCCGGTTGCATTACAGTAGGATCATATTCTAAATTAAACTGATAAGATTCAACATTATTATTGCCCGTAGTGAGCACAGGAACAAGAACGACATCTTGACCAGAAAAAATATTAAAGCTATCATCAAACAAACTATATTGTGTTGAATTGATATATATGTCATCGCAATCTTGTCCTAAAGACAACAATGGCATTAAAAATAAAATGAAAATTAAACGATACATATTTTTTTTTTACAAAAGTACTGAATATCTCATTAATCAAATAGCATTAAAAAATTATTGTCTCCATTATATTGATTGCCATTGATCATAAAAGCCCCGTTATCCATGCTTAGAAATAAAGCTTTTTTTCCATTACTAGAGACAGCAAACTTTGATTGGTAAAAATCACATAATCCAGAAATATTTAATGAATTTATGATATTAAAATTAAAATCTGTATCAATCATCATATATTGACCATCACTATATGAAGTGACATATAATTGATTCCAAACATTCATATGCAATTCAGAATAACTTATTAATAAACTATATCCCTGATTAGTTTTATAAGCATAGTAATCATCACCACCTCCACCAACTTGAAAAGAATCATTTATTAAAGTTGATGAACCACCTTGATTTTCAGATCTTATATTATAATTATTATTTTGTTTATAAAAGGTTAGTATCTCTCCGGATGGTGAAAAAAGTAAATTATTATTTTCCGCACCAGAACTATATGAAATACTAGAATCATAGCTGCCATCAAAAATATTAAACAGACGACTTGAACCATAATTCTTAACAATTAATTCATTTGAATTACTTAATGCGCATCCTGCTTGATTTGTTCCCCCAATATTATATTCACTATAAACTAAGGTGCCGTCAGCTATATCATATGTATGTAGGTTCCAAAATCCATTATATTGATCTGACATCGATATAAAGCATAGATAATCATTATTAAATGTAAACATTGGGTTTTGGTATCCCCAGGCGCCATTTCCAATAGTTATAGGAGAAGCCCAATTACAGGATCCATCTGAAGGGTTTAATTCCGCTACAAAACCATATCCATTTCCAATTTGACAGCCATTAAAGTTCCCCGTTGATTCTGTTCCGATATTCCAATTATAGGTGCTTCCTGACGGCCAAAAACCTCCTAATTTACCAACCACATATAACTTATTATTATTTTCATTGTAACGTATCCCTGAAGTAAAATGAACACCAGGATTATTTATTTCCCAAACTAAATTTAATAAAGAATCATATTTAACAATTGATGACCCAGTAGTATACATATTACCACCGCTATCTAGATTACGAATAATATAAACATTAGATGCATTATCAATTGAAATATCTCTTAATGGATCTGATGAATATAAATTATCTAAAACAATATAGTCCTTACACGTTAAATTTAAATCACTTGCGGTAATCATATTAGATGTATTATTACCGGAAGTGTTTAATAAGGTTGTAGAACCTCCACCACCTGCACAATCAGCAAAGTAATCTTCATCAACCAAGTAACCATTGAAATATCTAAGACTAGCTGTACAATTTCCAGCCCCTGTTAAAATATCTCCACTATTTAGCATTATAATACTTCCACTACCGATAGTACTATTCTCTAGATTTTTTCCATTTATTACCAATTGACAATTATTAGAATAGTTTATATAAAGTCTTTTTCCGTCTGGGACAATATAAGATAATCCAGATTCTAAACCTTCTGTTATTGCAATTACATCCTCCACCGCATTTACTAAGTAACCATTGAAATATCTAAGACTAGATATACAATTTTCAGCCCCTGTTAAAATATCTCCACTATTTAGCATTATAATAGTTCCACGATCGATAGTACCATTCTCTAGATTTTTTCCATTTATTACCAATTGACAATTATTAGAATAGTTTATATAAAGTCTTTTTCCATCTGGGACAATATAAGATAATCCAGATTCTAAACCTTCTGTTATTGCTTCTCCATCAAAGCCTTCAGGCCATCTATAATCACAACCTCCACCAGAAGTTCCAGTATAATTAATATTCAACTGATCTTCCATCATATCAATCATTTCTTGTAGTTGTTCAGGTGTTAATCCTGTCATATTTGCTTCACAAGGAAGCTCATCAATTACATTAGTAACAAACTGCAATATCAATGAAGCATCTTGAGAATTTACTTCTCCACTACAATCCACATCACCAATCAGGGTTGTGTCCTGCGCGAACATCATTAACGGAAATAATAATAGTATCAGTAGTTTTTTCATTATAGCCTATTTTAAATAAGATGTAAACAAAAATAGCCAATTTATATTTATTAGTAAACACCTGAATATGACAACACTTGAAAAGTTAAAAGATATCCTAATAGAAATTATAATGGGCGACGACTTTGAGAAAAGATTCAACCAATTATTTGAAAAAAAAATTCAGAAACACACAAAAGTTTTGGAAGACAGGTGGATAGGCGAAGATGAAGCAAGGAAATTGCTTGGACTTTCAAGACCAACAATGTATAAATTGAGGCGTCTAGGTAAATTGAGATATAAGACATTTGGTAAAAAAATCAAATATCTACACTCATATTTATTAAATATTGACAAGTAATAAAACAGTATTAACAGAGATAGATTGGGTATAACTTACCTTGTATCTCCTATTATCTAAAAGTAATGAATACAGTAAATGAATATGGTAAATGGTTAAACAAGACTAACTGGGATGTATTTGGAACATTAACATATAAGTATAATATGAATGAGAGAAAGAATAGAACTATAATGGCATCACTTACTGATAGTTTAAGGGCATATGGACTTGCTTTTAATATGTTTTGGGTGTTTGAAAACTATGGTCAACCCCACAATCACTTTCTATTAAAGGGAGGCGATATAGAGCTTGTAGATAGCTATTGGAAGGGGAAGGGATATGTCAATGATATACAACAATATGACAGCTCTAAAGGTGCCTCTTGGTATGTGTCTAAGTATATTCAATATGATGTTGATTGGGACATAATAAAATAGTATAAAATAGTATGGGGTTTGAACAAGGACATAAAAAGCAAGGAGGAAGAACAAAGGGTGTTCCCAATAGGCTCACAAAGGAAATGAGAAGCGTTTTAAAGGATATTATTTACAAAGAATTGGATAATATTCAAGACACCTTAGAGTCTCTTACACCCAAAGAAAGGCTTGATATTATATTAAAATTAATTCCCTATGTTGTTCCAAAAGTAAAAACTGTGTCACATACAATTAATGAGCCTTTTGAGTTTGATTTGGGTTTTTAGTAATCAAAGGGAAGTCTACGAAAGTGGGTGCTTTTATTGTATAGGATACTTTTGTTTACTCAACAATATTAAATTCCATCAAAGAAATATATACACTAGCTTTACCGGAAGTACTAAAATCAACACATAATCCATTGTCAGTGTCTTCATCACTATAACTAGAATGTACATTTAAAGTTATTCCTGATGCATCATTTATCCACAGAGGGAAATTTATATCATCACATATATTCGATGTGAAATCATCATACTGATTTTCTGCTAAACTCATAACACCAGAAGAGTTTGCTACACATAAAGGTATTTCATTCACCCCATCATTAATTGACACATAACAAAACATACCGCTACCAGCATTGATTGCTCCACCAGAACAATTAACAACATATGGTTGTCGTAGTGACTTCTTGGTTATATTATTTATTTTCCAAATTTTATTACTATTAGGAGAAAATTCCGTGCTAGAAAGAGGGAATGTGCTTATGTTTATCCCGGAAGTAATATTAACAACTAGTATTGTGTCAATTACTCTATTAAATTGCATATTATTTTGTGCATTTAATATAAAGCTAAAACTGAAAAGTAGAATACATAATTTTTTCATAATTAAATTTTAAAACCCATCAACGGTATACATTAATGTGTTATTATTAGAGCCACTATTATTGTTTTCACTATTTGTATTTGTGGAGCTTGATCCTTCTTCATCCCCAAAACTAAAAAACTTGATATTATTTTCACTTACATAATCATTCAAATTAGAATTAGGACAATAAGTGTAAATAATAAACTCATTTCCCTTTTTAACAGGAAATGAAACAGTACTCATTGATAAATCAAAAGAAGCAGGCGTTTCAAGTATTAATTCATTATTAACATAAATCAAGATTTTATTACCCGCACAGCCATTAGAATATCCTTCCGCATCCCAATGTGTGTTAACAGAAACAATACCCGAACTTAAAGCAATATTGATATTACTTTCTTCAAAAGATGGACAACCGCTTCCCCATGTTGCATCATTATTACTCCCACCTGCATAACATTGACTATAACAACACCAAGTGGCTTGATAATCATGATCTATCCAGCCTTCTACGGGGAAAGCTCCACTATAATTAATATTTAATTGCTCGTCCATCATATTAATGATTTCTTGAAGCTGCTCAGTTGTTAATCCTGTCATATTTGCTTCACAAGGAAGTTCGTCTATAACATTCGTAACAAATTGAAGAATTAAAGATGCATCTTGACTATTTACTTCTCCACTACAATCAACATCACCAATTAGCGTTGTATCCTGCGCGAACATCATTAATGGGAATAATAATAGTATAAGTAGTTTTTTCATATGGTAAATATAGTGATGATAGTATTGCAGCTCTTTATATAGTGGATGAAAATCGTTTATTCATAGCTAAAATTAAAGATTTCATTGGCTCTTTTTTATTTTTCTGAATATAATTTAAAAATTGTTTTTCTGTAGAATGCCCGGTAATAGACATAAGGTCATATATATGTGCATCGGTTTGAGTATAATAGTTAGTAGCAAAGCTTCTTCTTGCGGTATGAGAACTAACCCACTCATATTTCTTTCTTTTAGCACTTACCAGACTTCCATTAGAATCCTTTTTTAAAGACACAATATCATCAATGCCTGCTTTTTGACATATGATTTTTATATTCTTATTGAAAGTTGCATTTATACTAATATTAGGCAAATCATAATTATATTTTTTTAATATTCTTTTAACAACTTTAGAAAGTGGTATTGTTAAAGAATCATTAGTTTTTTGTGTAATTATAGAAATTGTACTATCGTTAATATTACTCTTTTGAATTTGAGAAAAATCTGAAAACCTTAATCCTGTTTCACAACCAATTAAAAATAAATCTCTTGCTAATTCAAGTTTATAATTATCAAGCTTTACGTCTTCTAACTTTTTATATTCATCAAATGTTAAATAAACATTCTCTGTTTTTATACTTGGTTTTTTAAATTTTCTAAAAGTCAAATTTTTTATTAATCCTCTTTCATAAGCATTGTTTAAAATTGATTTTAAATGCTTGATACGATTACCAAATGTATTTTTACCATTCTTCTTATAATTGAAATGATAGTCTTCAAAGTCATCGTAGAAATTTAAATCAAAACTATTAAAAGTCAGTTCTGTCTTTCTATACTTTTCATATTCAGCAAAGTCCCTAATACTTGTTTTATAAGATTTAATTGTATTTGGCTTCAAACTTGTCTGTGAGTTTTTTAAAAATTTTATAGTGAAATCCTGAAACGTCATTATACTGTAGCTCTTGCCACTTATTGTAGATTCAACTAATTTCAAAAACTCTGATTTAGATAAAATATTTCCCTGTGTTTTTTGTTTTGCATATAGCTCTTTTATAGTAGAGTCATACTTATCTAAGAGCATATTGTATTCCGAAGCATTAATTGATTGTGACTTGAATCTTTGCTTTTTAATTGAAAATGTATTTGGTCTTGGTGAAACACCTTTTACAATAAATCTTGCTCTTTGACCCTCATATTGAAAGTCGCATCTGATATATCCCCTGTCTAGTCTAAAATTAATGTTCATATAAATCTTTTGGACAAATAGTTGGACAAAATTCGTTTATATAGTTTTACAAAGATTTACATTAAATATAATAATTATTTAATTTATATCTGTTATATTAGTTATTAATGTAAAAAGCTATTAAGCTATAAAAAATATATTATAGTCCTAGCAGGGCTACTACCAAAAAATCACCTAATCTGTTATATTTTGTGTTATGTTAGTTTGTTGGACATATAGTTGGACAAAACTACTTGATTTTATGCTTCTTTTTGATAACCTAAATGATTGTTAAATGAATTAAGTGACTACAGAGTTATTTTTAAAATAAATTAATCCTTAACACATCTACATACACGATTAGATTCCAACGATGTGGTAGACACATTAATTATATCAAGATTGGGAAATAATTCTAATTCAAAATATTCACCATTTGATGCAGGTGAGCTTGTCCATATAAATAAACCATTATTTTGTCCAGTAACTGGACCAGAACAACCATTCATCGAATAATTATTAAAACTTATATAACTTTGATTAGTAGCACTACCAAATGGAAAATAGTCAGTTGTATTCCACTCTCCATTAGGATTTTTAAAAAAAGGTGCGCCATTTGGCCAATATTGGCCATAAAAAGTTCCGTTAGGTGTCATTGTAGCAAAATTATTTATTAATTCACTATATTCTTCAAGTGTTGGAATATGCCAACCCTCAGGACAAATATTTCTTTCATCATAAACAGCATATGCATTATATACTAATTTAATACCTAAATTTCCAAAGTCATATTGTAAATATGAAGGGGTGTCACAAGCTCCTATGTCTATTGGGTCACCATTTGAAAAAGTAGTTACTTTTAAATCCTCCATCATCCATTCTTTTCCATAAATAAAAACTGTTTGATATGTGTTACCATCAATATCCGTAACAGATCCAAATTCTGGCACAACATTATTATAACTTATTCCTGGAATAATATAAGATTCATTTCCTACAAATAATGTGTCACCAAAAGTTGAAACCGATGATGTGGTAGCTGCCGAATTAGACCCAGAACCTGCTGACGAAAAATAACCAACAATTTTAATACTTCCAGAAGGGCTGCCTGTAGAATAACTACCCTGAGTTGTCAATAATTCAATAATACCTGTATCATTATTATTAGGCAATACAACCTGATTATTAACTCTAGTTATTTCATTATTATTATATGTTGCTGATCCATTATTGTCAGAATATAAATCGAAAACTGGAGTTAAAAATTCACCATTCCACGAATTTATTGAGATATTTAAACCCCCTGAATAATTTACAGATGCAGTGAAATTGGAATGAATTATAATAGCATCAATATTTTCTCCTATTAAAGAATCAATATTTACACTAACACTATTTATTACATATGGGTAATTGTCAGGGTCTTGAAAATTACCAGAATATACTTCAATAGGATCAATGAAAATTGGAGAACCACCAGTTTCTGCTACCGAATTTGTTGTTGTAGTTGATTCTCCACTTTGTAAGGGGACCCAATAAATTTTATTAATCATAGTTCCAGCTAGTAAAATTTTATAATAATAATCTTTTTTAATAGGGACACAAAAACTATGAATAGATGAAGACGCGCTTCCAAAACTCGACCCATGTATTATTGAATTATTAAATAACATAGTAGAATCGACATATATATATGTACCTCCATTTGAATTCGAATTACCTCCTGTATAATATGCGAACAAAAAACCATCTTCATCTGCTTGAATTGTATCAGAAGTTAGTCCTAAATTTCCTCCAGGTCCTGTAAAACCTAAACTACCTGGATATAATTGTGCATAATCACCAAAAAAGATATTTCCAGAATAATTAATAGTAAGTTGCTCATCCATCATATCAATCATTTCTTGCAATTGTTCAGGAGTTAATCCAGTCATATTTGCTTCACAAGGAAGTGAGTCAATAACATTAGTAACAAACTGCAATATCAATGATGCATCTTGAGAATTCACTTCTCCACTACAATCCACATCACCAATCAGTGTTGTGTCCTGCGCGAACATCATTAATGGAAATAATAATAGTATCAGTAGCTTTTTCATACAGCAAATATATTTATTTACAAAAGTTTTGTACTAGTGTTTAATTCAAAACTAGTAATAATGATTATTATTGACATCCTTCAAAAGCATCAATTAAACCGGCAACATACTGTATTATTAAGGATGCATCCTGTGAATTGACTTCATTATCTAAATTAACATCACAATTGAGTAATTCGTTGTTGTTTAATTCAATCAACCCAACAATGAATTGAAGAATTATAGCAGCATCTTGTGAATTGACTTCATTATCTAAATTAACATCCCCTATTTGATCCGAATCATTAAAACAACAACTACCATCGTCTTCACTTGCATTAGGGTTAAAATTTAATGCTAGTTCATCAGTACAGCCAAATGTAAATCCTCTTATACATCTAACTGGATTTTCCCAATATTTCCAGATACTCTGATTAAAACCATTTGAATTTATTCTCCAAGCACTTAGAGTATTTATTTGCGATGAAGACCAATAATAACCAGATAGAGAAGTTGGCAGTAGAGATTGTTGTGTCATAATCTCAGTTAATTCTTCTCTACTAGGCAAATACCAATCAGAGTATCCCCCTGCATTCAAATCATAACAAATTTGAGCTGCTTTGTTTGCATTGCTGACTACAGCTCCGTTTGGAGACACATATTGGTCACAAACAGCACTCATAATTATGTTTGTATTATAATTACCATTATAATCATTTGTAGATAAATCATAGTAAAAACAACCCCAAGTTTGAGGACCTAAATCATAACCAATCACTACTTTAGAAGATTGACTAATACTATCAATATAAAAAACATAGCCTCCTTCATAAAAATCACCTATACTTGGAGTTTGACTCAATACAATGAAGGGAAATAATAGTATAAGTATTCTATTCATATTAAATTAAAAAACGATACACTGTTATTCTGATATAATTATGATGTCTTTTTCAAAAACATTAAGAGAATTAAACTCCAAGACATAGAATCCTTCTGCCAAAGAATGTCTTTGAATTAAAACATTATTAGAATCTGTCTTATATTCCCTAACTACTTTACCTGACAAATCATATAACTTTAAGTTAAAAATCTGATTAGTAGGATTCTCAAATTTTATTAAAGTATACTCCGAAAAAGGATTAGGATATATAGTCCATTCAAAATGATTTTCATGAAGCCCGATACCATCACATGCATCTCCAATATTATCATTATTGAAATCTTCCTGCAACGGATTATATACATCCAGACAATTATCAAATTCATCACAAATATTATCAGCATCTAAATCACTTAAACAATTTCCATCACAATCATACCCTGCATTAGGTTCTGGTTGATCACATCCGCAACCAACATCATTATTGTAGCAAGAGCCATCATCTATAATTGCATCTGAACTATAATTACACGCTGTTACATCTGTACAGCCCAACGAATCATCATTATAAAGATGCCAACATCCCTCTTCATTTAGAACCTCATTAGTCAGAGTGCCACTTGCATAGTTTGGATTTTGAACAACGCCAGAAAATTCTGTATACTCGTTTAACATAGAATTCACATAAATTGTAAGGGTATTTTGACAATATGTCCAGACACCAGTTTCAGAAGAACCGTTAGTTATAGAGCTATATAAAATTGTGTGGTCGCCGTAAAAAGTAATGTTTCCAAAATTATCATAGTCACAGCTATTATCTTCATCCGGCAACACTAAATCCATAGCATATTCAGTGTCTAAATTTAATGGTAGACTTTCATCAAAATAAAAACAGGAGCCATCATTATAAATTGCAATTTCATTATAATTACAAGCGAATTGTTCTGTACATCCCTCTAATTCATCACAAATTTGATTTTGGTTTAAATCATTAATACAACCACTACAGTCAGAAAATTCATTTTCAGGGTAATAACATGATTCATTATCCACAGTAGCCTCAAAATCATAATTACAAGCTTCTGAGTCTGTGCATCCTAATTCTTCACATTCACCATTTTCATTTAAATCATAGAAACAATTGCCATCACAATCATATCCAAAAGGAGGGTATTCACATAATAGTCCACCAAAATCTTCATTAGCCTCATTATTATAATTACACCCATCTAATTCTGTACAGCCAAAAATAATACATAGACTACTATTTGAATCAGTTGTTACATTGGAATCATAATTAAAAGCATTTGGATTTGTACAGCCCTCTATTTCTAATTCATCACACACTCCATCCAAATCACTATCAATGATACACGAACCATCACAATTATAATAATCGTCAGCATATGTACATAATAAGCCATTGAAATCTAATGTAGCATTTTGATTATAATCGCATGCAATGATATCGGTACATCCAAATATTATACAACTAAAATCTTCTGTAGTTGCATTAGCATTATAATTAAAGGCATCGGGATTTGTACAACCCTCACTATCTTGTGCATAAACACATAACAAATCACCAAAACCTTGCCAATCAATTGCATTTGAATCATAATTATCTGCTAAGGGATCCGTACATCCAACATATAGACATGAATCATTATCAGAGTCTGTTGCATATTCATTATAATTTATAGCGGTTAAATCTGTGCATCCAGATATTTCAAATTCATTACAAATACCATCTGAATCAGTATCACTTATACATTCCCCATCACAATTATAATAATCGTCAGCATAAATACAGAATATCCCATTAGGATCAATTTCAGCATTAGCATCGTAATTACATGCATTAATATCCATGCAACCAAAATTAAACACCCAACATGAACCATCATCTATTGTTGCAGTTGAATCATAATTAATAGCATCTGGATTAGTGCAACCATATAGGCAGTTTAAATCAGGATCATTAGGACATATATCACTATTATCTCCTACACCATCGCCATCTGTATCAGCCCATTCTGTTGGGTCATCAGGGAATACATCCGAGTTATCTCCTACGCCATCGCCATCTGTATCAGCCCATTCTGTTGGGTCATCAGGGAATACATCCGAGTTATCTCCGACACCATCGCCATCTGTATCAGCCCATTCTGTTGGGTCATCAGGGAATACATCAGAATTATCTCCTACGCCATCGCCATCTGTATCCGTTGTTTCATTTGGATCATTTGGAAATACATCCGAGTTATCTCCTACGCCATCGCCATCTGTATCTGTTGTTTCATTTGGATCATTTGGAAATACATCAGAGTTATCTCCTACGCCATCGCCATCTGTATCTGTTGTTTCATTTGGATCATTTGGAAATACATCAGAGTTATCTCCTACGCCATCACCATCTGTATCAGCCCATTCTGTTGGGTCATCAGGGAATACATCAGAATTATCTCCGACACCATCGCCATCTGTATCTGTTGTTTCATTTGGATCATTTGGAAATACATCAGAATTATCTGGAATACCATCGCCATCAGTATCACAAGAACCATCATCATCAGTAGCTGAATCATTATAGTTAGATGCATTTGGATCAGTACATCCTGCCACCTCCTGATTATCTGGAACACCATCACCATCGGTATCACAAGAACCATCATCATCAGTAGCTAAATCATTATAGTTAGCTGCATTTGGATCAGTACATCCTGCTACCTCCTGATTATCTGGAATACCATCGCCATCTGTATCACAAG
>Ga0098037_1001103_pt1 | contig 12568 bp, 18 predicted proteins | sample 5_EtaG_FD_75050 | JGI IMG/M metagenome (GOLD analysis project Ga0098037, IMG submission 75050) | Marine viral communities from the Subarctic Pacific Ocean - 5_ETSP_OMZ_AT15132 metaG | ecosystem: Environmental > Aquatic > Marine > Oceanic | place: Pacific Ocean | collected 2015-01-08 | reverse complement strand
CCACCTAAAGCACTTAATGTTATCTCAACAACTGCAACTGGAACATCTGGTGCATCATCAATAACATTAGCAAATGATGGTAGTGTTAATGGTGTGATTGAAGGTACGTTGGTTACTGGTGATGGTTTAGGTCCAGGTGCAACTGTTGGTAATGTCAATACCAATACTAGAGTTATAACTCTAACAGTAGCAAATACTGGAACTGTTAATGGTAATATCATCTTTGGTGAAGAAACTTCTGTTAACTGGGTTAACATTGACATACAAAGAACTAAAACAATTAACTCTGCATTAGCAGGACAGGGTGGTACACCTGGTACAAGACTATATCTATATGGTTATACAGTACAAGCATCTCCACCAACTAATAGAGTACAGGGTTATACAATCGGTGCTAGACAAGATGGTACTGGTGCAAGTGCTGTAGCAGATAAGATCAACTGTCTATTAGTTGCTCAAGGTGCATCTGAGGCAACAATTCAATCTGCATTTATATCACCATATGGACCTAGTGTATCAGGTAAAAGTGCTGGTACTGCTGGATCTCCATTACAATTTGATGCTACATCATATACAATTGCAGGTACTTCTGTAGTTGGTGGTTGGTATCTATCTGTTAGTGCTGCTAACAACGAAATTTATACTACATTATCTACTAACTCAACATATAACACAGTTAACTTCTCTCCAACAACATTCTTGAAGAGAATACCTGACCCAAGAGATTTACAAGATAGAACTTATCGTGTTAGATATGTAATTGATAAGGATAAGACTAATCCATTACCAAGAGATCCTATCTCTGGTTATGTTATGCAACCATTGAACACTGATACTACTGCATATTCATTAGCTAAGTGTTTCTATGTTTATGATATCGAAGTAGTTCAACCATTTGAAAGAGGTGTTAATGATGGTATATTCTATCTCACATTATTGTGTGGTAGTATCGCACCAACTACATCTAATTTTGACGACAGACTCTTCTCTCAAAACGTCAACGAAGTATATCCAACGTTTGACAGAGACAATCCTCTTGCTGACCCTGATGCTGCTGTGTCAGTCGCAGATAACGAAACGATTGGATTGGTAAATGCAACTGATGGTGCAACACCAACACCAAATAAAGATCCTAAGTTATCAATTACTAAGGAAGGTACTCAATTATTACTAACTGATACTGGGTGGCAACAACCTGGTACTACACCTAACTATGACTCAGTTAACAAGAGACTATCTAACGTAGAATTAACTGCTCGTTCTGGTGATGAGGAAGTACGGAAGATACAAATTAGATCTAATAATGATGGAACTGTAGCACCTATTAACGTAGAGTTTAGACGACACTCAATTCTAAGATCAGGTAACCATACGTTTGAATACCTTGGTTTTGGTCCAGGTAACTATTCAACTGCGTTCCCTCAAACACAGGTAGAAACTTTAAGTGCTAATCAGATTAAATTCTCACAGTCTATTAAAGAAGAAGCAGGAGTTGCTTTCTACTCTGGTCTTAACTCAAATGGTGACCTATTCATTGGTAACCAAGTTATTAACCCAGTTACAGGTCAGATCACTAACGAGGATATTGCACAGTTAAATGTTATTGGTGAAGAAGGGACAACAGTTGAGACATTCTCTGAGTTGGTTCTTACTGATAAGATAACGGTAATCGGTGGAGCATCTAACCAGTTAGAATCAATATTCACTGGTCCTGTTACTTTCCAAGGATTAACTACATTTAGTAATAATATTCAAGCAAGAAAGATATCATACTTTAACCAAGATGGTACGGTAGTTAAACAGACTTTACTTGCTCCTGAAAATGCTGGTGGAACTGCACCAGATTTCTCTAATATTTTAGGGTATGATACTCCTGCTGATGGTGACTTAGTTTATAATACTGACTGGACACCAGGTAAATCCCTTGGTTGGATATACTATGGTGCTGTTTGGAAAGAGTTTGGTTTAACTAATACTTCTGACATCAATATTGATGCTAGTGGCAACATTGGTATTTCTACTGCTGCAACATCTAGTTTCAAGATTGATATTACTGGTGATGTAAGAATTACTGGTGATGTTCAAATCACTGGTATTGGTGGTGTTTCTGCTGATAAGTATAAGACTAAAACATATACTGGTGATGGATCTACATTAACATTCGCATTAAGTACATATACAGGTGGTATTCAACATACTGCTAACTCTATAATAGTGTCACTTAATGGTGTTGTTCAGATAGGTGGTACTAACTTTACTGTTGATGCTGCTGGTGCTAACGTAATATTTAATTCTGGTGATGCACCATTATCAACAGATACAGTTCATATTGTAGAATTACCAATCTAAATAATAGAGGAGGTCGCTAGAGTAACATGGCAATAACAAAAGTTAGTGGAAATCAAATTGCTACTTCAACAGAAGCAATCATTGCCACTTTAAGTTTCGTAAATACAAATAGTGTGTTCAGAATGCCAGCAGGTACTCAAGCACAAAGACCGACTGGTGTTTCAGTTGGTACTATTCGTTTTAATAGTGATACAGATAGTGCTGAGATTTATAAAGCAGATGATGGAACGGGAAGTCCTGGTTGGTCACCTGTATCAGGTGGTGGTCCAGCATTAGGAACTGATAGTATTGTTAGGACAAACCCTAATACTATTTCTGAGAATATAACAGTTGGACCTACTACTAATAATGATGCAAAGTTTGCTAATGGTATGAGTGCTGGTCCAATAACTATTGCAAATGGATTTACGGTTACGATTGAAGCGGGTGGTGCTTGGAGTGTTGTATAATGCAAGTAAATGTTGGAACAGTACAAGGAAATTCTCCAAACTTTAGAGTAAGTGTTAAAGATGACACTACCCTAAAAATGGATAGTGATTTAAGAGTTAATAATCAACAATATATACCATTTCCTGCTGGTGGTACTGATAGTAGACCAACTGAGGCGATACCTGCAGCATTATATTTTGATACAACTATCAATTCATTCGTAGTTTTTGATGGTTCAACTGGTACATGGGTTGTTCCTTCATTACTTGCTACTCAAGCAGATGGAACGACTTCTGCTAGTGCTGTAGCGTCTGCTAGATCACTATATGAAAATGGTATTGTAACTTCAGGTAAAGGGTATCGTTGGATTAATACCAGTAATGGTCCTAGACAAGTATGGTGTGATTTTGATACTAAAGATAAGGATGGTAATAGTGGATGGATGTTAGTTGCTTCGTTTGGTGAAGGTAGATACTGGGGTGGTGATAGTAATAATGTATATACAACAAGTTCTCAGATATCTCCAGTCACAACACCATATAGAGTAACCTCTAATATGTGGGATGATAGTTTGCAAATGTTTAGAATTACTTCATCAAGTAATATACCTGTAATTAATAGTGGTAATACTTTAGGTCAAAACGCTGATGCTGATTGGTATTATTATTGGGATAATGCTATTAAGTGGAAAGAAGTTTGGGCACCTGCTGATGACCAACATTATATGTCTAGTGGTTCTAATCCTAATGTACAAAGAACTTGTATAAGACAGTTTAATAGTAGTTACAATATTAAATGGTCATATGAATGTAGTAATCATAAGTGGAATAACTTAAGTGACTTTGGATATCAAAATAGTAAGAGTACTTCCTCAGAGTATAGTTATGGTACTATAGGTGGTAGTACTGCTCCTGGTGGTGGATGGGCATATCCTTGGGGTGCATTGCAGAATAGTGGATCACAATTTGAGTGGTTTTATGTTGGTAGAAATGCCAGTTACGGATCAAGATCAGGTGGTGACAGTGACGGTACTTTTGGAATACCTACAAGTGGTTCTAATGCTGATACTACTGGACAAGACGTAGATACTAATATTGGTGCTAAGGTTGGTAATGATGACAACGTTGATTGGGGTGGTGCTACAACAAATGGATCGACAAATGCTGGAAATAATGGAGCAATATCTACTGTTCCATTATGGTGGTGGATTAAGTAAGATAAATAATCAAAAAGTATATCCATGAGTACACTTACTGCCTACAAGTTAAGTGGTATCCCTTCGACATTAAGTCTAATACAGATACCAGCAGGTCACGACTTCCGAGTTGAAGGAACGATTGATATGACGAATGATGGTGCATTACAGTTACCTACAGGTTCTACTGGACAAAGACCAGGTAGTCCTAGTGCAGGGTATACAAGATGGAATACAACTACTCAGGAAGTTGAAACGTGGTCTGGTTCACAGTGGATTAATTTAGGTAGTTAAATATGAGTACCATCATTACAAATGAACTTCAAGGATTAGAGATGCACAATCGGGAAATGAAAACCGATAGTGAATCTCATCTTAATATCAATGGCACTATGAGTATGGGATCTGGTGGTATTCTTGCTATACCTAGAGGACCAACTTCTACTAGACCACCAATACCTTCTGCAGGTATGATAAGATATAATACACAACTGCGTGGTGTAGAGGTATATGATGGAAGTAAATGGTTGTGTTATACAACTGCCTCTGCTGCAGACGGATCAACACAAGGTCAGGCAGCACAATCAGCAAGAGCATTATGGGAAAATGGTATTGTAACTTCTGGTAAGGGTACTAGATGGATAAGAACAACAAATGGTCCTAAAGAAGTATATTGTGATTTTGATACACTAGATCAAAATGGTAAGTCTGGATGGATGATGGTAGGTGCATTTGATCAGGGTAGGTACTGGGGTGGTAAATCTTCGGATGTTACAACAACTGATGAGTTGATTGATAGTGGTAATTCAAGTTATGTTGTATCTTCTAATTTCTTGGAAGATCAATTAAATATGTTTAGGATTACTTCTGCTAGTGGTGGTGATGTAGGTGATAGTGAAGATCCTAACAGTCTTGGTAGTGGTGCTTCTGCTGATTGGTATTACAAGTGGGAAGACCAGATTGCATGGAAAGAAGTGTGGGCACCAGCACAAGATCAACATTATCTTTCCAATGGTTCTAATCCCAACGTACAAAGAACTTGTTTAAGAAAGTTTGACAGTAGTTATAATATAAAATTCTCATATAATAATCCTAATCACAAATATAATAATATAAGTGACTTTGGTAATACTAATGGTAGAACTGATACAGCAGATTATAGTTATGGTACTATAGGCGGTGGTAATGCACCAGCATCAGGTTGGTGGGATCCTTGGGTTACTCTAGCAAGTGCTGGTAATAAGTTTAACGCATATTATATTGGTAGAAGTGCAAACTATCAGAACAACAGTAGTGGAGATAGTGACGGTAGTCTAGCTATTCCCACTAATGGTGCTGGTACAGATACTACAGGACAAGACGTAGATAGTAATATTGGTGCTAAGGTTGGTAATGATGATGGCACAAACTGGGGTGGTGCAACATCAAATGGAACTAGCAATGCTGGTAACAACGGTGCTATTTCAACACAAAAACTGTGGTGGTGGATTAAATAAATAAACATAGGAGCATGGAGTAAAAAATGTCAGGATCATTTCATACAGCACAACTTAACGCAACTACTATTAATGCAAGTGCCAATGTTATCGCTGAAGGTGGAATAAAAGTACCTTACGTTACTACGTCACAAAGAAATTCTTTAAGTGGTATAGCACAAGGCACCTTCGTATATAATACACAGGAACAATATGCTCAAGTATATACAGGAAGTACTTGGAAAAATGTAGGTGGTATTCCAGTGTTACCTACTGTTGCTAATGCTGATTCTAGACCATCAACACCAGCAATAGGTTATACGCATTTCAATATTGCTGATCAGCAGATGGAAATCTATTATGGTGAGGATAATAGCACTTCACCAGCAACTGCGTTATGGGCAACCGTAGCAGCAGGTTAATATATAAATAAAAAGAGAACTTAAAATTTACTGAGTGAAGCATGTCTACCTTAAATGTAACAACCGTAACAGCAACTAATGTCACAGCAACAGGGACAGTAGATGCCACTCAAGGTGTTAAGTTGGGAAGTTTTAGTGACGCAACTAGACCAACTCCTTCGGGTAATGGTTATCTAATTTATAATACGACTTCATCGGATGTTGATGTTTGGAAAGGTACTGCATGGGCAGGTCTTGGAGCAGCAAACTTAAGAACATGGACAACTGCAACACGACCTGCAGGACCAACTACAGCACAGATAGGATATAATACAGAGACTAATAGTTTAGAGATATATAACGGTTCATCATGGGCAGAGATAGCACCAGCAGCAGGTGGAGCAGCGTCAGTACCTTGGTCAGTTACAGATAGTACTTCTGGATCTTCTGGTAGTGAAGTATTTCCTTCCGATCAAGGTAATGTGCAGTTTGATTATACTGGTACACATAGTCCTAGTGGTGGTGGACCTAGTGGATATTATGAAGGTAATGCAAGGCATGTAGCATTTGCTTTAGGTGATATGTCATCTAAGTCTATGAAGATCTTAGTGCAAGCAGCAGGGTCAGGTGGTCATAGAGATGATTATGATGGAGCAACACCAGGTGATGATGGTAATATGGTGTACATCAACTTTAACAATGATGCTTGTAAGAACTATTTCACTGGTTCTGCACCAAAATATTTACATGTATCATTAGGATCAAGAGGTAACTTCAGTTATAGTTACGGTGCTAATAACCCAGTTATTAATCCTATTAATCCATATAGTTATAACTATCCTGGTGTTAATAGATCTAATAGTAGAACACAAGGTACATACGGTGGTATGTCATCTTGCGATAGTCTTGTTTGGGTTTCAGATGTAGTATCAGGAACTGATGGTACTGGTGAAGTATTCATTAGTAAGATTAGTGGTGGTAATGCTTCTAACAGTTATGACGGTGGATCTGGTGGTACTCCATCAAACGCTACTGGTACTACTATGGATGGTGGTATTACTGTTACTAACTATAGATCACGACAGAACGGTGGTAACCAGCAAGGTAGATCATATTCATCACCTAGACAAGTACCTTCTCATTGGATGACTAATACTGATAGTAGAAGAAGTGAAATGGATCACTCATCATTTAGTGGTACTTATGGATATGGTGGATCATTCCAAGGACAACAAGGTAGTTGGGTTAATGGTGGATATGCTATGTGTTCTATAATTATCTACTAATACTGTTCGTTTTCCCAATTCATACCATTTTTATATAAGTGCAGGTAGGAAGTAATAATCAACTTCTCCTTAATTGCTGGTAATCCCTCATGGGGGTGTGTCCAGTAAGGAGGAAAGATTAATACCCTACCTGCTTTTGCGTCTATAGTTATATTATCAAATGGGAAACGTGTTCCACTATCTTCATTTAAGTAAATCAATATACCAACTGCTCTTGTAGCAGTATCTTTAGTGGTATTATCACAATGAAGTGAGAAAGCATCTCCTTTGATATATCTTTTAATGTTAAAGTCTTTTAATCCAGTAGCACCAATAAATTGTGCTTGCTTTACCTCTTCACGATAAGTTTCAAAACACGTAATTATCAAATCACCTAATTTTTTGCTCAATGTACTGTCAATTTTATTGAGTGAACCAGCATATAATGTTGACTTATCTTGCCAATTACCCTGTTCTATCCTAGTAAGTAGACCATCATTCACATTAGATCTAGCATATGCTATACATTTCTCTAGGACATCACTAGGTAGTACATTGTCGTATGTTTTAATGAGTTGAGACATATTATTTGTCATTTCACCTATTATATACCAATTATCTTAATGGCACAACACTATAGACAAAATAATTTGACTGTGTTATACTCATAGGGTAATCGAGCATGGAAAATGCCTAAATTTTATTTACAATCTACTGACAATGACGGTAGTGTAACTACACACTCGTTTGAAAGTGAATGGTTGACTGATGTGGTAGACCATGTTGAAGATTTTTTATTAGGATCTGGATTTGCATTTGATGGACTTGAACTTGTTCAAGATAAACTCATCGAAGAAACACAGATTAAATCTAAAAAATCTATTAAAGAGGTAGTAAATACTACTCCTTCGATATTTCGCAAGGCACATTAATTACTATATAATTTACAATCATTGTAGTGTACTATTTCTAAACTAATGGGCAAAACTTATAGGCGTGGTGGTGCTGAAAGAGGTTATTCCTCACCAGGCAAATCACTACGAGATAAGCGACAAAGAGGGATTAATCGTTCCCCTGATTATAAAGAAGATAGCAATCGATCACGAGAAAAATCTAAGAAATTTGAAACCTATTATGAGGATTAAATGAACTTGGAAAAGAATACATTCCCAGATGAATTCTATGAAGATCTTGATGAAGATCTTCAATATGATGATGCAAGTGAATGTACGGTTGAATTAGAATACACAACCCAACAATAAATGAAAGATCAAAATACTATCCATGATAGTGAAACCAAACAAGAAAAATGGGATAGAGCAAAGTCTTTATTCCTAGAAAGTTTGTACAAACCTGACAATCATTTGAGAGGTTGTTCACACAATCAAAAATGTTTCCACGAATTAATGGAATTAAACGACACAATCATCGATTATGTTAAAAATATGGACAATCCATATAGTCCACCATTAGCATTTGGTAAAAAGAATAATCACATTGAACCAACTATCACTACACCTAACGGTGATATTAGTGAAACTCTAATGAGTGGTGCATTGGGTGATTATTATGCAGATAAGAGGGAGTATTAATGATGAACATTGAACTTCCTGAGTGTATATTATTAAATGATAAAGAGAAGCAACTTTTGAAAGATGCTTTCCTATCATACATTAAAGAGTTAGAGGTTAAATCAAAGAAAGAGAAACTGCTAACTGCTGCTGCATATAGACAAGTTCGATATGATATTGAAAGCATTGTACAGAAATTGCATTTAGGGTATGACAATTAAAAAACTGTCACACACTCGATTGACCTTTATTTAAAACTATAGTATCTTAAGAATATGAGAAACTTCTTCTCTAACAAATCACAGATCTCAATGATTAAAAAAGCATTGAAGAAAAGTGATCAAGATCCGTTTCTATATGAAACATCAGAGATCATCAAACTAAAATCTTCTCTTCGCAATCTTCGTGATAAAGAAGAGCAAGACCGACAACTACTCAACCGAGGATTTGGTTATGACAAAACGATTGAAAGTTGATTATGATGAGAATTATGACAACTGTCAAGAGCAAGAGGATGATTGGGTTTCGTCAGTCATAGGAACTGAGGATGACGCATTTTCTGATCTATTGGCAAACCTATGACTAACAACTGGGAAGTATTACTAAAACGTGATAACGGTTTTAATAGAACTGTTATCATTGAAGATTGTATGTATGAAAGCGAGGCAGCAGAAGTTGCTGAGAGTATGTACGGTATGGAGGTACTCCGAGTATTATGGAAAGGTAAGACAGATACATCAACGGAAGATAATGTTAATTGGTTCGTTCAAAGACGACCTAATTATCAAGGGTTAATGGGTTTATGTTTAACATTACCATTAATAATGGGTATTGTTATTGCAGCAGAATTCTGGTTACCTATTTTAATAGTGTTAACTGGTGTTTCTACACTGTCATTCATAGGATCATTTAGAAGTGATGAAGTTGAGTATGAAGATGATGATTAGGCATTTATATTTGTTAAGTAAATATATTAGATTGAACATATTATAATAAATAGTGGTAGAATTAAAGATAACAAGATGAAATGAAACTCTCTTGATTATGAACCGTTAATTTTAGTAGAGGTAATCTATGCAGCATAATGTTCTAAGTAGTAACCAATTAGCAAGTTGGAACCATGAAGATACGGAAGAATTTGATAGGATAGATGACTATTTCAACTGCATGTTAGATGCAGAAGAGACACATTCAGATAAAAGGATATGTAAGGAGATACTTATGCTCTAGCAGACAATTTAAAAAGTGTAACAAGCACCTTTCGGGGTGCTTTTTTTATGCTATAATATTAGTATAAATCAAACATCATTTTTAAATGAGTTACCTAGACGACAATCTACTTCCTTTGATTGAGAGTATTCAAGGAAAACCATCACAGTCTTATATACTTGAGGCATGTGGTCTTGAGCGTTGTTCTAGGCATGGAATACAGATAACCGTAGGCACAAGATTAGAGGATTTTTGGAATAAAGTAATTAGTGATAGTTCTGCTATGAATTTAATTGAAGATAATAATATGGTAGAAGTTAATGGTGAAGATAGACAAATAGATCACTTATTTCGTGCTGATCTTACATATTATCTTGAAAGTAAGTGTAACTTAAACTTTGATAGTGAGAAGGTTAAAGCATCTAATAAGAAGATATTGGAAATAAAGGATGAAGTTGGTGCAGATGAAGCAGGGTATTTTATTCCAGTTGTATCAACTATTGCACAAAAGTACATTACCAAGTATAATAAGAAGGGATTGAATGTTTATGGTGTTAAATGGTTACTTAGTAAGATTGATGCACCATTTACTGAGGAAGAGTTCTTTACATACATGAAAGAAGTAATTGCACCAGTTCTTGAAACTAAAGGTATATGAAACCAGTTGTTAAGTATCAGGGTGGTAAGAGTAGAGAGTTACCACTAATACAACCTTATATAACATCAGCAAAGAGGATTATTGAACCTTTCTGTGGTGGTGCAGCAGTATCTTTTCATGCTAATGTATCATCAATACTGAATGATTGTAATAAGAATGTTATTAACCTCTATAATATTATTAGAGATAAGAGTTACTTCAATATACTATTAAAGGATGTAGAGTATATTAAAACACTACAGCATGATGATCTTGAGAAGAGATATTATGATGCTAGAGATATAATTAACGAGGATGATCCCGAACCATATGATCTAGCAATATCATATATTATTGTTAGACAGTTATGCTTTTCAGGTATGGAAAGATACAATGCTAAGGGTGAGTTCAATGTACCATTTGGACATTATAAAAAGTTTGCTTGTAATCTATCACCTAGTCATCATACTTTCCTTAATAACTGTGAAATATACAATGAAGATGCAGTTAAGTTAATAAGAACAATGACCTACAATGACGGTGATTTCTTATTCATTGATCCACCATACTTAGAGCGTTTAGGATACTCTACAGGCGATGGTAGTGATGGATTACACGACAGATTAGCATCAGTATTAACACAAATAGATGTGCCTTGGTTGTTTATACATAGCGACTGTGATTATATTCAAAAAGCATACTCTGATTGTAATATTGAAGTAATGGGATTTAAGTATTCTCAGAACTTCGGTAAAGGGAAAGACCACTCAGGATCTAAGGTCAATCATTTATACATTAGCAATGTGACAGTCAAGGAACTGTCTACAGTTTGCTGACAAACCATTCAAAATCGTTTATTATTAATTCATTGATGAGGTTACATTTGACAGACACATTAAGACCACACCAGCAACGTGCTTATTATGCTATGAACATTGCCCCTAGTGGTCAAATAATTGTGCCTACTGGTGGTGGTAAAACATATATTATGATAGCAGATTGCGTCAGAAGATTATCAGCAACTACTGGTATGTTCAAGACTATTGTTATAGTTGCACCACGTATATTGCTTGCTAATCAGTTATCAGAAGAGTTTCTAAGTAAGGTTACTAATGCTAAAGTAATCCATGTACATAGTGGTGAAACTCATCACTTTAGCACTACTAATTCACACAAGTTGAGTGTATATCACAATAATACTTTAGGTCATAAGTTAATCTTTACTACCTACCACTCTCTTCACAGAGTATTAGATAGTGGTGTTAATATTGACACTATCTATTTTGATGAAGCACATAATGGCACTGGTAAATCATTCTTTCAGCAGATAAAGAGAGTTGCTGCATCTGGTATTTCACGTTACTTCTTTACTGCTACACCAAGAGTTTCACGTAGTAAGAAGAGTGTAAGTGCAGAGCGTGGTATGAATAATGCTCAAGTATATGGTAATGTATTAGAGCAAACACAGGCACAAGAGTTATTAGATAGTGGTACAATCTTACCACCTAAAGTAATAACATTTGAGACCGATAGAGAGAGAACTAAACAGAACGCACATGAGGTTGATGGTGATAACTTAAAGGACATAATTAGGAGTATGGATATACATGCACCTAAGATACTTGTGTCTGCTCCAACAACAAGAATTATGTGGAATATGCTATCACAAACTGATACTCAGGACTGGATATATCGTGAGGGTTATGATATAATGCACATAACATCTAAGCATGGTGCATATATCAATAAGAAGAAAGTAGGTAGAGAAGAGTTCTTTAATACTCTTACAGAGTGGGGCAAAGATGATACTAAGAAGTTCGTAATCTTCCACTATTCTATACTATCAGAAGGCATAAATGTTCCAGGTTTAACTCATTCAGTTATGCTTAGAAACTTACCAACTATAGAAATGGCACAGACAATAGGTAGAGTAATTAGAGTACATAATGAGGACAGAAAGAGTGTAGATAGTGGTGTAATTCCAGCAGGTAAGTTTGATTTATACCAGAAAAGTTGTGGTAAGATTGTTGTACCTAT
>Ga0098037_1001099_pt1 | contig 12613 bp, 4 predicted proteins | sample 5_EtaG_FD_75050 | JGI IMG/M metagenome (GOLD analysis project Ga0098037, IMG submission 75050) | Marine viral communities from the Subarctic Pacific Ocean - 5_ETSP_OMZ_AT15132 metaG | ecosystem: Environmental > Aquatic > Marine > Oceanic | place: Pacific Ocean | collected 2015-01-08 | reverse complement strand
GATGAGGTAACTCAACTTATTGCCAGTGGGCAGCTTAATCCTACTGAAGCCAGAGCAAAGTTGGGTGGGCTTAAGAGCCTTTTCAATCAGTTCAGCACGCACGCAGAGGCTATGTCCGCAGAGGACGCTGTGGCGAACAAGCTTGCTACAGACCCACAGGCTAGGGCGGCTAGAAATAAAGCTATGGGTGTTGGTGAAGAGCTTAGTTATGGTGTAGATGATTACGCAGCGCAGCACAATGCAGCGCTCAACAATGTGTTTAAGCCTGGCAGCGCACAAAAGGGGTCTGATGGCCAGTGGACCGTGGAAGATCCTAACACGGGCGATAGAGTTCCGTTTAGTCAGGTCACAGGGTTTGCCAATGCAAACCATTTTTATCGTTATGGCAGTAGTTCTGTAGATGTGGGCACGCTAGGTAATTGGGCTCAAGACAAGTCTACCGCTTCTGCTATCTCGTTTAAAGACGGTAAGTGGAACGAGGCCAGATCTAGAGATTTTTATAGGGACAATGTACTTACCGAGGACGATAACGGAAAGACCCACAGGCTCCAACTTTTAGGCACGCTTGAAGACAGAGGCCTTATTGATCATCTGACTGATGAACAAAAGAGAAACTTTAGAGACGGTGTTGATTTAGGATCTGAATCTTTTCAGGACATTATCAGGAAGGGTGAGGATGAGTTTGTTAATCGGAGCCAGTTTGAGGGAACATACGGGACCAGCAGCAAGAAGGGTGGAGGCGGTTCTGGCAGCGGCTCAGAGCCCAAGAAGGACTTCGTTGTCGGAGGCCTGAATGTAGAGTCTAAATCTACAGGAGAGCTGCTTTCCAACCTTGGTGGGCTCGGTACAGCCTCTCACAACCTCAACAGATTCAACAAGCCGCCAGTGCTTGAGGGTGCATTTGAGGTGCCAGGTAAGCCCAATACAGAGAACATTCAGATCGTCGGAGCTGGTGTCAACGAGAAGGGTGAGCAGGTTGCGTACATCAGGGGTAAGCAGAGAGTTGAGGTCGAGGGAGCCATCCCAGGCATTGAAGGAGACTCAGATCTCGTCCCGTACTTCAAGGAGATCCCAATCGGGGGTAGCGCATCAGGCGTTAGCTCTGACGTTATGAGAGAGATTCAACAGAATCACCCAGAGATGTACAGACAGATCTTGCAGGATCAGGATAAATACGAAGAAAACAAGCTTAGAGGCCGTGGGGTCCGTCCAAGCTCTGCACAGACTGGAGGTCCAGCTACGCCAGACACAGGAGATGCCGCAGACAGAGGTGAGGCTGCCTTAGGGGCCAGAGACGCAGCTGTTGACGAGTACAGAGGCCTCCTGGATAATATGGATTCACTGAAAAAGCAAATGGCCAGATCAACAGGCTCAGATCAGGCCTACATGAATCTTGTCAAAAGAATGGAGTCTCTTCAGGGTAGAATGGATAATATCTCTGGAGGACAATTTGGTGAGTACATAACAAATGTGTTTGCTCAGGAATCACAGGGTGGTGTCTCAGATGAGCTAAGGCCTTTTGAAAACACTGTTGAAACAAGACAAGAAAGAGAAGATAGAGTCCGCTCTGAAACTAGGCAGAATGTGGCAGACACGTTTTTTAACAACCCTATAGGAAGGGCATTTGGATATCAAGGCCCTGAAGCAAGAGCTGAGGCTGCTGCCGAAGAGGCCAGAAGAAATGCCAGACCAACATCAACACCAGTCCAAGTTCCTCAAGATCAAGTAGCAGATATCAGAGATTCCTTGTCCCCGACTATGCAGGACAGACTCGATAGAGCTCTTGACGAGGCCGTAAGAAGAGGTGCTGACGGGGTTGGTGCCAGAAGGAATGAGAACGGTGACATTGTCGTGACAGACAGAAGAGGTGTGCCAGTACCTGGCCTTACTCCTATTGCTGGTGTTGATACACCTGGAGCTAGGCAAGCTGGTGAAGTCCCAAACCCAGCACTTGAAAGAAGTCCAGTAGCTAGAACAGCTCCTTCGGATTTAAGCGGAGCTACAGCAGCCACCTCAGCCCCAAGAGCTAGTGAGCTGGCTATGAGCTTAGTTGGGTCTGGAGCTGGGTCTCAAGACGGAGGTATAGGCTCTTACGAGGGGTACAGTGAAGGTCTTCAGATCAACGTTCCTGACACAACTGGAAGTGGGGTTACTATTGCTGGTCTTGACATTGGATCAGGTGCCGTCGGTTCTGGCGGAAAGCTTTCAATCTTGAAGGATTACCTCAGCCCAGAAGACTACAAGCTAGTTGAAAGCCTTAAGGGCCTCAAGGGAGAAGAGGCACAACAGGCCCTTGCCAAGCTTCAGGATGAAGGCAAGCTTCTGAAGGACGGTTTGGGATTGACTCAAGAGGACCTTAATGAAATTACAGCTCGTCAAGCTGATAAAGAAATAAAAGAGGTTTACAAGGTTATTCCAAAAGATAAGTTTGCTCAACTACCACTGGCTGTTCAAAGAGGTGTAGCAGGAGTTGAGTTCAACGTTCATGGTCCAAACAGCATGAAGTCAGTCAGAAAGGCCATTGAAAGCGGCAAGACTGAAGACTGGCAAGCAGCTGCTAACAACTACATGAACTTCTTTTCTGGCCTTGGAAGCGCGTCAAAAGAACAAGGTAAGAAGTGGAGAAAGGAATTTACAGAATGGGCTGAACAAAATGGCAGGTCTGACTTGATTCCAATGATAGACGGATCTAAGACCCAAGAGTTCAAAGACGCTGTTGTAGAGTGGAAGATTGATTCTAAAAAGATTGGAAGGGGTAATGTCACAAGAGCGGAGGATACTGCTCAAGCCATCATAAAAGAATACGGTCTTGACCCTGTTCCATCCTTCGCAGATAGAATCGAAGGTCGAGCTGGGTCTGGCGATGTTGCCGTAAATTAAGGCCTGAAATGAGTGAAGAAAACAACAGACTTACCCTTGGTGAGGTTACTCGTGATGACCTCACAATTCAGCCAGATGTCCCACAAGACGATCTGACTAGGTATTTCGAAGAAACGGACCTCCCAACTATTATGGAGGACTTCCGTAAGAACGGGACTGAGCCTGAATCTGCCTACCGCATCCTTGCTAAGAGAGGGTACAACCCTGAGCAGGTTGAAGAGGAGATGGCCTTACACTACGAGGAGCAACGCCAGCTTCATATAGCTGATCAACAGAGAAGAAGCGAAGAAGAGAATAGGATTGAAGCCTTGTCTGCTCAGTCAGAGAGAGCTACACCTGCGTCCCCTGAGCTTGACAAGCAAGTCAAAGAGCTTGAGTTGTCAACTACTGACGAAGATACAGGTGAGATTACTTCTATCGCTATCCCGCAGTACGCCAAGATCATGCAAGAGTCTGGTGCGCTGGACGATCCGCTGACCCCTATCGCCCTTCCCAAGGACATTGACAACGCCATGATGCGTGGTGAGGATGTAGAGCTTAGATATCAGTCATATCAAAGTGACAAGGATATGTATGACGTCTACTCTCAGCACCAGCTTGCTGGAGAGTTGTACAGAGCATTTCAAGACAAGGATGTAAGCAAGTACAACGCAATATCTAGGGAGCTAACTGAGCAGGGGATGTACGCACCAGAGGTACAGTCTCTTGATGACGATTTGTCTGATGTTCAAATGAACATCTTTGGAAACATTGAAGAGAATAAAAGAAAGCAGATTGAGGAGCGCAACAGAATCAACGCTCAGTTTGGACTGCCTTCTTCATTCAACCCAGACTCTGACGTGGACTTCAGACAGGCCATGCGAGAGTCTCTCGTTAGACAAAGCATTGACTTTGAAAGCTCTGACTATGGTGGGTATGTTAGGGAGGTAGAGGACCTTGCTGAAGAGATGCTTGAAAGGAGCGACAAGCTCGACAACTACATCTTGGGTGACGATCACGGAGCGGCTATAGAAGGAGCCCTCCAGGGGCTTTCAAAGAAGTATGTGCTTCCAATCATAGAGAGTGCAACCGTAGGTCTCCCAAACATGTACTACGACGGCATGGAGGCCTTGGGGATGGGATCTGAAAACGACTTCAGGAAGGGAAGAGCCAAGATTAAGGCTAAGATGCAGGCTTCAAGAAAGCTCAATGATGCAATCGCTCAAGAACGCAAAATGAGGTTGATGCAAAGAGGGCTGTCTGATCAAGAAGCCTCTTTGGGTATGTCTGAGCTTTTTCAGTCAATGGTCAGGGGCGAGGTCACTCCATCAGCATTTTTAAACAGAACTTCATACGAGGCTGCTGAAGGCTTTGGTCAGGCCTTAGGATGGATGGCACCGATTGGTAGAGTTGCCAAACTCATGTCTGGGGCTAAGGCGACAGCAAAAGCTACCGCAAAGGCTGCGGCAGGAAGGTCCGTCCCAAAAGGTGTTGGCATTCTCACTGCTGAGCAAGCAAGTGCTGCAAGAGCTATTGATGCCGCATCAGAAGCCGCAAAAGCCTTGTCTAGGGCTAACATACAGTATCAATCTACATTTGCGGCTCTCGGCCTTAATTCTGCGGGTCTTTTCTACAAGGATCTTTACGACAGAAAGGACTTGACCTTTGCCGAAAAGATGTTGCAATCTTCTATGGTTGGTGTCGCTGAAGCAACACTAGGCAAGATATTCAGCAATGTCGATGCAGCCTTTTTCGGAGGCGCTAGAAAGACAGCCCAAGCAGCCACTTTGTCTGAGCTGAAGCAGATGTCTAAGCAGCAACTGAAAGAACTTACACGAAGGTCTGGACTAAAGAAGGCGGCAAAAGCCACCTCAAAGGGTCTTAGCGAAGAATTTGCAGAAGAGTTTGGTGTTGAGCTTGTTGGTCAGTCTGTAAGCATAATCAACGACTTGGTTATGGGGCGCAAGCCACAAGAGATAAACTGGAATGCACTTGTGGATTCTGGCTTGGCAGGTATGTTTGGAGCTGGTCCAACAAGTGTAATGTCTGGACTGGGCACATACATGGCCCACCACTCTATGCTCAACGAAAGAAATAATATTGTAGAGGCTATAGGGGATCTTGACGCTGAGCTAGCTAATGCTACAAGTAAGGAAGAAAGACAAAGGATACAGGCTGCTAGAGACCTGGCTTCTTTTCAGCTTATGAAGATTGATGGTGACTCCAAGAGGGCCTTTTCTAAGATGTCTCAGGGCGCCAGAAGACAGCTTCTCAAGATTCACAGAGACCTTGCTTATACTGGAAACAAGCTCAAGGATCCAAACCTCACTAAGGAAGAAAAGCAGCAGCTGACCGCTAGATACGAGTCATTGATTGCTGCAAAGCAGAGACTTGAAAAAGAAGAGCCTACGTTTGAGAGCAGCGTTGATGATAGTGAAGTTATCTTCACCGACGCCAAGGGTGAGGAGCAGACTGTGACCACAGAGAGCGTCACGGAAGATGAAACAAGGAGGATTGAAAGCGCAGAGAAGTCAGACGAGTTTGCCCCTGAGAACCAAAAGCAAGAAGAAGAGGAGCTGTCAAGATCCGAAGAAGACCTTGTAGAAGAGGACACCCCAGAGCCAGCAGAAGAACCAGCTCAGCAGGCCCGTGCAGAGGAAGGCCTTGACGCAGAGGAGATTGACATAGCTCAGGCCCTGGATGTTACTGATCCTGAGCAAGTTGGGGAGGATGGAAGAATGACCGTTGATCAAGCCTTGGCCACAAACGCCCTAATAAAGGGGTATGGTAAAAAGCTGTCTGACCAGGGAGTCAAGATACTAAGACATAGGTCTCAAGCATCATTGAAGAAAGCGGGCAAGGCTGAAAACCAAGATAGTGATATCGGTGGATTTTTTGATCCAGAAACAAACACTATTCACTTGGCTCCAGATGCTACAGCAAGGGAGATTCAAGAGGAGTTTGCACATGCTGTATTTAGAGACATTCTTGGCGAGAATGCTGCGGGTAGACAGAATCTGTTTGAGTATCTAGATGAGCTTGCAGAAACAAATACAGGTGTTGAGGCTGCGATTGCAAAGGCAAGGCGTCAGTACGCTGACGCGCCTGAGGCAGAACAACAAGAAGAAGCTATCGTTGAAGTCCTTCTCGGTTACGCTGAGGGATCCATTGACTTGAATAGAAATCAGCGCAAAGGAATTATTAAACTCATTAACGACATCTTTAGCTTCGTCGCTGGGGGTGATGTTAGCGATGTGCAGATTAAGAATGACGCTGAGTTCAGGCGGTTTGCAGAGAGCTTTAAGAGAGCTACTAGAGGGGAGCAGGACGTAGAAGTAGCAAGACCAGACGTTACAGAGTCACCAGAAGCTAGACGTAACCGCCTTGAAAGAGAAGCAGACGCGCTACTTGCTGACGCAGAAGGAGTTACAACATCTGAGGAGGACGCCCTGACAAGAGGCACGGAAGACATCTCCACAATGCGGATGTCAAGAAGGGAGGGTAAGAAGGAGTTCACCTACTTGAATGACACCACGATATTCTTTGAGGAGGATGCCTTTGCAAATGCTGGTGAAGTAGCGGTGGCCGAAAGATACAGATCTCGTAAGGTTTTTGTCAAGAACTACAACTACTTCAGACGCTGGTACAACAGAATTACGGCTAACGGGGCTCGTGACATGCGTGTCAAAAACATGGTGTTCTACGGTGAAGACGGTAGGGTACACAAGGTTAGGCCACCACGCCCATACCCATCAACTGACTCAAGATCTTCTGACGCAGCCTTGACTGGGAAGCAGGCTGCATCCAAGAGATTTTACGACAGACAAGCTCAAAAGGCCAAGGCCACCAATGAGGCTCGAAATGCATGGTTGAATGAGTTCAGCCCTGAGGCCGACAGGATTCTTTCCAACATAGGCATGCCAGGAACGAGCGGTTATGTCTTTATCCCAGGATTCCCCTTCGACACGTATGAAAGCGTCAAGGGAGACAGAGCGGCGCGTGGCCAAGCTATGTTTGAGTGGGCTGAGAAGAACCTCTTTAACAAGACTCCTGAGCAGCAGATGGAGATGCTGGACGTTGCTCAGCAGAACCTTGTAGCACTACAGAACACAGGAATGTCTGTGGATGAAGTCAACGAGTTCCTCAAGAAGGACCCTGCGGCTGCATTTAACATGACTGGACTGGTGCCAGCTCACATGGCTTCTAGCGGTGACTCCACCAACCAGAGCAGACTCAGGTTCTCTAGAAGGGATGCTAAGCCCACTTCTCCTAGGGTTACTGGCATGGCCCGTAAAAGAGGGGGTGTGATTGGAAAGCTGCAAGATTTCCAGGGGGTGATTGCCAGGAACATCGGGTATGATGTATCTAAAGAAGGCATTGGTAGCGGACTGATGAACCAATTCAACCAAAGGTTCAACTTTGGAGGAAGGCTTATACCAATATTGAGCAGTCACATTGATGCGAAATACGCAGCCAGTACACTGCGGTCGATTAAGGAAATGGCAGAGGAAGATTTGGCTAGACCTGAATCCGAAAGGAAAGGCTTCGTCATGCTCACTTTCTCTACTCTTGAGATAGACTCTTTGGGCGGTAACCCTCAAGTGTTTCAGGACCTTGTCAACAGAGTTGTTGAAAAGGGTGAGAACCCTGTGGACGTAGTCAATGAAATTCTTCAGCCAGTTGCCGAGGGAGGGGTCCTTAACAATGCTTTGTACAGAAAGCTTTCTAGGTCTAAAATGATACTAGATAATCCAAGCCTTTCTGACAAATTCGTGCAGTCTGACCTGATGGGTACTCGTTCTCAAGTAGAAACAGAAGCGGAAGCCCAGGCTGTCATTGATGCTTTGCTGGAGGTTAGAAGTGAAGAGGGTGGATTTGACACAAACTTTGACACTCGCAGCCTGGTTGCCAAAAAACTGGTCGATAAGGTTAAGTCGTCAGGTCAAACAAGAGCTGAATACCTTGCATCGGAGTTTGCAGACAACAGTTTGGTAGACACCAGAATGGGTGGTGCTGTCATGGCTGGAGTAAGGGTCCCTTATAGAATAACCGAAGACGGAAAGGTAGACCTCAGTCACATCAAGGTAAGAACCTTGAGCCAAGGGGATGTGTCAAAAGTTGTTGGTCGAGGCAAAGCAAGGGGTCCATTTGATGGGTTCTTGGTAAACACCATGGAGCCTGGAGAAGTTCCCAACAAGCACTACGGAAGAGAGTTTACAGAGGAGGACGGTAAGATGATTGTGTTTGAAGAGCAAGTGCCTCTCGGTGAGGCATATCCATCAGCCACAAAGTTTAATGAGACAACAAAGCAATACGAGAGACGCTTTGATGAAGACCCTGATAAAAGGCTTACCCAAGAGAAAGGAGCTGCCGCAAGAGGTGTATCTGCTGTTCTTCTCGACGACAGAACTGTTGACCACAGAGTAGAAGAAAAGAATCAAAAGGCTGCTTCAAACAGGCAGTCTAGAAGAGGCGAGGCCTTTACTATGTCTGAGGAGACTGGGTTCCAGAAGTGGAAGAACAAGTGGATCAGAAGGCTGCAGGACAAGTTCAACGATATCTTCATTATCCAGAGAGCTATCGAATCCCAGAGAGGGAAGCTGGGCAAAGACAAGGACTTCCAAATGGCGGAGGAGCTTATGTACGGTAAGGCTGCAGAGGATCTGGCCAAGCTCGACGCAAGGGTAGAGGAAATTACAGCCATGATGAAGAAGGCAGGCATCAAGGTCGATGAGCTTTCTGACTACTTGTACGCCCTCCACGCAAAAGAGCGTAACGCTGTGATCGAGGAAAGGACAAAGGGCAAGATCAAGGATGGTAGTGGCATGACAAACGCTGAGGCGGATGCCATTATCAACTCAACCAACAAAACAGCTATTGATCCTATCGTCAAAGAGATTAGAGCCATACAGGCCGACACTCGCAAGACGATGGTTAAGTTTGGTCTTGAGACCCAGGAGACTGTAGATGCCTTTGAGAGTATGTTCGAAAACTACGTGCCTCTTGCTGGTGTGGCAACAGACGAGCTCACAGGGTCACCATACCCAACAGGTGGCGCTGGCATGAACACGTTCGGCCCAGCAACCAGAAGGGCTAAGGGTAGACAGTCTAAGGCTGACAACATCCTAGCTCAGATCGTAGCTCAGAACGCAGGTATACACATCAAGGCTCGTACAAACGAGGCTATGAATACGCTGTACAATCTTGTAAACGACAACCCCAACCCCAAGGTATGGAGGGTTCTTGATGAGAGTTCTGTAACAGACCCACTGGACAACAGACTGGTTGCTGTCCGTGTAAATGGAAGGCAGAAGTTCATTTACTTTAACGACCCAAGCTACGCTGAGTCTTTGAGGGGCATGAACCTCCCACAGAGTAATGCCTTTATTAGGGCCTTGAGAGCCCCAGCACAGTGGTTGCGTGCGTCGTTTACGACGTTGAACCCTGAGTTCGTCATCTCTAATTTCTCTCGTGACATTCAGTCTGCTCTTTTCAATGCATCCGCTGAAGCGGAGATAGAAGGAGGCATGCTCAACAGCGCCAAGACTGTCAAGAGAATCTTCGCTCTCGTACCACAGACACTCAAGACGCTCACCAAGAATGCAGTTCAACGTGGAGGTGATCCAGCTATCGAGAAGTACTTTGCTGAGTTCAAGGAGGACGGAGGCAAGACTGGATGGGCCTACGCTAAGCCACTCGACCAGATCGCCAGCGAGCTGTCAGGTGATGCTGAAGGCAAGACCAAGACTCAAGAGATCCTAGGAAAAGCGAAGAACTTTGCAGAGTTTATTGAAGGCATCAACGACGCCTTTGAGAACAGCATCAGGCTTGCATCCTACATTGCAGCTAGAGAGAACGGTGTGTCTAGAGAAAAGGCCGCGCAGCTGGCCAAAAACATTACTGTAAACTTCAACAAGCAAGGGGAGTGGGGTCCAACCCTCAACGCAGTGTACTTGTTCTTCAACGCCTCTGTTCAGGGTACGGCTAGGCTAGGTAGATCTCTGGTCAACTTGCGTCCTCAGAAAAGGCCTGACGGAACCAACAGAAAGAACTACGAGCGTATTACATCTGCTCAGTGGATGGCATCTGGCTTGGCTTTGTTTAGCTCTATGCTTACAATGCTTGGGTACGCTATGTCTGACGAGGATGAGGATGGTACGCCATTTTGGGACAAGATTCCAGACTACGTCAAGGAGCGCAACCTGGTTATCATGCGCCCCAACGGAAAGGACTACTTCAAGATTCCTATGCCATACGGATTTAACGTATTCGCCAACATGGGTACAGCCACGACCGAGGCTGCATACGGGGGACGTGAAGCTGACGAGGCCATGATGTTCTTGTTTAACTCGTTCATGGCATCGTTCTCTCCTGTGTCGTTCGGACAGTCTGAAGATCTATTTAAGTCTGTTGGTAAGGGTGCAGTTCCTACAGTGATGAAGCCTTTCGTTGACGTCATGGTCAACGAGACATACTTTGGATCACCTGTAACTGGAGAGAACCTGCCGTTCGGTGTTCAGCGCCCAGAGTCAGAGCTGTCGTTCAGATCCCCTGAGGGAATCCAAGACTTCTTCAAGTGGATGAATGAGGCCACTGGAGGCAGCGAGTACAAGGCTGGCGGGATGGACTTCAACCCAGATAAATTCTGGTACATGTTCGAGTACTACATCGGTGGTGCTGGTCAGTTCGTCAACAGGTCTTTGTTCAAGTTCCCAAAGCAAATTCAAGCCAAGCTTTTCTCTGACGAAGACATTCAGGTTCAAGCAGGCGATGTACCTCTAGCTAGAATCCTTTACGGTCAGCCTTCTAAGTACTTCGATATGGAGAAGTTTAAGGATAACGAACAGGAGTTCAAGGCGTTGTACAAAGAAGCAAAGGAGTCTCCTCGCCGAGACGACCTTGAGAGATACAAGGGTATTAGTACAAATATGAACAGCGTTCTCAACAAGGTCAAGAAGCAAATGAAGCTGCTGAGAAAGGCTCAGTACGAAGCCCGCAAGATTGAGGACTACGCACAGAAAACAGCAAGGATTCAAGAACTTAAGAACAAAGAGAGAAGGCTAATCATGCAATGGAATAAGTATTATGAGCAAGCAAGAAACTAAAGCCAAATGAGAACAATTAAAGAAGAAAGAAGCCTAGGGGGGATGTCACCATTAGAGTATGAAACCAAGCTATCAGCCGCAATAGATAAATATGGAGAAGTCGCTCTGGCTTTTAATCCAGAGTCAGGCGAATTTGAGCCTGGACAACAAATGCTGCCCACGGCAGAAGTTGAGGGGAAGTTTATCCCTGGGACAAAAGAAGAAGCGGACGCATACAGAAACCTTGGGGCTAAGGGCGGTTTTGAAATGAGGGATATGCAAAGTGGCATTACTTCAGACAGGAATCAATTCGCTCAAGAATACATGTACCCTGTTCTCGACGCTATGTTAAACGCATCAAGCGTAGGCAAGGTTGGCCAAATAGCTATGAAGACGGGAAAGCTGCTAAAGGGCTCTGGACCAGTACTCAATAAACTACTTGCAAAGCAAATTGCCTCAAAGAGTTCTCAGCTTGCGGGCAAGAAAAAAGGCCAAGCAATGATGTCAAGTAAGACTTACTAAATATGAGCAAGCAAGAAACTAAAATTAAAGACACGGGCCTCGGCAAGTGGCTCAAGTCAAAAGCACCTAATGTGCTTAATGTTGTAGGGGATCTACTGCCTGACAGCGGAGGCCTTGGTATTGTAAAGAACTTAATCGACAAAGACCCTGACGTTGATACAAATGAAGGGGTGGCTGCTGTAGATGCAGAGATCCAGTTCCAGAACAATGTTACGGAGAGATGGAAGGCCGATATGGGTAGCGATGTAAAGCTCGCTAAGATGATCCGTCCTGTCACTTTGATCGCTCTAATGAGCATGTTTATGGTGACCATGGTGGCCGATAGCATGGACAACTGGGCCTTTAACGTGAAGGATTCTTATGTAGATTTGTTGCAGGTTTTAATGCTAACAGCATTTGGTGCATACTTCGCTGGTCGCACAATAGAAAAAGCAAAAAAGTAATTATGGAAGAAGAGTTTGATGACATCGGTTTCCTGGATCAGGACAAGCTGAAGAAGCAGGAGAAGAAGATCGAAGATGGTGAGATCACCTGCAACATCGACAGCCCAGAAGACTGCGAATCATGCAGCGGCTGATAGGAATTATTTTTCTTATGCCTCTGTTTGCGGTAGCGCAGCAGGGGTGGGTATCTATTGCTATTCAGGGAGATGGCTATGGGCAAGAAACCACATGGCTAGTTCGAGACTCAAGCAACGCGATAGTTGCGGGGTCTGCCCCTCTTCAGGGTGAGTTCCCGTATGTCGAGGCGTTCCTTCCACTGCCTCTTGGTGAGTACACCTTTACCATCTACGATTCTTTTGGCGATGGCATCTGTTGTGGCTTCGGGGAGGGCTGGTTCTCGATCAACACCTGTGAGTTAGACACCACGGTATATGACTTCAATACCTCAGAGCAAACCATTCCCTTCGAAGTGCTTGCCTGTCCGCCACCAATCTTCGGGTGCATGCAGGCGGGTGCAATCAACTATCACCCATGGGCCAACGCCCCTGCACCCTGCGACTTCCCGCCTGTGCAATGCGAAGAAGGATACAACAATATCCTTGTTACAGTTACGCCTGACACTTACGCAGCTGAGACCAGCTGGGATCTAGTCACAATCCCAGACGGTGAAGTGGTTGCTGAGGGGTCAGGCTATTCTATTGTAGG
>Ga0098037_1001094_pt1 | contig 12634 bp, 17 predicted proteins | sample 5_EtaG_FD_75050 | JGI IMG/M metagenome (GOLD analysis project Ga0098037, IMG submission 75050) | Marine viral communities from the Subarctic Pacific Ocean - 5_ETSP_OMZ_AT15132 metaG | ecosystem: Environmental > Aquatic > Marine > Oceanic | place: Pacific Ocean | collected 2015-01-08 | reverse complement strand
TCCCATATTATTCTCCTATATGAAAATTTAAGGCTATCAGATTTATTCTTCATTTGAAAGGTTTTCAGTTGTTACTTTGCGGTAGTAAACAACCACATCTTTAAGCTCTGTGATGTATCTTTTTATCTCCTGCATGTTATAAGCCATGACTTCATAGTCAGGAATAGTCATAGCTAGAAACACTAACTCACCTTCTTGTTGCTCTATTCTTGCTAATTGATCTTCCCAATTGTCAGGTGTAACAGTCATCCACTGCAATTCTTTAAGGTCAATTGCTCTAGGCATGACAGGTTGGACTATCTTGCGTTCTATAGGCTTGGCGGTTACTTGTATTTCCCTAGTCGGAAGTAGACTGCAACTGCAAGCCATTATCAAGACCGTCAACATCACTGCTGATTTGCTCAATGTTTTCCATGATATGCTTTGTACCATTGTTTATTTTCCTCTCCATTTTGATTGGGTCTGCTAGTATTTCAGATGCTAGTTCATAGTTTTGTATGAACTGCGTATACCTATTCAATTCTTTTTGTGCAGCTTGGCTCTTGACCGTAAGGTCTTGTAGCTGTTGTGTTTGTAATTCAAAGTCCGCTTGTATCGTAGCAATCGCTTCTTTTTGTGTAGCAACTGCGCCTTCTAGTGCTGAATTGTTTGCACTAAGTATTTGATTTTGACTGTAAAAATAATAGGTTGCTAAACCTAGCATGATAATAATTCCAATTAGAATCTGTTGCATTACATATCCTCAATAATGTAATTTAGTCCGCCTGCACTTCTATACTCTATAACTTTATTGTCTAAATTGCGAAATTTAAGATGTTTTTCTTTTTGCACTAAAATCTTTTTGCTGATGTAAACCTTGTCGTCTGCATCGCCGTACTCTTTGTTAAAAGATACTCTTATTTGATAGCGTTGTTGGAATAATCCAATAAACCAAGCTATAAATTTTTTTATATGTGTCATGAGCCTTGTTTAATACTTATGACTGAATCACCACCACCGTTTATCTTTACAATGTTGGAAACACCGTCCTGTATAAAGATTACAGTATAGCCTTGACTAGAGTTCAAATCTACTTGCACTGACTGTTGCACCCTTCTACGCAGGCTTATTAGGTCGCCTGTTACTAATGTAATAATTTGCGTATCAGTGTCTTGTCCAACCTTTGTGCCAGTAATTCTAGTTATGGTTTGCTCTTGTTTAAGGTCATCTTCTTTTAGTTTATCTAGTTCATTTACTATCTTAAGCAAGTCCTCAAAGAAATTTACATCAAGAAAATTTATATCTAACTCTGTGAACTGCAAATCATCTTCTGCTAGAAAATCTTGCTCAAGTTCGTCAAACTCCAAAAAATCTACATCAAGAACATTGCTACTTTTATCTGTTGTTTCTTCAGCAAGGGCTTCATTAGGCTTGGGATTTGTAACAATTAACATATTGTCTATAAGGTCTAGTGTTAAATCTAAGATGACTGGTTTGCTTGGCGCAGACTCAAACACCGTTGTGACTGTTGATTGATATGGTTTGTTTAGCAATACAGTACCCATAGCAGTCATAACCTCTATTTCACCGCTTGCAGTACCATCTTCGTTAGGCAATAGAATTATCAATGACTCACCAATCTCATTGGTTGTGATAGTGAAATCTGTACCTCTTATCCCTACAGTTGCACTGTTGGTTCTAATTGTTATATTTTTTTTAGCAACCTTATTTAATTTACCTGTTACAAATCTTGCAGTGCCTTTGGCAAAGTTAAGTGCCATTTTTGATTTATTAGGGTCAGGGTCATAAACAAACTCATCTATTAATACTTGTGAGTGTTCAGTAAGGCGTATAAGAGTGTCATCAAGGAAAGTAACAGCCATGCGACCATTAGAGGTCTCAAGAGTGTCGTATGATCTTATGTCATCATTTAATACTGCTGTTTCTGTTTTGTCTCGTACAATACGAGCAATGCCGTTTAGTTCTGATATTTCTCCAACATCAACACGAGGTGCTTGTTCCGCCATCACTCTGAATGACACAAACAGTACCGCTATTGCCGTTAGAAATGATGCGTAACCAGTCACTAGCTAATGTACTCTGTTGATCTATATTAAATGTTCGTGAGTTGCCGTCATGCTCTAGTTTAAAAAAGGCATCAGCATATCCATCACCGTCAAAATTAACTGTATTTGAATCTCCATCTACATCAACATAGTTTGTTGCCGTATCATAGTCAATATCAAAGTCAAAAGTGTTGCTGTCTCCTTGTATTATCCAGTCTAGGTCTAAAGTTCCTGCAAGGTCATTTGTAGCCACATCAAGAGTAAAAGTATTGCTACCGCCAGTTACATCTACATTAAAGTTTCCGTTGTCTGCGCCATGTGTATTAGTAGGGTCAGTTTGAATGTTGAATGTATTACTATCGCCATCAAATTCAAAGAACCCTGTAAATGTATCGGCTGTAATGTCTCCTAGAAATTTATTGCTGTCTCCTATTTGATTAATGTCTAAAGTCATTGTTGCGCCGTCAAGATCAAGGGGTGTCATTGAACCTGCTGCTGCAGTTGCGCCACCTATTATGTTTGATGAGCCTAATTGCTCTATATCTAAGTTAAATGTAGCGCCTACTTGATCTACATAAACCTCATTGTCTGCATACAAAAAACTAACCACGAATAGCATTAAGTATTTCTTCATCTATTATGCTCCATAAATTTTTCTTTAAACCTAGTTGTATGGTTTCTAAGACTGCTGTTTCTATTGCGTTTTGTAGTGCAATATTCACAGATTCATTTTCTACCATCCCATTTTCTATCTCTACTAATTCAGTATCATTAGAAACAAAGCGGAAAGCATCTTGGCTGATTGCTACACTTAAGATTGATTTTGTTGTAAGCACTTCAGTCAAAACTTTCCCTGTACTTACAGAAACGGTACGCAAAGAAACGGTAACAATATCTTGTCTGTACTCTTTGGTTGAGCCTATGCCCAAATATCTAGCACCCAAGCCACCTGACTTTATGTTGCTTTCATATCCTATCACACCACCTTCCATTAACAAACCTGCAAAAGTAAGGGGTAATAAATCTTTGCTTTCTTTGAAGTCTTTTCTAGTTGATCTTATAAGCTGTCTTTCTTTGGTTAGATTATCCAAACCAACTCTTTCTACCACATCAAAGAACTCACCATCACTAGCGTGTTTCAAAGCACGAATTAAATATGCATGAGGTGCTTGTGTGATAGCTGTTGAGAAAGATGCGTATGAACTATTGCTTCTGCGTTGTCCTGTTTGATCTGTAAAACTTGTAGGATATACGGCTATCGTTGGTTTTATAAAAGGTTTACCTATGTTAGCAAGCTCTTTATTTATTAAAGTTCCAACTTCTGCCTGTTTGGTTAAGCTAACTGGTGGTATGTAGTTATTTAATATTGACCAATTGGTACAGCTAGAAAGCAAAATTCCCAATAGGCAAAGTGATTTCAGTTGTGTTTCCATCGCTATCCGTAATAACAAGAGTTATAAAGTCTCCGTCTACATTGTATTCTATTGTGTTGCCTTCCAGTTCAAGCACGCCTGACTCACTTGGCGTTTCGCCAAAAAGATTGTCTACAAGTTGCCTGCTAAGTTGTGCATAAATTCTGCTTTCAAGGTTTCTTATAAACCTTGCTAGTGTTGTGTTGTTTTTCTCTCGTTCTAGATCATCTTGATAGGCTTTTATTTCATCAGCTATAGCCTGTTTTCTGTTGAACTGTTGGTTCTCTATAGTGAGATAATGGCTTGATGTTCCAACACCTGAGAAACTTGGACTCTTAAATTGATGTACCATTTCATCTGCAGAAAGAGCGCTGGTCATAATCCCAAGAAATATAATCCAACCCATTAAAAAAGCCCATACAGCAATTTTAGCCTTTATTGCTTCTTCTTGTTTTCTCTCTTGTTTTGTCAATCTTCTTTTCATCTAACTCAAGAACTGTATTAACCTTTTGTTGTAATCGTATCATATCTTGATCTAAGAGCCTTAATTGATCAGTTAACCTTATAATAGTCTTTTGCATCTCTGCTACAGCAGGGTCAATGGTTTTGGTAATAGTTATCCACACATAATACACAAAATAGCCCAAGCCAACGACCATGACTGTCGTGAAACCAAACTTATCTATTAGTGCGACTATATCCATTAATCACGCCTAGCATCTATCTTGCCGTCCTCTACGAAGTTTTCTGCCCTTGCTATACGATCTAGGTCAGGTGGCAAATTTAAGGCACTAGAAACGCTTGTATCAATTCGTATCATGTCGTTATTCATTATTGATGCCCTAGTAATAAGCATCTTTGCAATGCCCTCTACGGTCTTAATCTTATTGACCAAGCCGTTCATCATCTGTTGCATGATAAGGAATATAAAGTAGCCCATAACCAAGCCACTAGCTATAGGCAACCCTACATCTTCAATTAATGTAAAGGCATCCATGTGAATTTTTACTTATCTTCTTCACCCTTGAATCCTTTGCTTTGTCCTGATTTGCCTGAGTAAACACCGAACACTACACCCATAGCACCCACTACAACAGATACCAATGCTGATTGTTCAAGGTTAGGTTCAGGTAGGTTCATGAACCATATGACTGATTCATACATAAGGTAGATGTAGACCACTACAAATATTCTAGGGAATATGCGCCATGAGTCCACTGCCCTTGCTAGATGTATGACTTTCTGCCAAGGATTTACATTGGTGGCATCTTCTAGTTCTCTAATCTTATCTTTAAGTTGACCGATCTCCTCTATCATAGCCATGAACTTTTGCAAATCCATCTCTACTTCGTTTCTATCCATGTCTCCGCTAAATCTTCCGTCTTGTTGCATAATCTACTCCTATGATGGTGGTGTTGGAAAAACTACATCAGAATACTCATCATCATCCGTGTAGCTACTTGGTAAATCTCTAAGTGCCTGCCTGTATGTGACCCATTCTGCTTTCTTGCTATTTGATAATGGGCTGTCGGCTGTCTGTGTCCAATCTGATTCTGCGAGCAAGGTATTTCTTTCAAACCGCAATCCGATTTTCCAATCAATTGTTTGCAAGACTGCAGAGCCATCTATTATTTTGTAGGTTTCTGCTTCATAGATTCCCCCAATAACTGATTCGTCACTTTCTGTTGCAATTTTGTCTAATGGTACATTAGTGCTACCACAACTTGTGATGATGCCTGTAGATGTTTTATAAGTAGTAAAATCTGTCATTGCGTATTGTCAATAAAAACATAAAGAGATTGATAGGTTGATCTAAGTTTTGTTATCCAACGAACCCTCCAATAAACAGTTGATGCGTTAGAAGCTAGACCTGTTATCGTTCCGTTATAAACAAAAACATAAGTTCTAAAAGTGCCTGTCGCAAAAGTAACACTTTGAATACCGCCTGCAGCCTGTACAAATGTAGAATTATCTACACTGTACTCAAGAACACCATTGGTGCAATCGCCATAAACACCTGTCCATATGGCTCTATATTTTGCATTGTTTCTTACACTGCCAATTGATAAAGATAAGTAAGTGCCTGTAGTTTGTGTTTGCGTGGTGAAGTTTGTACTACCCCTCTGAAACACACTACCAAAAACTTCTAATGGTACAAAGGTAGATGTAGTTAAATGACTTTTAATATCTGCAGAAACATTACCAAAATGCTCAACATTTAAAAGACCCACATTTATCTCATCCCCAGTAATAGTGTTACTTGCTATCTCTGTTGCTGTGATAGTTCCTGCTGTTATCTTTGCTGCTGTTACAGCATTTGCATTTAGTTTGTCTGTAGTAACTGCATTTGATGCTATCTCTGTTGCCGTTATGGCGTTTGCTGCAATCTCTGATGCAGTAATTGTGTTAGCGGTTATTTTTGCAGCCGTAACTGCATTAGCTGCTAGCTTGTCTGTATTTACTGCGCCTGCATTTATTTTAGCTGTTGTTATAGCGTTTGACGCTATTTCACTTGCAGTTATAGTTCCTGCAACTATCTGTGTAGCTGTGACTGCATTTGCAGCAATAGAGTCTTGATTAACTGCATCTGTTGCTATAAGTGCATTAGTTACTGCATCATCTGCTATTTTTGCAGTAGTAACTGCATCCGTTCCTAGCTTGGCTTCAACAATCGCACCTGCTGCAATCACATCACCCTGTATAGCTGCAACTGCTATCTTGGCATTTGTTACGGCTTCTGCTGCAAGTTTTAGTGTTGTTATAGAGCCGTCTGCTACACCTGCTGCAGCAAAGTTACCATTTACTGAACTGCTAAAACTTGAGTGCTGTCCTGAATGATTGATTGCTCTTACCCAAAAATAGTAAGTTGTTCCTGCTGTAAGACCATCTTGATCACCAAAGACTGTTGTTGTTACTGCGTTAGGCTCACCTGCAAGGGTATCTACTAAGTTTGTATCATCAGTTGGTGTGCTATTTGATGTTTTCCTGTATACCTTTACTGCTCTTAAATCAGTATTGTTAGGGTTAGTCCAAGATACGAGTATTTGACCTTTACTTGCTGATGCTGATAGGTTTGAAGGTGTTGATGGTGCAGTAGAAGCTGCAGCAATTGTGATATTAACTGCACTAGTATAAGCACTAGCTACACCATTAACATCTATATGTCTAATCTTTACATTGTAAGTGCTACCCACTACCACATTAGGAATAGATGCCTTTGTTACACCCTTGCCTGCCGTAAAGTCTGATGTGTAATTGCTATCCGTGCTTAACTTATATGTAATCTCCGTAAGCGTAACTTTATCACTAGCGTTGTTCGTCCAGTTTACCAGTATGTCTACCTTACTGGTTGTACCGTCAATGGCGTTCTGCTGTGATAGAGAAAGGTTTGTTGGTGCAGTTACACTGTAATTACCTGTTGACACATCAGAGCCTTCTGCTTGACCTGTGGTGTAATCGTTGGTTGCAAAGTTAAATACAGATGATTCTATTTCTTTTAAAGCAAGCCGTGTTGCTAAAACAGGAACTTCACCATCCTGCATGACTTCCATGTTGGTTGAAACAACTTCAAAAACTTTTTGTGAATAATTTAGTCTTTCATTTGTAAGATATACCCAATCATTAGGCTGACATCGCATAAACTGTAAACTCACTAGTGCTGATAAAGTTGTAGTTTGTCTTTGGCTTTTTAGGGCTATGCGACCTAATCTTTGTGCCATTGTATCTGTAACAGTAAAAGGTAGCTGTACTTCCATTTGTTTTACATAATTAGCTGTGCTTTCTCCACTTGGTGTATCTGCATTTAAAAATGTAGAGTCTTGATAAACCTCAGCATCAGTAGATATAAAATCTAAACCAGCATCTACATACACTGGTTTTATTGAATTAAATAAATCTCCTGAAGTTGAGTTAGTTGCTACTTGTATAGGTGCAAGCAATTCATTATCTGTAATCGTAAGACTTGGAGTTTGCGATGCGCCTGCAAAAACTGTGAATTGACCATTAACATATGACATCTTGCCTGCCATTGAGCTAAGAACAGATTCTAGAACACCATTACCATTAGCACTAAAATTAGTAAAACCATTTGCTGTGTATCTTCTTTCTTGTGTAGAGCCATCAGCAAGTGTTACCTGTTGATCACAAGTGTTAGCTGCAGAAGCAAAGCCACCTGCATTGGTAGTATCATTTATTTCTGATGCGTTGGCTTTTATTCCATATTGTGTATCTGTTAAATAATCTCTAATAATTAAAGCAGGATTTGATCTTTGTAAGTCCGTTGTAGCATTTGCGCTTGTTCTTGGGTCATAAACATTTTTTCCTTTAACCTTAAATGATGTTGCAGGTATACCACCACCAAATTTTTCAGAATCAAATGCCATTTGTATATATACATATGCAACACCTAAAAATTTGTCTGTGTTTCCCATGCTTGTAAGTTGTGCATTCATAAAACCATTAGCTGCTGTCTGACTGCCATCCTCAAACGAAAAACGAACCAGTCTGCCACTACCAAAATTTGTGTCATTTTCTGTGTTAGTAAAGTCTGCGTTAGTAACTGTATGAACAGTTGAGCCACTAATTGTAGATGTTGTAGTTGTACAATCAATATCATTTAATCTTAGGGTTGTGAGTTCTTCTATTTCGTGTCCTGCAATAGCAACAACCATATGTAATAAATAATTATCTGTTCCTGTTGTTTCCATATGCACAATAGTTCCACCTACACGACATTGACCGTAAACTATTTGTCGTGGTGCAAGTGGCGCTCTTGTTGCAAATTTTGTTCCAAAATTACCTGCTGAAGCATTTATACCCTTTGATGTCATTTTACCAATAAGACTAGATACAAGGGTCGTGCCAAATGTAACAATAGCTATTTGCGTGGCTGCACCAAAGGAAGCCAACCAACCACTTGTTGCTATAGCCGACACACCAAATGTTGCTGCCATTGCAAATGCAAAAACTGCTGAAACTATTGCTGCTTTTATTTGTTTAGCCATTAATCAAATCTCCATACTCTATGGGCTAAATCACAATCAACTACACCTATACCATCATCTGTAGGTGTTAATATTCCAAAACCATTGCACATGCCAACCAAATAAGAACCGTGACTTTGCTCATAGACAACAAGATCACCACAAGTCATAAAGGCTTTATCAATCTCACCTACATCTTTTGCATCACAGGCTTTTTCTATGCTTGTTTCTAAATCACCACCATAAGATGCTATGGCTTTCATAGCGCTTTGTTCGTCATGCCAATCCAATTTTTGAGGAATTAAATCTTCACCTGTAATTTGTTTTATAACGGCATTGCTAAATTTACAACAATCATTGCGACCCCATACAAAAGGATAATTATTGTGTTTAACAAAGTCATGAAACATTGGTTCCCAATTAGGTAGTTTTTTCATTATTCTTTTTGCACATGACTATGTTCATCACGACCTCTTCCATTATCACCGCCACCACCTGCGCCACCACCTGCTGTAGCTGATGTTTTGCCCCATGCAATTTGTTTATCTTGAAGTGAAGCAACTCTGTTGAAACCTGTATCACCTGAATGCAAAAAATTTTGTGATTCTTTTGTGTATCTAAGATTTGATGGTCTGTCTAAGTCTACCAGTCTATTTTCTGCATCTATTGAAACTGTTGAACCATCAGGAGTATCATTTATAACAAGGCTAGTCATTCTTCCTTTAAACAAAGTAAGCGTTCCTGCTACCTCATTTGTACCGCCCATAACATATCCTAAAAATAAAGTTATAGGTCTGTTTTGATAGTTTTCTGTAAGTGCGTAATTAACAACAGTATTATCCATTCCTGATATGCCAATAGTAAGACCATTAGATTTCAGTTCTGTATTTTCTTCTACATTGCTTATGGACAGCAATGAACCTGCACCAGTGTATGTATCTGAACCAATAACAAGATCATCTATACCTGACCATACAAGAATATCATCAGTATCAAACTCTGCTTTGACTGCAAAGAATAAGGCTTGTTCATCTGCGCCTAGACGATTTACGATAGAACTATCTAAACCCTGCCTAGTAGCCATTAAATTACCTCAATACAAGAAAAACTAATGCCGTAGTTGGATATGCGGTCTGCTGACCAACTAACCTCATTAGATATGAGCCTAAATGTTCCTTTTGGATTTGTGAATACTGCGTAATGTCCTGTTGCTAGGTCTGATCTTAGCTTGGGCTGTATAGCAACACCATAGAAATCTTTTGCACCGTCAGCCGTAGCAGTTGCATCTTCCGTAACCATAACTAATTGTGTGGGCGTTGCTGTGGTGTTTGCAGCCGATTGTATCTGTAAGTAGTCTCCTTTCTTAATAGTGCCACTAGCAGCGTTTGTGGAAGCGAGAAGCGATAATCCAGTAGCACCCTTGACATTGGTTCTAACCTTGCAACTTGCCGTGTTTGATTCGGTTGTAAATGTGCTTGTTGTCACGACTACTGTTGCACTTGTCACTGTTGTAATTTTATGTGTACCGTTGTTATCTTCATTGGTTGCTCCAGTAACAACTATAAAATCACCAACCTTTGCACTTCCAAAAGTAGAAGCACCTGCAGTTATGGTTGAGCCACTAAAAGAAAGCGTTACCGAACTACTGTTTGTTCTTAGTTCAGATGTAAGGTGTCCTGTGCTATATGTTCCTGTATTTGTAAGTGCATCAGGGTCAGCAAACTTAAAGTGGTTTACCGTACCATTTAATTCCAAAAGAAAAGACTGCCATTCAACCGCTTGTGATCTACGCATTGGCGGTAAAGATACTTCTGCAGTCCAATAGACACCGTCAAACTCCTGTGTCTTTGTTTTACCAGTAAAAGGACTTGTTGTTGTGCCTACTGTTCTTACAAGCGACCAATTGCTTCTTACGAAGTTTGGAGTTGAAGGCATTGTAATTAATTTAGCCACCTTGCAACATTCTCCTATAGTTACCACCACGCATTGCAGCTTCCGCTACAGCGCCTTTTGTTACATCTGCTATCTGTGGCATCATCTTAATAACCTCTGCTCTTACTGTGGGAACTACACCTGTTGCAAAGTTTATTGATTGATTTACAACGGTAGTGCCACCACCAATAGCATTACCTGTGTTCATGTTGTTCATTATAGTACCGCCAGTATCAGGAACAAACATTTCCATTCCTCTTTCACCCACTAGATAGGGTCTACCTTTTTGTACTTTACCGCCACTAGCTTTTTCTCCAAAAGTAAAAGTGCTTAATGCATCATCACCCTTGAGACCAAAAACACTATTTAAAATTCTATTAACAACTGCCATCTGTAAAAAAATTGTAATAATTTGACTAACCATACTTTTAGCGAAATTTTTAAAACTTGCTAGTGCATCTTCACCTTCCATTAGAGAATTAACAAACTCAGATGTAAATGCTTGTGATGCCGTTACAATGGCTGTTTGCATTTCATCACTCATGGTTGTTGCTAAATCAGATGATGCTTCTTCAATTTCTTTAAACTTTTCTTCTAGTTGTGGCAAGGTCGTTATACCCATTAGAGCAAATTTTGCTTCATTTTCAGAAAATATCTTACCTAAGTTGGCTTGTGTGTCGGCTAATATTTCTGTATCTCCTGCTAGTTTTGATATTTCATTTTCTAAAAAAGTAAATTGATTAAGTAGTTGACCTTTTTCAAATATGCTTGTTTTCTCTGCTTCACTTAATTGACCATATCCATCAAGCAATAAATCTTGTGCATCAAATTGTTTTTCAAGCTCTTTTGTAATATTTGCTATAAGCTGTTCTTCATCAGCAAAATCACCTCTCTCAACTTTTAATTTATGTCTAGCTGCTCTTTGTGAACCTTTTTTGAAACCACCATCAACTTCTGCTTGTAATTCACTTCTTTTTTGATCAAGTAACATTGCATTTTCAAATGGGTCATCTCCTAAAATAATACCCAAACCTTTACCTTGTGATGATCTAATCGCTAGAGTGATGCTATTAGCAAAATTTGTCATAGAATCAGCCATACCTTTCAAAACATCTGCTATACCGCTTTGAAATAAAGAATCACCTAATTGTTTAAAGGCAATAGTCATGTTTGATGCTTTGGTTGATAAATTATCCATCTTATCTTCCATTGCTCCACCAAACTTTCTTTCAAGTCCAGTTGTTAATGCTTCAACAATAATTGCAGCACCTTCCGCGCTTGCACCAAACTTTGCTATCTCATCTTTGCTTAAACCTAATTCATCATTAAGTATGCCAAGAACATCAATTCCCCTATCCATAACCATATTTAGTTCTTCAAGACCTAAGCCACCTGATGCTGACCGTTGTACTGTCTTAACTAACGCTTCAAATACACCTAATTGATCTGTTGATGTAGATGCTGTATCAGCAAAAACTTGCAACATTCTGTTGCTTGGTTCAATACCTGCTGATTTTAATGAAATAAAGGCTTTAGTTGCTGTTTCTATTTGAAATGGTGTAGTTTGTGCAAAAGCTAAAACTCTCCCCATAGCTTCTTGACCTGCTTCCATGCTACCAAATACAGTGTTTAAAGAATCTGTTAAATCTTCAAACTCCATTCCTACTCTAGCAATTTTTGTTATTGCTACGCCTATAGCCACAATAGAAGCTGCTGCTGCAACGGCAGGTCCTTTGATACCTTTTAATTTTGCACCTAAGCCACCGCCTGCCATACCAAATGCAGCACCGCCTGCAGCACCAGTGGTTTTGATTTTGCCTTCTATTTTATTTAGTTCGGCTTTAAGCTGTTTAGTATCAGCTTCAATCTTTATGATTAGCTTATCTATCTCATTCATTAGTCAGGGTATAACTCCATAAGGTCATCTAGTTCTGCTCTATCCATAGGTTTTTCTTGCTCTGTTGCATTGAACTGTTTAAAACCTTTTATGGCTAAATACATTTCTCTAGGTGATAAATCCCAAAAGTCCATAGGGCGCATATTCATCATGCCAACACATATCATATAGAAGTCTCCCCAATTGATAGGTGTTGTGTTTTCATCTACTCTATTGCTTTTTTTTTATCTTCCTCGTCTGAGTCATTGTCGTTTAAGGTAGATACCAAGAGTTTGGCTACCTCTGTAGAAGCCGTAACAATACCTACATCAGATATTATTTGCCCTACTTTCTTTTCATCAAAGTCGTTACCACCACCTCTAAGGG
>Ga0098037_1001089_pt1 | contig 12655 bp, 10 predicted proteins | sample 5_EtaG_FD_75050 | JGI IMG/M metagenome (GOLD analysis project Ga0098037, IMG submission 75050) | Marine viral communities from the Subarctic Pacific Ocean - 5_ETSP_OMZ_AT15132 metaG | ecosystem: Environmental > Aquatic > Marine > Oceanic | place: Pacific Ocean | collected 2015-01-08 | reverse complement strand
CCGGACAGGCGTTCTAGTTGCTGGTGTTGGCATTAGTCGAACGAGCCCCCGTTAATAACCGTTGAGGTTGTGGCGATTGAACTGCCGTTGGCAAAGTTCCCTCCGTCCACAATAACCACAGTCTGACTTGCGTCCACCCAGGCTATCGCAGCTGACGCTCCACCACTGGTTAAAACCTGACCACTGGTGCCGTAGTTCGCTCCTGCTAAACCAAGCTGACCTGCAGGGCCAACACGAACTCTTTCAGTGCCTTCAGTCGTAACTTTGAAGTGGCCATCCGAGCCAGTGTCAATAACTTCAGCTTCCGTATTGCCTTCAACAATCTTGTCGGTATCAGCTGCCGTTCCAGATGAAGCAGCAGTAATACGGCCTTGTGCGTCAACCGTAACGCTGGTAAGCGTGTAAGCCCCAGGTGTAACAGCAGTATTAGCAAGCTTGTCTGCCGTAACGGCATCATCCGCAATCTTTGCTGTAGTAATAGCTCCAGCGCCTAAGCCAGTGGCAACCACATTGCCGACCGTGACCTTTTTGGTCTGGTCATTAAGGGTGTCAACAATTGGCAGAACATCAGAGGTCTGAACTGCAACCAGTTCAGTCAGATCTGAGATTTTTGTGTTGCTCATGGCTTAGTCAACCTCTAGGGGCTAAAGGGGTCACGACCAAGTTGAGATCGCTACCCGTTTCCAGGTGTTGGTCGCCGTGCAAACGTAAATGTAATTGGCGTCCCAAGCAATTTCTCCAGCCGTACCCGCAGCTGTTGCAGATGCTGGAGTGTGAGTTGGAAGCACTGGACGGCTACCTAACGTCACGTTTGCCGCTGTGATCGCAACCATGCTGGTCAACGTTCCAGCAGCTTGGACCTTTAGATCAATCTTGCCGTCTTCTGTTGTGTCACTGGCATCAACGATTGAACTCGCAATCGATCCAAAAACAATCTGCTCTGGTGTTGACGCATCGTTATTGCCCTGGAAAAGCAAGCTGCTAATAACGTCATTGTCCTGACCAGCAACTGCACTCCCGCGATGGTGATACAGCGTTATGTCAGCTGCGCTAACGGCAACAGCTTCCGCTGACTCAACAAATAAACCCGTGTTTGCAATCGACTCCGTGATGTGGAGCGGATGTAGCGGAGCAGATTCGTTAATCCCAACCTTGTCGCTTTTTACAGTGATGCGTGCGGCAACCGTTCCAGCAGCTGCAGACATCAGCTGTAAAACACCGTCCTCACTGCCGTCTGTGATGTCCGTAATTTGAGCAAGAATCTGCGCGTAAGCAAAGCTTTCGTTGTTGTCGTTCTTGCCGCGAAACTCCAGATTGCCCAGGTTGTCATTGGCAGCAGGTGATACAGAGTTGCGATACAGCACAACATCAGGTGCAGTGTCTAAACCTGCATCGGTGTTCTCAATAACAACCTGATCAGTCGTATCAACACTGAACAAGTGCAGCTGTGCTGCTGCCGTTCCAGCGCCTAGCTGAAATCCTGTTGCCGTAAATTTACCGATGAAACTGCTATTAGCAGTTACTCCAATTTCATTAGCAGCTGCACGATAAAAACCTGAAGCACTGCTGTCAGTCAGAAAACTAATTGAGGGTGCAGTGACACTGCCATCTGGCACAGCTTTATGTAAAACACCAAATGACAACCTCTTGTTCTTTTCAGAACTGGTCGCGACAGAAGAGTCAACAACAACAAAATCGTCAGCCGATGCTGGCGCAAACAGTTGCGTTAATTGAGTAATTTTGCGATCAGCCATCAGCCTGCCTCCAGAGCTTCAACTCTTGAGGCTAACGCAGTAATTTCTGCATAAGCCTCTTGCAAACCTTTTACCAACAATGGCACCAACTCAGCCTTGCCAACTCCCATATATTCAACATTGCCATCTTCGTCTAAGTCAGACTCCGTGCCCATTACTGCTTCAGGAACTACGGTTTGCAGCTCTTGAGCAATAAAACCTTCCTCGTATTCACCTGACCTGATCATGCGAAAACGGTGCATCTCAATCTGATTGATTCGAGATTTAGCCTCCGGCATATCAGTAATATTATCTTTTAAGCGGCGATCGGAACTGTCAATTAGTTGAACAGTTGATGCAGTAAGAATGCCAACACGACCAGCTTGTTGGCCATTGGAATGAAATTGCATAACACCACCAAGCTCAGTCCCTGAGCTGCCAATCCTGTTAACTTTTAAGCCAGGACCACCATTAAAAGCAATATTTAGTCTTCCCCTTTGTTGGATCTGTAAGCCTTCAAGCGTGCTTGTATTTGCAGGGTTGTCGTTATTATTAGAGCCTGTAACTTGAGCGCCCCACAGAAGTGATGGGCCCGCCCCTGTGTCTTTACCAATCGCAAAAAGCGTATGATCTGCACCGCTTGCTTGAGTTACATAAGCAACTTGGCCAGTGCCGTAACGGTAAAAGCCGTAATCAGGACCATCCGTCCCAAACGTTACTGATGGTGCAGTAATACTGCCCGCTGGAACGCTAATCCCGCCACTAGCGGTTGATCGCAATGTAATCCAATCAGTGTTCCCTGAGTTTCTAATCTTTAACTCATCAGATGTAGTATCTAGCCAAAACTGATATGCACGAGTTGTTGCTGGAGCTGTTGGGCCGCTGTTATTCGTGATAATTGCCAACAGCTGAGCATTCAGGTCAGACCTAACGGCTGCACCACTGGCATTTGCGACGACACCATTTGCCTGAGCCATAACAAAGCTTTAAGTCTGCTGTGTTCCATATCCTATTGCAGTGTACTGAAAATTCCTATTGATGACAGAGCTGCCGTTCTTAAACGTGACAGTAAACCCAGTCCCGGTTGGCTCTGACATCACGTAGTAATCACCAGAGTCAAGGTCAAACGCTGTGATGCCGACAGCTACCTTCGTATTGCTGTCGGTATAAAACGCATTAGCAAAAGTAACTGCCTTGCCACCTGCTGCCGTACCAGATGCAATTGTTGTGCCGTTTTCAGTGCGCCGTTCAAACTGCAATATGGCACCAAGCTGATCAACGATTGGCGTCTGGTCGATATGGTCTGCAGTTAGAACAGCTTTGAATTGGAACGATCGACCAACATAAACGTTGTTTTCGAGCGGGATCCAGTCGTCAAACACAAGATCCGACTCCTGCTGCAAATCTGAATACGTGCCAGTAGCCGTATTTAATTGACCACCCATCCCTGAATGAGCAGAGCAGTAGTAATAAAGCGTTGTTGCGCCATCTGCCAAATCGATCTTTGTGTAAGCGCCAGCCGTTCCAGGTGTCCCGACAATTGTTACGCCTGTGGTGTAAGCAGAGCCACCCCCATGCGTTCCATCGCTTGTTGCACTAATTCGCAAAGGATGCGTGCTGTTACTCGCATCTGATTGGTCAAAAATATATATGTTGCCTTCGGTCAGACTCAGCGTTTGATTGTCAACGCTCGACCCGTCAACTCGATACCTGTTTCCTCCGCCTGAAGCGACAACAGTTATGGCGTAAGTGACAGTAGCTCCTTCGCCTTGTTCTTGTCGGATCTTGCTGCCATCCTCAGCAACAATGTCTGAATCAGTAGCCGTCAGATCTGATTTTCTAAAGTAAACCTCAACGTTTGTGTCGTCAGGGATTTCTCCATCAAAGTCAGACCAAGTGTCAATTAATGCCAGACGATTGTCAATTAAATCACTGGTATAAAGGCCACGAGCTGTAAGTATGCGTTGCATACGCAGACTAAACTTAGCGCCAAGATCAACTATGTTTTGGAAGAAATACTCACCGTTTAAGAATTGATCTCCTCTTAACGAGTCAATATTTGCAGCAAAAGCATCAAGGTCAGGGATGTCGTCAAATGAACCGTCATGAGATAAAACTAAGCCGTCATACGCATCGCTATAAAAAGTCTGGACCTTGTCGCCAGGAAAATCTGAAGGAGTGTCTTCCCGTATGACTTCATAATTTAACCTAGGGATATTATCGGGGATGTTGATTAATGCACTAACAGCATTTTGACTGCGTTGCTTTTGTGCGTTTTCAAACTTCAGTAGATATTCACCATTTAGCAATGGCAACACCGCAGATGTTGTTCGAGCTTCAACCTTCCTTAAAAGAGTGCTATTAGGCCAAGTGCCAGTGCCATCTGTACTGCCTGTATGCCTGATGACGGCAACAAAACTTTCAACCTTTTGGCCATCTGCCGTTGGGGACCAACGCAAAACAACTTGGTCGACACCAAAGGCTTCAATTGTTACTTCTTCTGGGTCGGGAGGTAAAACAACTATTGGGAAATCATTGCTGCCGTCAGACGTACCACCAACAGCAATCTCACGATTAACTTGTGCCCAGTCAGATTGGTGCTTGTCGGGCTCAGGGCCAACAGCTTTTACCTGGGCATATAAACGCTTCCCTGGCTGCAAGTTTGAATTGACATCTAAAAATGTGTTGCGGGTAAAAGTTTCGTTCCAGTTGCTAGCTTCACCAACCTTCCACTCCACCCTAAATTCAGCAACAGATCCAACAAGCCCTCTGCTCCAAGAGATCGTTGCCCGGTTTGTTGTATTGCGTCCATCATCAACTTGCTGGAACGTAATTCTTAAATCCTGTGGTGGAGTAGGTTTTGCCCCATAGAAGAATGGATCTGGCAAATCCAAAGAAGCACTGTCGTCTTCAACAACTGTGTAAAGCCCATCAACGTGCCGCACTCCAACAATGCTGTAAGTTCCTCCTTCTCCTTCTGCAACAGCTAGGCAGCGATATTTACGCAAGACCGCAGAGTCATTCTTGATTGCGTAAAGCGCATTGTCAGGTGGAACTTGAGTAAAATTGGAGCTGAGCGTCACCCTTGTTCCGCTGACGCTTGCGATTGGCGCGACTTCTACCGTGCCATCTTTCATGACAACGCTTAGCTTGTTATTTGTTCCAGCCGGCAACACTGCAGGCTGATCTAAATCAACAAGGTCTACCCGCGCACCAACAATGCGCCCAGCCAATCGAGTACCAAGACGCATCTCGTCTGATACCTCAAAGATTTGACCGGGCAACACGTTTAGCCCTTCAAGACCAACCGAGAATGTGACGGTGTCATCGTGCAGTTTTTCAGACTCAAGTACCCAACGCCCCATGCGTTGTGCTTGATACTTGGAGCTACAACCAAATGCAACGATAGATTTCTCTTGTACCCCATACTTTTCAATTAAGGCCCTGTCTTCAATAACAATAAAGTTAGGTTTAAAGAAATTATCTGGGTCGTTGTAGCGGACACGAACTCTTGTGCTGCGAGTTTTAAGCGATGAGCCGTTATAAACAAACGCTCCATTAACAACGTTTGAATTGCTGAAGACATGGATCGCTGCAAGTGGATCGGCGTTTTTACCGCCAAGATTTCCGTGGTCAGCAGTAATCTGTACGTTGTCTGCTTTCCAAAAAAGCATTCCACGAAAGATACTTGCCATGTCCTGCAAGACTTCATAAGCACTTGCCTGCGAACCAAGCACTGTATTAATTGCAAAACGTGCTTCAGGCCCTTCAGGCGTTTTAACCTCTTCGTTGCAGTATTTGGCTAACTCAATCAAATCAACCCAGTTTAAATTTTCAGGGCTAATAAAATCACCCGCTCCATACCTTGTGTTGGTCAGCAGGTCATAAAAGCAACAGACTGGACAGGTTGTCCACTCACGATCATCTTTTAAACTTCCGTCGAATGGCTTTAGGTCGTCAAACTTTAAACTGCCATCAAGCCGATCACTTGTCCTATTAACAGTAGCGTTTGAAGGAATTTGAACCTTTAAGCCTCTTACGTCATACGCTCTAGCAGGGAGTGTGTTGTACTCTTCTGAGTCAATACTAAGGCTAACCAGTGCTGTATTTGGGTAAGTTGTTCTTATACGTTTGCCAACAATAATGCTGCTCCAGATAAGACTATCTGCACGCTTGTTCGCAAGTGGTGTTTTTTCTGGCAGATCCTCAAGATCTTTAAAAGATATTTCAAAGGCATCTTCAGCGTTGTCAAACTTACGCTTCCTAACTCTTATGTTATACGGAGCTTTCCTTTCGCCCTTGTAATTTGCTAAATAGATTGGAGCAGTTTTAAATTGGTATTGAGAGGTTGAGATTCCTTTGATAACATCAATTTGATTTTGATTTTCCACCAATACAGGGAAATTGTTATAGGTGCCGTCTGCATCTTGGATAGAGACTTGTAGCCTGATTTGTGCAAAAAATAGCTGTCCACGCGCCAAGCCTTCTGGTGCAACACAAAACAATTTTGGAACATTAAAGACAAGCTGGACAAAAGCAGTTTCAGTGTCGGTGATAGCTCTAATAACAGTTCCTTCGCCGTAGTCCCGAGAAACAACAAGGTTCTCATCGTTAATTTCTTCGCTATAACTTTTACCAACTTCTTCGTTAACTGGAACGATAGTTGTCGTGACATCGCTTAAAAGCGAAGTTTCATCAAAGCCAGGCTGAACTGCTGTTCCGTTCCTTGATGTATAGCTTACGGAAGGTGGGTTATTTTCTCTCTCGCTAAGCTGCCTGCGCGTTACAAGCGTCTCATTAAGCAGCACACTTTTATTCTGCTCTGCAAGCCCGTCAATAGGCCCTTCGCAGATTGCGTCGATGATCTTGAGATTAGTCTTGGAGTTGAGAGCCATTAGGAGTCAAGAAGCGTCAAGTAACTTGTAGCCGTAGCCTACTAATTCAAATGTAGTTCTTTGGCGAACGCCAACTTCAATAATTTCTACCTTTACATCCAAGTCATCCCCACCACGCTTATCAACCTTCGGAGCCTTAAGCCTATGCCCAAATACAACTTCTTGGCTTCGATCCGTTAATCCTTGCACTGTTACGCGAGCTGACGCTACATCAATATCATCGCCGCCCGTTGTAATTGCCAATGTAATTTGATAAGTAATAAACCCATCAATTTTAGTGCTTCCCTGGCCCGCTACAAAATCCTGCAGACCATTTGAAATTTTAAAAATTACATCAATATTTTTTCTCTTGCTCTCGCCTTGTTTGTACCTAAGAGCACTGTCCTTAGGATTAACAGCTAGCTCAGCCCCTTCCTCAAGCGGTTGGTCTTCGTTTGGCCCAAAAACTTTACCAATAAAAACTCTCTTATCGCGATTTGTGTCTGAGCTTTTTAAGGAAAAATCGCCTCTTTCGCTCTTTAGGCCGCCACAGTCTTTTAACGCTCTAGTTAATTTTTCACCATTAATTTTAATTGTATTTACTGAAGGAGTCTGCGTTGCTGTTTGCAGTGGGTCAGAGTTGTCAGTTACATCTAAATTTGCTGCTAGCAGGTGGCTGCCAGCTATTACACGCCCGTAAATAACAGGAAGAGTAGTTCCCGTTCCAGCAGTGTTCGCAGGGCCTGTAAAGGCGTAGGACTGGTTGCCGGATGCACCTCTTGTGATGCCATCAGGGCCAGGGCCACGAACATTAGTCCCGCTACCCTTGATTCGATTTGCTTTTGGCAGTTCTGGCTGGGGCGAAATTAAGTTCGCTACACCGCCAAGAATCATGCTGGCTCCAACAGAACTTAGTGCGACACCAAGTGCTGTTCCAAAGGCCCCACCAGCAACTCCTACCGCTCCAGCAAAAGGGACGGCAGCTGCTGAGCCCGCCGCCAACAAACCGCTGCCAAGAGCAGACGTTCCAAATAGCCCAGCACCTGGCAGCAAGAACGAAGCCGCAACCAGACCAATCCCAAGTAAAATTTGAGCACCGTCCCTGCCGCCAGAACCCGTAATTACTGGCACCACCAGCAATGGCTTACTGCCAAACGGCAATTGCAGCTCGTCATTTCCCATTGCCGCACCACCCTGGATCACCCTGTATCCAACGCCGTTTTGGTGCGCTTGGACTAGCTCATTCTTCAACGCTGGATAGTTGATGCAAAGCAGCTTGATTGCATCAGCAGGTGTTTGAAGGTTGTAATACTCGTGCTTCTGGCCGTACTTCTCGCCCAGTTCACCCGCCAACAGAACTAGCTGCATGGCGAAAAACTGCCGCAACGCTTTTCCTATAGTAACTGCTTAAAGGCTCTATAGCACTCAGGCTGTTCATGCGCTGGTGCAAGATCTTGTCTCCTCCGACATAGATGGCTGCGTGCATTGGAGCCCTCGTACCAAGGCGCATGACCAATAAATCATGTTGGCAGCGATCTTCAAACAACACAGGGTAAAACCCAAAAACTGGAGCGTGCTTCAAAAATATGCTGTCTGTACGCTCCAAAGACTCAGGCCGCACAAAATCTGGCAGGTCAATACCAAGCAATCCGTAATACTCGCGAAACAAGGAGTAGCAGTCATTTTTGCCGTAATCCCACTGACGGCCTAGCAGGGCTTGATAGTTAACCATTGATCATCTGGCACGGAATAAACGTACCAAGGAATCTTGGTCTGCGTACAGGCTTTTCGATCATGCTCACTGACTGGTGTCCCTTGTGGGTGTGAATGAACTACGGCTTCAATCGTGCCAGCAAACATCGCACGGGCATAGTCCACAGGATTGATTGCGAAATCTGCAGCTGGGTCTAGCGCAATGTTTCGACAGGGGAAATAACGCCCATCAACGACCAAGCCACACGCTTCGTTGGGGCAAACAGTCTTGGCGTGCTTTACAGCATTAAGCCTGAAGTCTTGCCCCATAGAACCCGCCATAGGGTAGATCGACATTGCCGCCAAACCTCTTTTTGCAACTTGATAAACGCTTGCCACAAATGTCGTTGGTCACGTCTCCATTGGCATCAACAACTTTGTCTGCTGCAGCAAGCAACGTGTCGTTAACCGTAAAACACTTGTCTCCTTTGTAGCCGCACTCTGTTCCTCTGTATTTCCAAGGGCAAAACTCCTCAATAGTTCTGCGCGGCAAACTTACGTTGACCAAATCAATCTTTGGTGCAAGCTCAAATTCAACAAATTGCTGGTTCTCGCCTGAGACTCGATCGATATACCAAGTTTCTACAATCTTGGCATTATCGTCTGCTGTGTCGTTAAAGGTTTGCATTATCAAAGAATCGCCGCCTTCTGTGGTCAAAGCGTCGGCAACATCTGACTCGACCGCAAAAGGTACTTCCTGATTAAAGTTAGTCGTATCGATAAATTTGGCAAACGTGCGAATCCTTTGAACCTTTGCGCCCAAAGGGTTATACGTCAACATTAAAGTTGTGATTGCATTGTTAACGTTTGCAACCTTTAGCGTTGGGCGAGGTAATGTTCCTCTCCCTGAAAACTCAAACCCATCAACCTCAACTGGTACAGCTGGATACGCTTGGCCGCCAAATTTAATTTCTTCTGTTAGGCCATTTGTGCCTGCGTGATAATACAAAGTAATTGCGCTCCCTCCATTAATTTCTGGCGTTAGATGCACCTCAAATAAATCAATAACCGCTGTTGGCGCAAGGTTAAGCAGTTCTTCAGCTAACGGTTCAAATGCTTCCCAAGTACACGTCCCATCAACTAACGTTTGCGTAATTTTGAACGGAAACGCAGGCTCTTGATTAGGGAATGTGGAGTAAGTGTCAAGGCTGTCTGTCGTTCCAGCAACAACGCACTTGAAGCCAAGCGTGTTGTCTTTTATAGGGTTGGCACGAACAACGTCACCAACCGCATAAGCCTTTTCAGCTTCCCACTTATGTAAAGCGTAGGGATAAGCCATTAGACCTCAAATACCTGGACAAAAGTAGCGTTGATTTCAGCTCGATCGACAAAAGAAATTGTCTTTGTCCACTGCTGGCAGAGGAACTTACTGCTGGCTGCTTCGCCTGGTGGCGTGTAATCAAAACTTTGGACCCCACCTCGAGCATCTAAGAATGTTTCGATGGTGTCAGCTTCCGTTTCAGAAACCCGAAACGTCAGGTTATAGATCTTGGGATCTTGGTTAATGCCAAACGTTGCACGTTGGCTGTAACCACTGCCAAAAGCAATTGAACGCACCTGTGGTGCGCTTTGCTTGGTCAACCCTGGTGCGGGATCAAAAGCAGGGAAGGTACTCATTAGCGGGACAATAAGCCTCCAGGTCGCTGTTGCTTGATCAATTCTGCCTGCACAGCCGCTCCAATCAACCCTCCAAGCTGCTTACCGGCACCACTGTCACCTGAAGCGGAACTGCCTTTGGCATCAACGTTGACGACAACGTTTGTCGCACCACCTCCACCAAGCTTGTTGTTTGGAACGATTGTGCCGGAAGTGTTTGGAACGAATAGCTCAGGGCCGCGCTCCCCCACAATTGAAGGCTTACCAACTGGCGGGCGGCCTCCATTCGCAAAGCCTGAAAGGTTTTTAAAGATGCCAAGACCGGTGCCCTGGAGAGCGGTGTTAATACCAAGCTGTAAAATAATGTTTGCAACGTTACGAAGCGTGTTTGCAGCAGCGTCCGCAAGAGATTTAGTTTGGTCTACTGCAGCACTGAGCGTGTCAACAACACCGCTAGCAATGCTTTGACCTATCTGGTCGTATATCTGTTGCATCTTGTCTGCAATAGCAGCTTGCTCCTTCAGCTCGGCGTTGCCTCTAATTAAATCTGCAACTCTTTTTGCGTCTGTCTCCCCCAACCCTTCGGTTTTTTCAGCAATCTCTTGCGTCAACCTAACTTCATCCTCCCTGCCATTCAACTTGGCCTGTATCAAAGCTCCTTCATTCTCTAAGTTCCCAACAAGCTCTTCTACTTTTTCTGCTTCCTCAGCCGTTGCATCCCTCATTCGGTTGTTTACTGCTTCAACCTTTTGAAGACCATTTAATTCCTCAGATCTGATTTTTAAAGTTTCTGCCTCTTTATCAAGACCTTCGGCTTTAATTTTACTTATATTAGCTGCTGTTTGTTCAAAGATCTTTTCAACTTCAAGAACTGCTGCCGCTCCTTCGTTCCCATCACGTTTTGCTTCTGCAATTTTAGTATTTAGACCAAGCAGGCGCTCTTGAAGCTGTACTTGAATCTTCAGCCCTGGAACAATATCTTTTTTGGTGCTTCCGCCTCCAGGCGTAATAGTTTGCAAGTCCTGTTCTGTAACAGCAATTTTTGGCCCGAATCCTGCTGCTTTTAGAAGATCTACACCTTTTGCTGCTCTTTTTTCAGTAAGACTGCCCTGCTTAATTTGTGTTCCGCCACCTCGAAGGTTTTTTCTTTGGACGCCTCTTACCTGATCTTCAATCGCCGTTACGCGAGCAATCGCTTCCGCGTCTCCAGAAGCAAGCACCCTGTCGCGAATAGCACGAAAATCATCCTGAGCCGTAGGTTTAAGTGCATCATTGATGCCGCCAATCATGTTGTTGACTAATTTTAAAAACCCATTCAATGGGCCTGCAATTAGTATTTGAAGCTGTGTGGTCAGCTGGCCCCAAAGTTTTGTTGTTTCATTTGTTGTGGTACCTAAATCTTGAAGTGCAATTACGCCAGCATTGCCTATCTGACTGACAAGCTCTTCAGTAAGCAATTTTGCTAAACCTGCTGCATCACCTTGCTTTTCAAGCTGTGCAGCATAATTTTTGGTTTTTTCGCTTGTAAAAAGTGATTTTTCACGAACAAGCTCCAACGCTCCTGAAGTTGAGGTGAGTGCTACTCCAGCTTCTGCTGCACCCTTCGCGAATGCTTCAAACTGGGCGACTAACGCGCTAGCAGCGATTGCCCCGCCTAATCCACCTGCCGCTCCACCAAGGCCGCCTGCTAACGCTTGGATTGGACCGCCGCCAAATAACAGTGGAAAGCCGGCGCCTGTCGCAATGTCTTGGAACCTGCCTCCTCTTCTTCCCCCACCAGCGCCTCGGCCACCACCTCTGCCCGTTGCCTTCTGCTGAGGCCCTCGTGCCAACAGAAGATCAACTCTTTTTATCTCCTTCCCTAGCTCAAAAAAATCTTTGCTTGTTCGATCAACAGTTATTTGAAGGTCATTTAATTCTGCTTGATATAACTCTAATGCTTTGACGCTATTTGGAAGCTGTTTGCCAAGAGCTAAAAGCCCTTGAACACCGCCAGCGCCTGCTTTCGCTTCAGCAGCGGCTGCCTTTAATTGGTTTCGAGTTAGTTCTCTTGAGAGCTTATTAGAAACGACCAGTGCATCATTAAATTCTTGCTGGCCTACGGTTGAATTTGCCAATATTTGGTCAACGGCCCTGAGTTGAGACCCAAGACCCGCCAAGGTCTTGGAGTACATATTTACATTCTTAGTAGCTTCAACAGTGCCTTCTTTTGTTGTTTTTTGAAGAGTAACTTGGAACTGTCTTGCGCCTTCTTTCGCACCAGCAAAACCTGCAATTAATTTACCTATATTTCTGGTAACTTCACGAGTAGCCGCTTTCCCTACTGACTGATCAAATAAATTTCTTTGCTGCCTTATCTCGTTGAAAAGACCTGTTACTCTTTTTGTACCTGCTTCCAGCTTGTCAAGGGCGGCAAGGTTATTGACGCGAAGGTCAATAACAGCTGGATAAGAAGCAGCCACGACCTAACACACGCTTGCCCCAACACTCTACCTGCGCCTACGAGCCTTTGCTAATTCCTTCTCCTGCTCTTCATTCAAAATTTTAAAATACGCGCTCCAACCCAAAACCTCTTCTGCTGTCATCGTTGACCGTAGCTCCGACAAGCTCATACCCAGCTCCTTGGCAATGCCAAACTGCAGCATGAGCCAGTTATCCTTCCGAAGCTCGGCTCCTAGGATTTTGGGTCGATTGCCTCTT
>Ga0098037_1001086_pt1 | contig 12663 bp, 10 predicted proteins | sample 5_EtaG_FD_75050 | JGI IMG/M metagenome (GOLD analysis project Ga0098037, IMG submission 75050) | Marine viral communities from the Subarctic Pacific Ocean - 5_ETSP_OMZ_AT15132 metaG | ecosystem: Environmental > Aquatic > Marine > Oceanic | place: Pacific Ocean | collected 2015-01-08 | reverse complement strand
CACCTAATGCACCTTGTAATGGTGCTTGAATTAAGGTATTCATTGCTTGTTTTGCAAATATATTTTGAAATCCAAATGGATTAAAAACTTTAGTAGCCATACCAAAAGATAAAGCATCAAATGTACCTATTGCAGTACCTCTAATTCTTGCATATTTTTTTGCTTCAGCTATTAATTCTTTATTACCCATAAACTTAGCAACAGATTGTGGATTGTTTACATCCATTCCTTTCTTTTGCAAGTATTCTATATATGAGTAAGCATTATCTATAGCACCAGATGTAAAACCTGTAGCTGCTGAACCTGCTAGAACATTACCTGTTGCTAATGTTGTTCCTACACCTGCTCCAAGAGAAGCTAACATAGGAACAAAACTTGTACCCATTACTTCTAATGGTAAACTTAGGTCAAAGTTTTCTGAATAGGGATTTAAAAAAGCAAATGCATCAATAAGACCTTCTGATTCTGCTAAAGCATTAAAAGCTTTTGAGTGTCCAAGACTTTGTATATATTCATTATTTTCTTTAGTGTCTTGTATATTTTCTTGAACTCTTTGCTCAAGACCTTTATCTTGTCTTTCTTGTAATAAATCACCAAAAGCTTGAGCCATTGGTGGTACTGAATAAAGGTTTTGAAAACTTATATTTTTTCTTTTTTTATCTAGTTCTTTTTGTGATTTTCCAGTACCTTTTATATCTAATATTAGTTGTTCTTTGTCTGCTTCTTGTTTAGAAGTTAAAGGTCTTATACCTTCTAAAGCAATATAGCTATCTAAAAGTTGTTGTTTTTTTAAAAGTTCAGGAGCTGTTGCAGATAGAGCATAAAAGTTTGCAGCATTTTTTGCTTGTTTTGCACCACCTATAACTTGTTCGACAAACGAAGATTCTCCTTCAGTAAAATTTAAATCTACAGGTATTAAAGACTGCAATACTTTTTGTGTATGACTAAGTTCATCTGTAGGAATTATTTTAGTTTTAGGTTGAGGTTGAGATTGGAATTGAGGTGTATATGCAGATAAAAATTTTTCTTTTTCTTCAAAATAATTTTCATCAGTTACATAATCAGGAAGATAGTGTTTTAATCCATCATCTGTATATACAATATATTTAGCCATTGATATTTTGTATCACATCATTAAAACTATCTACAGAACTAGATATAAGCCCACCTTCTGCTAAACCCATACTTATTAATTGTGCTTCAGTATCTAATATTTCTTTAATAACATCTTTTTTTACAATAGCTCTTGCTTCGTCTTCAGTTATTTTTAATCTTTCTGCTGTATTTTTTATCCTAGTTATAATAGGAACACTACGCATTGTTGTAGCAATAGTATCTCGTATACTTGTTTGTTGAAGTCCTGTTTGACGCAAACCTTGTGAAACTGGAGATGATGCTTTTTCACTTGCATATGTTAATAATTTATCTTGATTTAATACTTTAATTTCTTTTGGTATACCATTTTCAATTACTTCTTTAATGTCATATATAGGTAAATCTTGGTTTACATCTCTTTCTTCTAAAGCATTTGCTAATGTAATTAAGGTTGGGTCTTTTTTATAATAATCAGATAAAGCTTGTTTATTTTCTCTTTCTATTGCAAGTCTTTCTTCGTCTTGTTCAAACTTACCAGCTTTACCAGCAAGTTCTTGTTTTCTACCTAGTTCTATAGCTTTTGCTTTAGAAAACTCTAGTTGTTCTTTAGACATTTTATCTTCTGCTTTTCTTAAGTCTTCATTAGTTTTACTAATGCTATCAATAACTCCTGATAAATTTTTATTTAATTCTGCTCCTGTAGCAGATGTGCCTACAGCTAATCCAGCTTTAACTAAATCAAGACCACCTCTAAACCTTCTTTCTTTTTCTAATTTTTCAGGCATGAGTTTATTTCTTTCTTCGTAATACTCTCTCATAGCTTTCATATATTCTGATTCTGATTCATCTTCTGGAGTAAGAGGGTCATCTTGAATTAAGAAAGACGCATAAGGATTATTTGCAGAATATGGAACTTGCATACCAACATTCATTCTAACAGGCTCTTGTTGCATCTGTGGTGGTATCTGTGGCTGTTGAGGTTGCTCTAATAGACTACCAATACCACTACTCATTTGTGCAGGTTGTGATGGAGTCATAGCCATTTCTTCTGCCATGCTTGGTCTTGGTGGTGTTTTATTATCAGCAGCTTGTCTACCTTCATAGTCTTTACGCATTTTTTCTCTACGCTGTATTTCAGTCATAACTAAATACTGTGGAAACATACCACTTGGACTTTGCATTTCTCTTTTTAAAGAATCATCTGGTGCTGATTTTAATTTATCTTGTTGCTCTATTATATTCATGTATTAACCTGTTAATATTTAACCTTGTCCTAATGCTTTATATAAACCTAGTCCGCCTAAACCTAATCCTAGTAACTGTTGAGTAGTACCAGCTTGAGGTTGATATGAAGAAACTTGAGTACCCGGAGTTACAGGTAGCCCTTGTAGTATCTGACTTTGGAAACCAAGTTGTTGTCTCGGATAAGCTAACTGATTTAAGTAATCTTGATAACCCATATCTAATGAAGCCTGTTGAAAGTTTCTGCCTATTTCTTGTGCTTCTTGTGCTGACTTTAATCTATCAAAAGCCATTTGTTGTTGCATAGGTGCTATGTTAGATAACTGTTGTGAAGCTTGTAATCTTTGTGCTTGAGTTTGTTGGTCAGCACCAAGACCTGCTAATCCTAATTGTCTTGCTCTTATTTGAGCATCTATATCAGCTTGTTGTGCTGCTAATCCTTGTTGTGCACCAAACTGTCTTGAGGCATCTGCTGCTCTTTGAGCTGCTAAAGATTGCTGTGAACCAAACTGTCTTGATGCATCAGCTAATTGTTGAGCAGTCATTCCTTGTTGCGAACCAAACTGTCTAGCTCTATCAGACATTTCTTGTGCTGTTAAACCAAACTGTGCTTCTTGTTGTCTTTGCCTTTCTGCAAACTCATCACCTCTAAATCCAGCAGTTCTATCTCTTTCAAATTGTTCTTGTGCTTGTGTAAAAGCATCTCTACGACTTCTAGCTTCTATATCTCCTAATTGTTGTCCAAGATTTCTTTCTCTTTCTGCTTGTAATATAGCTTCTCTATAGCCACCTAAACCACCACTCATAGTAGCTCGGTCTCCTATACCTTCTGCTTGTATTTCTGATTCCCTTCTAGCTTCTCTTTTTTCTATATCACCAACAAGACTTTGAAATGGATTCATATATTTTTGTGCTACATCAGCATCAAACTGTTGTGTTTGATAATCTTGTGCTTGATAGCCACTATCAAAATCTGTAGCTTCATATCCTCTATCAAAATTTGTTGGTTGATAATTAGCATCAAATCCAGTTGAAGTATATTGAGAAGTAACACGATTTGGGTCATATGCAGCTATAGAGCCACCTGCACCCGGTTGTCCAAAGCCTATATCTCTTGCTATATCACCAGCTTGATTAAGTTCTTGTGGACCTCTACTTAAACCTAAAGCTGTTTGTCTAGCTAAAGCTGTTTGTGCAGCATCACTTTGTTCAGCTAATCTTTGACCATCATATGTTCTATATGGTTGTAAAGACTCAGCTTCACTTCTTTTTAATAATCTAGTGAAATACGGCTCTGCGTAATCAGGTAAATTAGTTTGTGTTACTGTTGATGTTGTTTCTTGTGGAGCTGAACTCCCTCCGCCACCTTTACTCATTGTTAAACCTCTTTTCAAATACTGTGTATGCTTTGTCCCAACCAGATTTTCCTAACCATTTCCAGAAACCAAATCTGGCTGTACATTCCATTCCTTCACAATTGTTATCTTTTGCCCATGATTCTGATTTTTCTAAAAATAACCATGCCCAATCATGTAAATCTTTTCCACCTAAATATTGTACTGCTAATCTTTTTGTATTTGGATAGTGTACAAATTCTGTAGTAGCTACACCTACAACTATATTATCTTCTGTAAATATAACCCATAACTCTTGTCTTTGTTGAATACAAGCTGTTTTAAGTGATTCTAAATTCCATCTACCATTCGACCTTTTAACTGCTTTTTTAAGATAAGGAGTAACATCTTTCCATAAAGTATGTACATAATTACCCGGTACTAATGTAATTATATAGTTTTGTTCAGGTTTATAGTTTACTTTATTAATATCTTCTTGATAATTTTCTTTTATTTCTACTACTTTTTGATTCATTTTGGTAAAAGTCCTCCAGCATTTGATAGTTGTGGTGCTTGTTTAGTTGTTCCTGTTCTTTCTTTTCTAACTCTATCTAGCATTCCATCAAGTTCTTCTGCTCCGGAATCTGATGAACCATCTCCTAAGCCTGATACTACATCAGCAGGTACTATGTATTCTCCGGGTGATACAGCTACAGGTCTTTGATTTCCTATCATTCCCATAACCTCATCATCCATTCCACTACCTTCACCTTCTATCATTCCTTGAGTTTGTGCATTTCCTTGTGGATTTAAAATCATTTCTCTTACTTGCATAAATATTTCATTACCATATTTTTCAATAAACATATTTATTACTGCATCTTGATTAGGAGATTGACCCATAATAGCTTGTGCTACTTGTTGTATTTCTTCATTACTAGGAGTTAATCCACCCATTTGTAATTCAAATCCCATTTGTCTAACAGCTTCTTTACCTTTTTCTGTTTGAGCTAAAGCTTCAAGCCCTTCATTAGGTAATTGTTTTCCTTCAGACATACGCATAGGCATTCTTTGTCTATTTACATTTAATTCTTCTGGTCTATTTATAGATGCTAAACCTAAATCATTTCTTAAAGTTAATGGCATTGGAGGCACTATAGGCATAGACTCTTGCATTACTGGTGGCATCATTAAATCTTCTAAAGGTGGTCTTTGTAAAACTCCCCTTCCTTCATCATAAGCCTTTCTAAGGCTTTCACCAGTTAAATCTACTCCACCTAAAATACCTTCACCTTGTTTTGTTTTGTCAGGATTTTGTGCAATAAATTTTTTAAAATTATCAAATGTTCTGGCTCCTCCTATACCTGAGTTTTGAGTTGGTGGAGGTGTGGGTATAACAGGAGGCATCATTAATTCTTCTGGTCTAAAGAAATCTTCTGAACGCCTAATACCGGGACCAAAACCTCTATCTTCTAAAGGTATTTCGTCAAATCTTTTACCTAAAAAACCTCCGCCTTGTCTTACTATGTCTGGGTTTTGTTCAATCGCATCCCTAATCTTAAACATAAAACTACCTCCTCTTGAGTCTTGAGTTGGTGGTTCTGATAACGATACAGGTACAGGAACAGGTACAGAATTTGGTATTGTTGTATTTGATATATTATTCAATATACTTTCTTTTGGTAAAAAACTATTTTGTGTTACTCCCATAGGAAAATTAATAGGATTTATAAATCTATCATAATCAAAAGGTATATTATCAATATCAAATCTATCATAATCAAATCTATCAAAAGGTATATAACCAGCACCGCCTCCGGGTCCGCCACCATAGCCACCTCCACCGTAGCCACCTCCACCAATACCATCAAGATAATCACCTAAATATGTAGCAGGTGTATTAGACCTTGGAAAATAATTAAACTCAGGGTCTATACCAGCTCTATAATCACTTGCTGGAACAAATTGTCCTGTTGGCATTTCTGTACCTGTAAGTTCATTAACCTGCATTTTTTCATAAGCTTGTCTAACAGGTTCTTTAGATTCTCTAGGTTTGTATTTATAATCTTGTAATCCTGCCATAGCTGATTCAAAACTATTATCTGGTATTACATTTCTTGGTAGACGAGGAGGTAACTTACGAGGAGGTATTTTTGGAACTTCATCCATTATTGTAACACCACCAATCGGACCACCTTCAGCTAAAGACATTATTCCACCTGATGCTCCATAGTATCTTGAACTCATAGGTATATTTTCAGGGTTATCTGCATACATTTTTTCTCTAGCTTTTTTTCTATCTAATTCCATTTGTGCCATTTGTCTTTCAAAATTTTCTTGTGCTTCTATTACACCTTTTTGACCTTCACCCATAGCTATTGGTAAATAAGAACTAGGTTTTGCTAGTTGCGATGCAAATGTTGAAGCTCCTTCGCCAAGTGTTTGTGTTGCAGCAGCTTCAGCAGCAGCTTGTGCAGGAGCTACAGCAGCTTCAGCAGCTAATGCTTGTTTAACACCTTCTCCTGTAACTAAATTAGCAGCAGCACCTGTTTCTCCTGCTGTTGTTAATGCTTCAGCAGCTCTACCTTCTGCTCCAAAACCAGCAGCACCAAGAGCTTTACCTAAACCAAATCCTGTTATACCTGACATAATGCCTTGTTTTAAATCTCCTGATTGTATAGCAGTAGCTATACCAGAACCTATTGCTCCTGCAACTGGTGCAGATAAACCAGTAAATAAAGCAGTACCTGCCATACTACCTAATAGTGGTGCTAAAAAAGGTAAGAATGCTTCTGGCTGACCTGTCTGTGGATTTTGTGTTAAAGGCATAATAGATGCTAACCCTTGCACTTCTGCTGGATTAACATGCATAAGCATAGTATCGCCATAACGACCTTGTGATGCCACATTATTAGTTTGTTGTTTTATATCCATCTATCTTTCCTCGGTTGTTTCGCAACCAAATATATTGAAACTCATATCTACTGCACTTGTATATACTTTAATAACATCTGTTTGATTTAATGTTATACCAATTACTATGGTTAATGAATCATTTGCTGCTACTGATTTATCGTAATACAAATATTGTTTATCATCAGCAGTTGCTCCAGCAACATGAACACTTAATCTAAATGTTATTGCAGAACCTGTTCTATTTGCAGCTACTATTGAACTTACTGTTGTTTGAGATTTATCTGGTACAGTATAAAGTACTGTAGTAGTAGTAGCTGCTGGGTCAACTTGTCCTAATACTTTTAAACTATCAGCCACCTGTAACTCCCATTAATAAAAATTGATGTCTTCTCATAGCTTTGCTACTAATAGGATTTTGCATTTTTTTTGATGCACCTATTTCTTGATGTATGTCTTGTATTCCTTGCTCAATAGTTCTTCTTAAAAGAAATTGGTCTTGTTGTTGATAATCTAAAGTTGGTAGTGGTAAAGGTATTGTTGTTTTTTCTGCCATTATCTTCTTCCATCTGGTTTAATATCTAGTCTTAAATCACCAAGTCTCCAACCATAATCATTTGATGAATTAGATACTCTAATAGCACATTGTCTGCTTCTAGCTCTTGTGTTTGTAAATGTTGAAGCTGGTGTAACTGATACAGTAGATAAAGTAGATAAATCTTCTAATGGATAATTTCTACCTTTAATTGTAATAGTTACATCATCTGATGTACTTTGTTGGTCTCTAAAAGTTAAGTCAGGTATTATTTTAGAAACAAACATATATCTTTCACCATCAGGGTCTAAATCAAAATCACTTGATTCTATAAATGCAGTAAAGTTTTCACCATCAGAACTATGACCTACTTCGTGATTATATAAATAATTTATATTAGTATTATCATCTTTACTTGCTGCTACAGGAAAAACTCTTGTTGGTGCATCATTCCATGCTGTTCTAGTAAAGTTATCTGTTGTTGTTCCTATAGACCATGTTTGTTCTAAATAATTATATATAACATATCTATTTATTTCTGTACTATCTTTAGATGGATAAAACCACATTACTTCATTATGTTCAGGATTACTTGTTCCAAATATTTTAAATAGTTGTTCTGTATTAATATCACTAAATATATAATCTAATACTGTACATGGCAATCTTTGAGCACTTCCTGAATAAGTATAAAAAGAACCTCTATCCATAAAGAATACTTGTCCATTTGCATTAATAGCAGCATTAGGAGATATCATTGACATTCCTGTTGCTACTTCATTAAAACTAAATATAAATGGCTGACCAACAAAACGCATAGATACTATACCTGCATCAGTCCATATAAGTATTTCTTGTCTTGTTCTTAAAGCTCCAATAATAGTAGAACCTAAAGATAATTGAACACCACCTGCTGAGTTTGTTGAAGAAGGTGTCCAGTCTATAATACTTTCAGCATCTGAAAATCTAACTAATAAAGGATTTAGTGTACTAGAACCTATAGCATTACAACCAAAAGCTATAACATGCCTATCAATATCTGACATCATTATTTGTAAAACTTTAGTTGGAACATTACTTGCATCAGTTAAGCTTGTAGCATTTACTGCTCTTGTAGTAACTCCTGAAGATTCATCCCAATAATAAATTCCACCTAGTCTAATAGCAGCTATTGTATCATCACCAAAATTATCTATAGACCAAAGTCTTAATTGATTAGTTGATGTTATACCTGCTGCTGCTCCCCAAGTGCTTGAACCCCAAGTTCCTACACCCCAACCTGTTGAACGAACATAAACATCAAGACCTGAATTTATTTGATACACAGCATCTGCTCCTGAACCACCATTACCTGTATCACTACCATTAGCTGTAGCTGATGCTTCAAATGTAAATGTATCTGTTGTTATTGATGTAATTTGATGCTCTGTATTTAATACACTATCAGTAATATTTCCACCTAAACTTACAGCTCCTGATATTGTTACAAAATCTCCTACAACAGCTCCATGTGCATCATCTGTAGCTGTTATAGTTGTACTTCCATTAGTAGCAGCAAAAACTATACCATTAGTTGTTGTTGCTCTAATAGGTGTTATATCATTAAAATCATCACCTTCTAAAACATAAAGTTTTTGATGTGTTCCTAATATTGCATAGTCTGTTTGTTCTGCACTTCTATAAACATAAATTTTTCTACAAGTTCCTATAAAACTTTGATTTGTATATTTAGACCAACCACCTATTTTTTCTGGTCTACCTTTTCTAAATCTAATTTTATCTGCATCAAACCAACCACCTTCATTACTGTAATCACTTCCTTCTTTATTTATTCCGGGTTGAAATTCAAATTTTCTTAATGTCATTATTAAACCTCATGCCATTCTTTGCCTTCAAATAGCAAAGCTTCTGCTTCTCGTCTTCTTATTAAGCCTTCTAAAACTTTGCCACCTGCTTTGTTCCAGCGTTTAATTTGACTGGGTATTAAATGATAATCTCCTGCATTTAAAAACTTTAACATAGTGGATGCTTTTAAATTAGCTGGTCCTAAATTAAATACCCAACTTACTAAAGAATCAAATTGATTTTGTTCTAATTTTACTTTAACTAAATCATTTACATAGCCTTCATATTCTTCCATTTCATGCAATAACAATTTATCAGCTTCTTCTTGGGTAATAGTATCACCCTCTTTTACACCTTTGGTTGAGCCATATCCTATTGTTAAAACATTAGCTGCACATTTGTAAGCTTCTAACTCACAACCTTCAAACTTTTTAATTAAAGACAATCCCTCTTGTGATATCTTCATATTACTCTCCTTTATCGTTGGTGTGAGATGCTCCAAAATAGAACGAAATAATCGCACTTGCTAATCCTCCAAGATAACCAAGCACTAAATTAATTAATGCTTCGCTGTTTTGTTCTGGTGGTTGTAATGTTACTAAAAATATATAACCAAGAAAACCGCCTATGGTTACTAAACCAATAATACGAGCAGTCCAATCTTTACTAAACATACCTCTAGCATGTTGTTTATCTGCTACTTCCAGCTTAAATACATCTACATCAAGTTCTTTCATTTGTACTTCAAACTCTTGTTCTGCTTTCTTTAGCTCCATCATTTGTTCTGGAGTGGCATTTTGTATTGCTTGTTGTACAGATTTTTGGTCATTAGAAACACCTAAAACTTCTGCTATTTTACCCATAGCCATATTACCAAGAGGTCCACCCATTGCTGAACCTATTGTAGGTGCTACTGCTCCTACTATATTTTTTAATATTGCTTTCATAAAACTCCTAAAATTAATTTATTGTATATATTTGTATAGGTTTTTCTTTGCCTTTTACATATATGCTTTCTAATTCTTTTAATATTATTTCAGAATTAAAGTTTTTTGCGTTAATTGTATTATATCCAATAACAATATCTTCACCAACTTCCTTAGTAGAGCTTTCTAATCTAGCAGCAAGATTAACAGCATCGCCTATAGCTGTATAATCAAACCTTGTTTTGCTTCCCATATTACCAATAACAGCATAACCAGTATTAACACCTACTCCTATTTCTACATCAATATTAGCTTGTTTAATTTTTTCTTGTATTTCTTTAGCACATAATACTGCGGCAGTTTCATGGTCTGGTAAATCTATAGGTGCATTAAATATTGCCATCATTGCATCGCCTATATATTTATCTACCATTCCTTGATATTTTTTTACTGCATCTGCTTGTATTGTTAAAGCTTTATTCATAATTTTAGTTACTTCTTCTGGTTCAAGCTTTTCAGACATAGCAGTAAAACCTCTTACATCTGTAAATAAAAATGTACAGTATCTTCTTTCACCACCTAATACTAATGAATCTGGATTATCTTGTAATTTTTTAACTTGTCTAGGGTCAAGATAATGTTCAAATTGTTTTTTAATCTGTTGTCTTAATTTATATTGTTCTCTAAATCTAAGATAAAAAGCTATTGAGCCAGTTATAAATTCAGATATTAAAGTCCATGTAACATCTATTAATATTCCTTTTTGTATAAAATAATATCCTGTACTTGCTGTTATAAACATAGTAATTAAACTTAATGTTATTCCCCATGTAATTCCAAAATAAAATAATATATACCAAACTAAAGAAACACCTAATACAAATATTAACAAGTTAATACTTATTGCCCAATCAGGTATGTAAGGACTATCTTGTATTAAAATTGATTCTGCAAGTGCTGCTTGTATTTTATGTGGTTCTAATAAACCAACTGGAGTTGCAATCTGTGGCATAACTCCGTTAGCTGTTACACCTACGAATACAAACTTACCATTTACATTCATTTCTTGTAAATTAGTTTCTTCTGTTTTTACCCAGCTTATCCACTTACGACCAAGACTATCTGTTTTAACTGGTGGTATTCCTCTTATTGATATTTCTGATATACCATTATCATTAGTTTTTATAATGTAAGTTTTAACATTAAACAAAGCTTTATATATTTGTGTGCCAAAACTAGGAATCCAATTATCATCAGGTGTTTTAACTAAAAGAGGTATTCTTCTTACAAGTTGGTCAACTTCTGTGGGAGCAATAGCTAAACCAGATAGCGTTTTATTTGCTAAAAGAGGATGGTTTTGTTTTACTCCCGAACTAAGTATACCACCATTATTTTCTCCAAGTACAACAGTTCCAGATGTAGAAGGATAAACACCTTTACCATCTTCAAACATAGCAATTACAGATGGTGCATATTCTAGTGCTTCAGCAAATACTTCATCACCACCCATTCTATCTGCTTGTGGAAAACTAATAACCCAACCAATACCAATAGCTCCTTTGTTTAGTAAGTCAATTTGTATTTCTGCAAGTCTTTGTCTAGGTAATGGATAACCACCTTCACGCTCTACATCTTCTTCAGTAATATTGAGTATGACAAAGTTACCAGACTCTTGAGGTGTTTGTATAAAGGTATCAAATACTTTTAACTTAAGTATTTCTGTAGGTGTTGATTGATATACTAATGGCAATACAAGTATTATAAGTATTATGAATATTAACTTTTTCATTAATCACTCTGAGTTATAGTTATAACAGAATCACTACCACCATTTACTTTAATAACATTAGATATACCATCTTGTATAAAAATTACTGTATATGCATTATTTCCATCTAAATCTAACTGCACAGATTCGCTTACACTTCTTCTTAAACTAACAACTTGTCCTGTTATTATAGTTGTTATTTGTGTATCAGGGTCTTTACCTAATAATGTTCCTGATATTTGTGTACTTGTAGCTTGTGGTAGTTGGTCTTCTTCTTCAGCTATAGCCAATCCATCTAACACATTTAATAAATCTTCTAGGTAATTTACATCAAGATAATTTATATCTAACTCTGTAAACTCTAAACTATCTTCTTTTAAATAATCTTCTGCAAGATAGTCTACATCCAAGTCATTAAAATCAAGTACGCTATCTGTTTGTGTGCTTGTAGCTTCTTCTTCTATAACTACTTCTTCTTTAGGTGGCGTAACAATCAACATATTATCTATTACATCTAGCGTTAAATCTAAGATAACTGGTTTGCTTGGTGCTGATTCAAATACACTTACTGTAGTCGCTTCATAGGGCTTACTTAATAAAACTGTTCCCATAGCAGTAACTACTTCTATTTCGCCACTAGAAAGCCCTAGAGAGTCTGGTAGTAGTATTATAAGACTACGACCTAGTTCATCAACTGTAGCCGTAAAATCAGTCCCTCTAATCGCTATATTAGCTGTAGGTGTTTTAAGAGATATATTTTGTTTATCTATTTTATTAAGATTGCCTGTAATAAACCTTGCTGTACCAAGACCAAAAGTAAGAGCCATTTTTGCTTTAGATGGGTCAGGGTCATAAATATATTCATCAATAAGTAATTGTGAATGTTCAGTAAGCTTTACAATAGAATCATCAAGAAATGTAATAGCCATTCTTCCATTAGTAGTAATAGCTTCATCATTACTTTGTATAGAAAATTTTAATTCGGCATCTAATGGTTTATCTCTT
>Ga0098037_1001085_pt1 | contig 12663 bp, 27 predicted proteins | sample 5_EtaG_FD_75050 | JGI IMG/M metagenome (GOLD analysis project Ga0098037, IMG submission 75050) | Marine viral communities from the Subarctic Pacific Ocean - 5_ETSP_OMZ_AT15132 metaG | ecosystem: Environmental > Aquatic > Marine > Oceanic | place: Pacific Ocean | collected 2015-01-08 | reverse complement strand
GACCCACCTAAAACATCTTGTCCTACAAGGTAATGCATAGCCCCCGACTTATAATCAGGGCCTATAGAGATTTTTCTAATATCCATATTTAATTATATTAAGTTGCTATAGTATTTAATGTAGCTGTGTCAATTAATTGATATTCCATTCTAACTTTTAATGTTCCATCTCCCTGACTAACGGTCACTCCGTTGGTAGCTGTCAGAGTCAACGCTTGATTAGAAAGTAAAGGCACACCCCCTCTAAGAGTTATAAAACCTCCCGACGGAGGTTCTTCGATTGGAAGCCACCCGGCAGCATAAGACACTGTCGTATTAATAGCTTCTTTTTGTATAGTAAAAGTCCCCGCTATAAGATATTGTGCCGTCCCGTAAAAACCCGCAACTAAATCACCACTGAAATCATAAGTTGTTGTTCCAAACTCTAATAAAGTTTTTAATCCCGTCACATTATATGCTTTACCTACGCCGGGAGGGTCAAGAAGAGTGTAAAGGTTACTTGCACCACCACCTACAAGATTTAAAATCTCTGTAGAATTTAAATCAACTATTTTAACTCTAGGAGTTCCTACCACAGCAGCAAGGTCGCCCACGCTAAAGTTTTTAGTTTTATTACTATCTGCAACGTCTGTACCTATTAATAAATCACTACTGACCGGAGTGGTTGTGGTATATGAACTTATTTTAGCCATGGTTCTATTTTTCTTGTTTGGTTACTATTCCTGTTTCTAAATTTATTCTTGCATCTTTACCGTATTTGCCTAACAATTTGTCTTCTTGCTCAATAAATTTTTGTTTAAATTGCTTAACAACTCCGAGCATCATATCATGCTGCACTACAGTATCTGCTAATCTTACCTTTGCTTGGTTAAACTCTTTAACTGCATTTCTTAACGAATTTAATTCGTCTTTAGTTAATTTTTTATCTGCCATTTTAATTTAATTTAAAGTTATATTGCAAATATACTAATATTTTCCTTTACGTGTTTTAGGAGACGATTTTGTTGATCCGCCTTTACCTGCCCACAAAAACTTACAAGCCCAATATCTAGCCGTTAATTTAGACTTAGCAGTGCCACATTTATGGCGAGCTCTAAAACTTTTACGAGCTGCATCGGAATAGTTATGACCATATCCTTTTGCTCCAAAATGAATTATCTTTTCCTTTCCCCCCTCACAAGCTTTAACCATTTTCTTTTTGCCCGGACGAGTACTAGGTCTCACTACATTACATTTCATATTTTTTTTATTCACTGCCATACTATTCTTTTTTACCATGACTTCCACCAAAGAAAAAATCAACAACCGTATTTACTTTTGCTGACATAGCTCCAAAAATTGTGGAAATAAAACTAATTTCAAACTCCCCTAAGTTCATATCCCCTGTGACAAAATATCTAAACATAATAAAGCTTAAAGCAAAATAAGCTACCGTAAAAACTAAAGCTAGAATTTTTTGAATAGAAGCATCATCTGCGTACATATTTCGTGCAGACTTTCTATCTTCTACTTCTAATTCGAACATTTCTTTTTCATGGCTTTTTAATAAAGCTTCTAATTTTTGTTTAGCTGCCGCTCTTTCTTCATCCGTTGTAACAACTTCATCTAATATACTTGAAGCATTACCGATTAAAGTTTTAATCAATCCTTTTATCATAATGTCTTATATGTTATAGGTTTTCTGTACCTAGTTTTGTTTTCTTCATTTTTATAAGCTACTAATGACTCTTTTCTATTGTCCGAAATCTTATAGCTAATGTGTATCCATGCAGGGTGATTGGGGTCTTGAGTTTCCGTGCTATCACCAAATTCTAATATGCATTGGTCAAAATCTAAACCTAAGTCTAAAATGGCTTCATATATTTTTATATTATCCATCTCTCCATTTTTTACAAACTGACAATCCACCGCTTCATATCGGCAGTGTTGCGAATTGGCACTTCCCCCAATAGCCAAATTTGTAGCTTCAGAACGGAAGCAAGAAGTAACACGAATCGGTCCTAATTTATTTCTAATTGGTTGTAAAATGGAATTAGCCAAAATGGTTAGCTTGTGTATTCCATCTTTCGTAGGAGTATTATCAATCCCTAAACGCAAAGCGGAATTTGAATGAGTGAGCTCACGAAGAGTAAAGTTTTTTGATACACGCATAATTACATAAATTTCTTTAATACTAATTCTTCAACTTTTTTCTTAGGCTCTTTAAGAGACAACTTAAAAGTCAAGTCGGCTTCAAATTTATAAGCTACTTCTTTGTTGTTAAAAACAATAATAGTGGGTATAGAAATAATTTTGTAGGCAGATTTTAAATCAGGAGAATTGTCAATGTTTACCATATAGGTGCTCACATTTTTAAACTCTTTTAAATCTACGCAATTATCTTTATTCCATTCCGCAAAAAACTCTACTACTACAATATCTTTTTCAAGTTTTTGATTAAAGTTATCTTGCGTTATTATTTCTTGGGAATATAAAGAAACGCTTAATAGTAGTATTATTATAAGTCTCATTAATTTTGAATTACCTGATACAATCTCTCGTCCATTACGTCAATCTTTTTTTCTATTGCATCTAAAGTTTCTTTATTAGATAAAACAGTTTGTCTTATCAATTCATTTTTCATATTTATTTCTCCGGCACTAGGGTATCCATCAAACTTTTCTACCTTCACCTCTAGTGCAGTTACCTGACCTACTAAATTATAATAAGTCCCTGCTATACTTAAAACCAACATAACAAATCCTACAATAAACTTTAAGTCTGTATTTACTTTTGTGTTCTCTCCTATTGCTGCCATTTTACTGTTCCATTTTGAATATATAAACCTTTTGCTGTGTGAACTACTTTTCCTTGTAAATTATATATTAAATTAGAACCTTCAGATTCTTTTATTATTTCTATCATTCCACTTGTACATGGTAGTCCCGTATAGCAGTCAAGATATTCAGGAACTATTACATCTACATACTCAACCTCCACAATCGTATCATAAACCATTACTTCAATTTCTATAAATACTGTATCATACTCTATCACCTCCACATATTCAATAACAGGAATATCAATGTAAATAGTATCACATTCAATTATATCTAATAAACACTCAGTAATAGGCGTTGGAACAGAACCGTTTTCATCGCCCGCATCAATGCAATCTTCCCATCCGTCATTTAACCAATCATTTTGAACACAGCCTTCTGGAGAGTATTGTGTCCAATTAGATTCATCATCACCACAGTAATATCCTTGAGCTTCTGCACACGCCACACAAGGACTGTTGTATTCTTGCGCCCCTACCAAACTTGTAAAGGCAGCAAATAAAATAAATAAGTACTTTTTCATATTAATAGAATAAATAGTTAAAACCCACTTTCACTTCATACAGGGGTTTCATCCAATATCTTTGGTGCGTGCCTTCTATAAATATTCCTAAATGATTAGTAATTCTTGAGCCAAATACAATTCCTGCATCCCATTCTGCCCAATCATAGTCTTGTACACCATAGTTGAATGAATAATCATCCACCCCATAATGCAAAGGTAATAAATTATACCATATATGAATCCACATATTAGATGTCCACTTATAATAAGATAATCCTAAAATAGCACTGATTTCCCTTTGAATCCCTAAATTGTCTAATTCCTCTTCATTATAACTAGCTACTGCATCTCCAAAATAATGTTTAAAAAATTCATCGTTAGATGTAGCTATCTGCTCTCCATCTTTAAACCAATGCCACCTTCCATTAACAAAATTTCTTGTGTATCCAAAGTCTCCCGCTAAATCAAAAAAACTACCCTCACCTGAAACCCATAAATCTTCGATGGGCGTAATTCCATAAACAGGATGAGCACGCTTTACAATCCCAAAGGTAAAATCCCAAGGGCCCTTACTTATTCTTAAACGATTGTCAATATATATGTACTCTAGATTTACTCTCTGATTATCTTTGTACTGAATTTTATGAACTGACCTATTACCCAAGTAACGCAACCAAAAATCTCCATTATTAAACTTTTCACCCCTATTGCGTATAAAAGAATAATTAAACAAATACTCCCAACCACTAGCATTACCAATAGTAACATTGTCTGAAACAGTTCGCTCAGTACCATAGTACCACGTCTTAACTTTATATTCATAATCAAATCTTGCTATCTTACGAATCCCTATAGTTAAATTATAATCATAAGGATTTATTTCTGTAACATTTTCATAACCCCTACTTACAGCAATGTAATTTTCTCTTTCACTCATAGATGTCCCCAAAGACATAGACGTGTAAAGGGTGGAGTATTTAAAAAATTGACTAAATGAACATAATGGTATTAGTAAAAATAATAAAAACAATTTTTTCATTTTCCTTGTCCTCTATAGGGTTTTATATAATTTTTAGATCCTTTGGTAAAACTAGACCCACTCTTTGCGTGCCGGGTATGTTTTGTTTTCTTTACAGGAGCATGACTCCATATTTTTTTTGCCATTACTTACAATATATTTAATCATTAAAGGATATCCCGCTGTTGATGTTGTTGTCCATTTTTTCATAATACTAAAAGAATAAAGCTGTACAGTTGCCTGAAAGAGTAGTGCCCGTGTCATTTACCCTTACCACTTGCAAAGGAAATTGTTCGGGAACACCCGCTGTGAAATTAATAGTATCACCCCCTATAGTTTCTATACTAAAACCTGAAGATGAAGTTACAATCAAAGTACACCCATTGTTTTTTCCTGCTTCATAAACTCTATACTCTGCACCTGAAACTGCCGTCCCTGTAATGGTAAGTTTGGTTTGAGAATCAATAGAGACTACTGTGTGTATAGTGTTTGGAGCTCCTATAACATAAATAATATCTCCTATAGCCAAAGCCCCATTAGCCTCATCAGTTTCAAATGTAGCGCTAACATCTATTAAAGTTGTTACTCCCGTTCCTGCAGTTGTTGTAGATGTAAATCTTCTAAAGGCAGGATTAGGAATATTTATTGTATCACTTGGAACTACTTCAATTGCTCTTCGTGCTTTTCCTACTGAATCTACTTGTGACATAATTTTTATTTTATAATTTATATATATCTATGCAAAATAACCAAAAAACTCTCCGGACGCTATAGTTGTCCCGGTATCGTATATTCGAACAATTTGTAACCCAACCGTAACATACCTGTCCAGAGCTCCTATATTAACCTTGTCTCCTCCTGCGGTAAGAACAGTAAGGTCGCTAATAAAAGGACTGTAGAAAACACAACCATCATTCATTCCCGCTTTATATATTTGATAGACATCAAATGCAACAAATATATCTGCACTTAAACTTAACTGATCCGCACTATCAATAGCAGTAACTGTAGCTACTGTAAAGTCGCTAATATTATAAACAATATCTCCTATATTTAATTGGTTATCCGCTTGTAAAACATCAAAGCCTGCGCCTGCATTTACCAACTTAAAAGCGGTTGTTCCATCGGCTGCTCCATTGGTTACAGGAAATGATGGGTTAGGAATATCTATCGTATCGCTTGGAATAATCCTAATGGCTTTTTTGGCATTTCCTATTGTATTACTTTGTGACATATTTTTTCTTATTTAATAGTTATTTAATAAAAACAAGCGACTATTTGACCTGAAGTAACACTCGTGTCTCGGTTATGCACCTTAGTTACTTGTAGAGGAAAGAGCTTTTGACTTCCCGGATTAGCAGTAAACTTTAATGACGTAGGTGAACCTAGCAAATCGGAAGCTCCTACCGTAGTAACTCTTATTTTTGACATAATAGGCAAAATTAGAATACATCCGTTATTTTTACCCGCCCTATATATAGTATAGTTTGCCCCGCTTGCAATTCCTGTGCCTGAAACGACCAATACCGTAGGGCTCTCAATCTCTTCTATAATAGCAGAATCAGCATTAGTGGTGTCATAAATAATATCTCCTATAGAAAATTCATAGTTGTCAAACATAGTTTCAAAATTTACCGTATTATCAATAAGCCTAGCTCTTGCTGAAGTAGTGGTAGTGCTACTAATAACCTCATAAGCAGGATGTGGCACCTCATGTGCGTCGCTAGGAATAACCTGTATTGCTCTTGTTAAACGGCCTATAGTATTTGTTTGAGACATATTTATTGCTGATATGGAAAGACACGATTCAAAGTATCACGTCTTTTGCCACAGCCACAGTCTTTGCCCGTGACTTTAGCAACTGTGTCTACTACGGTTTTTATGCCTGTCGCTTTAGTTATTTTTTCTATTGAATCTCCTAATCCTTTTGATTTCATGTTATTTATTTTTACAACACTTCTTAGGGCATGTAAAGTTCCAACAGAACACTTCCTTAAAAAAGCATTTGATTTTACAAATTAAATTTTTCATATTTATTATTTTGGTAAGTTAGGTATATCCCCTGTGCCAAATTTACTTCCTCCGGGGCCTTTGTATTTTTTTTGTCTAAATGAAGCGTTCTTGCCTATAAGAGTTTCGTATTGAAGAGTTGTCTTCATATTACTACGTCTATTTCTTTCGTTTATTATACTGTCTTGGCTCGCTTTAAAAGCAGCATCTCTCTGCTTCTTTTTTATGGCTTCATTTTTTAAAAAATTTGCTTGACCTGTGGTGTCAACTAAATGTGCTGTGCTCATAGCTTTTTGAAACTTTGCATCCATTATCTGCTGAGCCGTAGAATCACTATACAGCTTAGAATAGTTTTTGTTTTTTTTGCCAAAGGTTTCGTTTAGCTTATTTTTTATTTCTTTATCAGGCATATATTTATTTTTTATTTTTACATCCGAAGTTTTTAGCATAATTAGCCATTTCAACTACATGCTCTTTATAATTTTTCGTGTTCTTCATTACTGCATTAGCAGCACTACAGGCATCTGAAAATCCGTTTTTCTTTGCCCAATCCGTAAACTTCCCCCGATTCTTTGCTTTAATCGCGGGAAATTTAGTTCTTCCTTTAGCAGCCATACTATTATTTTCTAAAAATTCTAGAATTGTTTCCTAAATGGTGCTCGTATTTCATACCGTGATCTCCACCGTATGCATGACCATAATCTTTTTTAGACATAGCTTTAGACTCATCTCGTCTATCTTTGAAAGATTGTTTGTGAGCTCCCTTGTGCTTTCCACCTAAAGACTCATCTAATCTTGCATTGTAACCTTGTTTATATTCTACTGTTGGCATATTACTTTTTTTTTAAAAATTATTACTAGTAACCCGTGTTTTTCATTTCTGTTTTATAACCCGGATTCATTTTAACCTTTCCCCCCATTAGATTTGCAAACTCTGTAGCTTGCGCTTTACCTGATGCATTATAAGGAAATGTTTTTTCTTTCATCTTACCCGTGTCAGGGCATTTGTGCATTACTGTTGGCATATCAAAATTTTTATATTAATAACAACGACACCTTCTAATTGTGTATCTTTGTAGCAAAGTTAAGAAAAATTATTTAAATGAAATTGAACTATTTAAAATATTGGAGAGTAATTAGATACTTTATAAAATCTAAATACAAACTTACTCAAGCTGACCTTGATATACTCCTATTCCTACATGACGAACCTTATTTCTCAAAAGATAAATTTAATGAATTTGATGAGCTCCTTAGTTGGAATGTTAATAGGTTTGACCAACTTCTCAAAAACGGATGGATAGAAGTGTTTAGGAAATACGATAGAAAAAATAAAGCTCTCTATCAACTATCTTATAAATCTACTCGTATGATTGTCTCAATCTATAAAAAATTAAATGGTGAAGAAATTCCTACGAGCCAATCGGCTAATCCTATGTTTGCTCGTAATGTGTCCTACACTGATAAGGTTTATAGAAATATGATTAAAGAAATGAATAAGGCTATAAGACAACAACGACATCGCGCTCCTGAATAATAGAAAACGGTTCGTTTTCAATAATCATAGTATGACTTGTTCTTTTGTCATAATATATCATATCCTTGTCATTAACCTTTTCTACTTCAGTTCCTGCATGAATTACTTTAGCTTTGCCATATCTTAGCTCGGTCATGTCTTCAGAAGACAACAGCAATCCTGATTTGGTTTTAATCTGTTCTTCTATAGTTTCTATAACTATGTATTTTCCTATTGCTTTCATTCTGAGTCATATGATCGTGCCATTGTAATGATGGCGTTAGTACTTAATATAGTAACAGCTACTGAAACGGCGTTTTGTAAAGCTGTCTTAGTTACTTTAAGAGGGTCAATAACACCCATCTTAACTAGGTTTCCTATCTTTTCAGTCTTTATGTCATAGCCTTGACCCTTAGAAAATCCCGTATTATATATCTTGTCAACATTTAAGCCTGCGTTCTCAAGTATCTGAACTAGGGGAGACCTAATAGCTTTAGATAAAATTGCGTCAGCAATTTTTTGGGACTCACTTTTTGACTTTTTTAGCAACCCATTGCCTGCTATCTCCCACAAAGCTAGGCCTGCTCCGGGCAAAATACCTTCAGTTAAGGCAGAACGCACTGCACATACCGCGTCATCTACCCTGTCATAGAGCTCTTTTTGCTCTAAATCGGTATTACCTCCTACATGTATCACCCCGATTCCACCTGTTAGCGAAGCTATACGTGAAAGTATAAACTCTTTAGATGGTTTGGTAGCTGCAGCTTTATGAGCAGCCCACAGCTCCTCTACCCTTTTATCTACTTCCGCTGTATTGTCTCTGTCTGACGAGAGAATGATGGTAGATCCCTGTCCAACTATCACCTTGGAAGCACGACCCAAATCATCAAAATTGATGATACTCAAATCATCTCCCGTCTTTTCAGAAAAGTATGTCCCATTTACTGAGACAGCTATGTCTTGCATTAGCTCATGTTGTTTGTATCCAAAGTTTGGTGGCTGTATGACACAAATCTTTAAATTATTTTTCATAACATTAGCAGCTAATGTGTTTAATACATTTGCTCCACACGGAGCTATTATAAGCAAAGCCTTCTGTTCTTGTATGATTGGTTTAAGAATGTTCTCAATATTTAAAACATTGGTTATCTCTGCATCCGATACAAAGACATAAGGATTCTCTAAGATGCACTCATCTTTCTTTTGGTTATTAATAAACAAAGGACTTGAATAACCTCTATCTACTTTTACCCCTTCGGTTGTCTCATAGTGAGTGGTCTCACTCTGTGACTTCTCAACTGTGACTATACCATTCTCACCAACGGTCTCATAGACCTTGGCAATGATCTCACCAATCACAGGGTCATTATTAGCAGAAATGGTAGCTACACTTTGTAGTTTACTGTTTGTTACAGGCTTACTCATCTTTTTTAAAGCATCCACTACCCGATGGGTAGAACTAACTAACTCACGCAATATCTCGGTGACATTGCATTTTGGGTGCTTCTCAAACATCTCCATAGACACCTTCACTAGTGCCTCGGTTAAAACAATCGCTGTAGTAGTACCATCTCCTGCTAATGTTGCAGTCTTCTCCGCAGCCTCCTTCATCATACGCACCGCTAAGTTCTCTACAGGGTCTAGTAAGTCAACCGCCTTGGCAACAGTAACGCCATCTTTGGTAACTGTTAAGCTATGAGTGTGTTGCGGTGATTCAATAAGAACAGTGTTCCCCCTAGGACCGAGAGTGCTCTTTACTGCATTAGATATTTTACTTATTCCTTGTATTAACTTAGCTCGTCCTTCGTCACCGAAGTTGAGGTCTTTGGGATTATAACCTGCGGTTGGATTCATTTTGTATTTAATTTAATTAGTTAATGCAAATATATAAATAATTTTTAAAATAACTAATGTCGGAAATGACAAATTTTTATGCTCCTACTTATATATATATATTCTTCTTCTTTATTAAAATTATTCCCACTATATTTTGACTTTATTTTCGACATTTTCGACACTAGTCTTGATAGTCAATAAGTTAGCTATTAAAAATCGACACTAAAACGACACTAAGAATGTCGATAATTGACACTAACTTAATAATTTCTTAATATATAGTTCATATTAGAAAGGTATCTTTATAGTATGAAAATAGAAATCTCTAAGTTTTTGTACTTATTCATTATTATATTTATGTATATCTTTGCAGTAGTATGGCTGTAAATAAAAGAATCATTAAAATTTCTAAAGAACAATATGAAAGTCTAAACAAAGAGTTTAGCTATATCTTAGATTTATATATGTGCGATAATATATATTATGTTATAGGTACTATTGAAGATTTACGATCTGCGGGAATTGCTATTGAGTCACCCTACTAAAAAGAAAAAGGGAACTGTGCGTTCCCTAATTCCATCATCAAACAAAGGGTAAGTTTATTTTTTGAATCTGCCTTGAACTTCTCCGAATATCTCAACCATTAACTTTCGCTCCTCAGACAACTCAATTCCATCGGCAATGTTTCTTACAACCTTAGAGCCTTTCATATCCGCTCTTAGTCTTGCCGCTTCTGCGATGCCTGTTTCTCCGTCTCGTCTATTGTTGATTAGTCGACCGTTCTTTACTGTTAATCCATCCATAGCTATAGTGTTTATACAAATATACAAAAATTATTAGATATATGTAGTGTTTGGGTTACATATACATATTACGTTGTCCTCCCCTCAAGCAAAACTCTTTTTTTTTCGTTGGGGGGGATCAATTTTTGTTGCGTTTCTTGTGGATTTTTTGCCCTTTTGCCGTGCCTCCACCCCTCCACCCCTTGACGCGTTGCCCCTTTCCCCCCTGCCCCCCTTACCCCATTTTTAAAGCTCTTTTTTTCTGCCTCGTTTACCTTCCCCCAATGTAAACACGGACAGAGCAAAGAGGTTAAACCCCCAACCCACCAAACAAAACCAAACAAATTAATGTGAAATTAAACTATTTTAAATCATTGATTAACAGAGTAAAAGACAAAAAAAAGACATAAAATGTCAAAATAAATTAAAATTGTCATTGTTAATTGAATAATTTAACGTAATTTAGACAATAATTAAACAAATAGTATTAATTAAAAACTTTATAAAATGAATTTAGAAACAATCAAAACCGAATTAAACGAATACATAGACGACAGATTGGAGGATTATAATAGTCCAACAATCGTAGAATTAACGCGTAACAATGATTTACATAACGAATTATTTAATACAGATTATTATATAATCGGATATTATAAAGCAGAGCAATGGTTAAAAAAGCATAATATATCAGTCTTTGAGGGGATTGAATTTGTGCAGAATTATGAACGCGAAAATTTCGGAAGTGATGCCGTACAAACATACGACAACGCAGAAAAATTAGTCAATATGATTACATATATAATCGGCGAAGAATTAATATATAATTTAAAATAAAAAGAAATGCAAAACAATATAAAATTTAACAAAACGCAATTGGAAATTATCGCATATTTTTTGTCCTTAGATGTGGATGAAATGCAAAACCAAAGAATAAAGAACGAAACAATTAACATTCTCGCAAAACTCCAAGAAATTAAAATCTTTGGACACATACCCCAAAACACATTTGGAGGTGAATAAAAGTCGATAGGGCGACTCTAAATAGACATTAAGCCCTACGCGTCCCTCACTAGTTGAGGGGGTTGTATAAACTTAAATTTTAAACAATATGAAAAAGATTAATAAAATAAATCTATTTATAATAAAATTAAGTGCCTTTTATTTTATAGGCAGAGTATTAATAACACTAATTTTTGGAGTATGAAAGCAACAAAACACATTTTAAAGTTAGCCGAATCAATGGCAAAAGAAACAATAAAAAGTTCAGATTATTGGACACAGAAAGATTTAACACACTTAAAAAAGTGGAATAGTGAAGAGTTAAGCAGAATCAAAAACGCCTTATTAAATGGGAGATTTTATGCTAGTGTTGAAAGTGTAAGTAATTCAGGCATGAGCAGAGTAATCAAAATTGGTTACATATACCAAAACAAACAGCACATTATTAGAGATGAAAAGATTTTAAAATTAGCAGGTATCTCAAAAAATGGCAGAATTTCAGGGGGTGGCATGGATATGTTATTTCATGCACAATATAATTTATTCATGAGTTTACACCGAAGCTATAAAGAAGCCCATTATCAAAAAAGAATGTCAACATATAATCAATTTTAAATTTAAATATATATAGTTATGAAAAAATCAATTCACCATCCAAGAGACACTTTTAATTATGATAAATTAACACGAAGTCAAATTGAAAGATTAGAGGATTTACACTATCGGCAAACATACGGAAAGAAAAAAGAAAATAATAATATAGACCATTTAAGATCCTTATTAAAAAATAAAGCAATTACATTAAAGCAGTATTATTTTAGAAAAAGGGCAGAGGAATTAAATATAAACACATGGCAATTAAAAGAAACATTTTAGATATGAGTATAATAAAAGAAAAGTTTGTCGCAGAGCATGACTTTAGCGACTATTTAGAAAATCAAATAGATTATTTTAAAGAAGATAAACAAGAGTTTCTTGTGTCTATCTTATGTGATGAAGAAAGAAAGCCAGAAAGCGTAACAGATGAAGAAGTTGAAGATCATTTTTATAGTGATTATTATTTATCAGAAATACACTTTGAAGATTTTACATATATGTTAGAAGAAGAATTTACACAACATATAGGCAAAGAGGTAAGGGTTGAGGGGACAAATATAGGATGGCGAAACCTGAGTG
>Ga0098037_1001083_pt1 | contig 12674 bp, 5 predicted proteins | sample 5_EtaG_FD_75050 | JGI IMG/M metagenome (GOLD analysis project Ga0098037, IMG submission 75050) | Marine viral communities from the Subarctic Pacific Ocean - 5_ETSP_OMZ_AT15132 metaG | ecosystem: Environmental > Aquatic > Marine > Oceanic | place: Pacific Ocean | collected 2015-01-08 | reverse complement strand
GGAAGCTGTCATAGCTTGCTGTCTTCTTGATGACTCACCGGCTAACTACAATTCTGTTACAGAATTAGTAAGTGCCGATGACTTCTACATCCATAGGAACCAATGTATCTTTGGTGCCCTAGGTAAGCTAGCTGATGCTAGCCTGCCGGTGGATGAGATACATCTGTCCGAACAACTAACCCGTGACGATAACCTTGATGCCGTAGGTGGAGTAGCTTCCATCTACAGTATCATGGATCGGGTCGAGACTTCCATGCAGATGCATCACTATGCAAAGATAGTTAAGGAGAAGTCCAACCTACGTAAGATGAACCGGGCATACCGGGTAGCAACCGAAAGCATAATGACTCAGTCGGATTCGGCTGAGAACATTAAGCACACTGTTGACTCAGAGGTTAACCGGATTCACTTCACCCAAGAGAAGCCCAATGATTTAAGCTCAACGGCTGAGGAGATTAAGGACGAGTTCCGAAAGATGCTAGCCGGAGAGTTTGTCACGGATGCATTGCCTACTCACATCGGTAAACTCGATCAGCAGTTAGGCAACCGGGGCATAGCACCGGGCGAGGTGATCACCCTTGCGGCACCGACATCATGCGGTAAGTCAGCCTTAGCTCTTAACATAGCCCTTAAGTCAGTCACTCACAACAATGCACCGTGTGCTGTATTCTCCTTGGAGATGCCACAGAAGCAGTTGTTTAAACGAATGGCTCAGACTCTAGCCGGGGTGAACATCAAGCAGATAAGTGATGGTGTTATCTCCGACGAGAACATGAAGAAGGTTGATGAAGCAATCGATCAGCTTCACTCCGTTCCGCTATACACCAGTCACAACGTCAAGTCAGCAGAGGATCTGGCATCTCAACTACGTAAGCTAGTGGACAAGCAAGGTGTAAAGCTAGCCGTGATTGATTACCTTCAACTCATCCCGTTTAATTCCGGGAAGGTTGGCAAGGCGGAAGGCATTGCAAACATCTCTCATAAGATTAAGCAACTCGCCCTTGAGTTAAACATCGGTATCCTACTGTTGGCACAAGTCAATCGTGAGGGTGCCAAGCGAGAGGGAGGCTTGGACATCTATGATCTAAAGGACTCCGGAGATATTGAGAATGATGCGGACGTTGTCCTTCTCATGTATCCGCAACAGGGTAACTTCGAGGACTCAAAGATGACTGACTCGAACGGACCATACACTAACCTTGAGTATAAGATAGCTAAGAATCGTGAAGGCGAACGAGGCACCATCGGATACTTTAAATTCTACCACATAACAGGAAGATTCTACTAATGAATAATAAATATAAAATACTAGAAGCAGTAAGCACTTCATGCGAGGTGCCCGTAAAAATAATATCAGGTTCACGTCGAACAAAGAAGGCATCCTATGCCCGGGACATCTGTTCGTTCCTCATGCACAAGTGCGGATACTCACACGAAAACATCAGCCGGATACTCAACCGGGAAAGAACATCGGTAACTCATGGTATCAAACGTGTAAGCAAACGGATCCAAGAGGACAGTAATCGTGGACGATTCATGAGGGTTCACATCCGGGATATACTTGACAACTCTCTCAAGATGAACTATATAAGTATAGATGAATGATACTAATATAGAACGACTTCAGGTCCGGATTGATTTGATCCGGGCAGAATCACGGATGGTTTCCTATCAGATAGAGAGACTCGAGGAACGGAGGCACGAGCTACAGCAGGAGAAAGCCCACATCAAGTCGGCTCTTACCAAAGAATCTAAGTGATATAATCTATACCGGAGTAAGTGTTAGCAGTGATGCCCACAAGGTCTGCTCTTAGACCTAGTTAAATCTCCAGTGTGTGGTAAGCCTCACCCTTGTTAATTCAGGGGTGAGGCTTTTTGCTACCTGAAGACTCGAGGATCCATCAAGGGAGTAAACTCTTGGGGGTCATTGAAATCTGTCGGATCAGATCGCGGAACATACGGTCTCTCTTGACCCGGGAGTATTAACTCATCCTTGCCTTCCGTGAACATCTTCCTCTGCCTTATCTCGCGGATTTGATCTTGCCCTGCATCGGAGTATCTCCAATACCATAGCTCGTCCCCGGGCAATAACAGCTTCAACCCTTCGGCAACAATATCGTCTGACCTTACGATCCGTTCAATGTTTTCCAATAAACTTCCACCAGCCGGAGCGAAATACTGCAATCCGCCCTTGATGATGCCCACCTTCTTCATGTTCTCGACAGTAAATTTATTCATAATCCCGGTTGCAAGCAGGAGATTCTCCATGATTAAGTCGTCCATGTATATCGGCTTACCGGCAAAGAATAATTTAATCATGTCAACGGGTATGCCGCACATCATCATGAATCCAGCTATCTGAATCATGTTTCTTACTCCTCTAATCCGGTCAGGCAAATTGCCCCTCTTGCCTGAAACCTGCTCGGGGATAATCATTTCCAATGTCTGAGATCTAATGAAAGAAAAGTGCTTGACAGTAAATGACATCAAGTTAAATCCTATCCGAAGATTCGGGAACCTACCGTATAGCTCCGGCATCTCAAATCTACCTATCGGTTGTTGATCAGACAGCTTGTTGTATAGAGCCTCAAGGACAAAGTCATTTTTTACACCTGCCTTTAGTGCGGCAATAGTAAATATATATTGATCCCCTTGGATAAACTTAAGTTGACTGACGAGTTTCTTGTATTTATTGGAAGTCTTGGGAGCCTTTGCTTGGCTTTGCATTTGATACCAAGCGGCATTGATGGTGCTTGACTTCATCTTGCGGTCAAACCTAGAGAATCCTGTTAACTTCGTCTGAGCATTGAACAACTTTGACAGCTTTGCATCATTCAAGTTAGAGATTTCTTCGCTGATTACTTTACCTGCCTTTCCTATTTCTTCTAAGGCTATCTCTGGTTTAAGAAAACCCTTGGCGGTATTCGTAAGTCCGAAGCGATACAAGTTAAGTGCTTGGTCCTTGAACTGAACCAACGTCGAACCGAAGTTAGTAAGGAATGCATTGTATGTTAGTCCACGTAGTATCTGGAATGGCTTTATCTCTGAACCGTGACTTCCGAAAACGGAGTCAACCGTGCTCATTAATTGTTTGAGATCATCCTCACTTAGTTGACCGTTCTTCCGAAGATCGTTTATTAAGTATCCGAGTTCTCCGGGACGTTTGACACCGTCTTCCTCCTTTGTCCCAAGAAGCCTTCTAGTTTCTACGGCATTAGTTGTTTCCATCAGATACTTTGCAAACGAATCAATGGGATCGTCATACATATCAAGCATATCATCAGGGATTAAATCAATCGCTCGTGGTTTAAGGTTTCCGGGAACCCTTACTCCAGCCGGCAATGAATTAAAATTCCTGCGAACGTAGTTCTCTAGGGCTATGGCTTCGTCAGCTTCCGTCAATGGATCCTTGCCCTTTGATACACGGTCACGATTAACTATAGCAATTATTTCATCCGCCTGATTCTTTGTTAAGCCAAGTTTTTTCCTCAGCTTCTTCATGCTCTTTATACTACGTGGGAAAAATCCCCCAAGATAATCAGATTCATAACCAACTGATTGCTGTTGATCATACTTCTTGTCCATCAGTCCCCTGAACTTATTATGATACCAATCATACAGACCGTGCTTTCTTAACAGCTTGTCACGTTTGGCAATAAGCTCTGCACGTTTCTTTGGATCAAGGCTACCCTTACGGTTTTTTTGAAAACGTATTCTTACCTTCGCATCCCGGTTAAACCTTTGGTAAACCCTAGGGTTATCTGGGTTAACTTCTATGGCATTACGTGCCAATACAAGTCCACCAATCTGTATAACTTCGTCAGCAGATATGACGGGCTTGCCGGTTTCTTTGCTGTAGAAGTAAGATGCACGTTCCGGATTCATTCCAACCTGTGTCCATTCTCCGCCGGCTAGATATTGTTCGGCTTCCTGCTTTATGTTCTTCAGATTATCGTTAACAAAACTACCATGCATCCGTGCAATGGTTGCCTTCTGTCCACCGGCGGCTATGCTCATTGCGGCATCAGGTTGACTAAAGAATTTAACGTCACGTATTCTGGCAAACTGTCCGTAAGCCAATACATTTCCATTCTCTGTTTCACCGTTGTGAAGCGAAACAATATACTTTGCATACCGCCTGTATGATGGAATGTCTAGTCTTAAACTAACACGAACACCATCCTCAATCTGTGTGTTAACACCAAGTATAGGATTAGGAAGACCGGTTCTGGTTTTGTTATCATCAAGTGAATAGGCTATCTCCTTCTGTGTTACAACGTCAGGGACGGTTGCAAACTCACTCATGGGAAGTTTGATGTCAGGGTGACCGGGAATAAGCCCGGCTAGTTGACGATAGCGAATACGTTTTTCTAGTATTCTTTTTTGCAGTGATTGATTGTTGGGGTTCTTCAGTAGTTCTTTTTCTAATTCCCTTAACTGCATGGCTTCGGGTTTAAGAACGTAGTCCCTTGATCTTTTGACACGAACTTCCCCTGTCTCCGGATCATAGGTCCGGAACTTGTCTCGATCATCTTGACCGATGTTGAGTATTTCGTCTGGACTTTCGTCGGTATAAGTTACACCCTCTACCGGCTCCCGGTAGTTCAGTTGCCTCTTAACAATTATGCCCGAAGGCTCAATGACATCAGGTGCTTTATCGATTCCCGTTGCCTGACTTTGGAGGTAGGAGAAGTAGGCTTGGGTATCGACACCGGCTTGGTCATACCAAGCTCCGTCAAGACTTCTAGAGTCGGTTTGTCTTTTGATGATTTTTCCATTTTTATCCTTTAATATAAATCTATGTTCTGGTTCGTAGTTAGATTGCTTGGGATCGTTTTGTTTTGAGATCTCTTTTTGAATCGTATCTATCTCGTCAAATGTATAGGTGTTGCCATCGGAGTCAACAAATTCGTATCTGAATGATTGATTATTTTCTTTTATAAAAGAAAAGTTAAAGTTGTAGTCTCCATACTTGCCGTTCCTGATTCCGGCTTTATAGATTTTGCCGAAGTCTTTACGTTGTAATATAGCATCAATGGACCCGTGACTTACCTCTTGACCAGATCGTGCCACCCAAGTTTCCCAGTGAAAGCGACCAACATCTCCTGAATCGGTCACACCAATTTGCTTGTATGCTTCTTGAATCTGTGTCCGAGTTTGTCTAACGGCTATCTCATTAAGCACCAGACCTGACAGATCCAGAGTAATTCCTGCAAAGCCTGCCTTCTTTGTGTTTCCGTATTTAAAATCAGAACCATCATAGAGGGTTGCCTTCCGGGGATTAAGATTATATTTCTTTATGATGGAGTCCCGGTCAAAGAACTGATCAGTCCGAACACGATCAATGACGTATAGGTCCTGATGACCGGTAGTCAACAAGACGAAGTCAAAGATCTTATTATTGAAATACATTTTGTTAGCAACACCGTGCCACTTCTTTCTTAGCTCGAGTGTTGGTGTGTCCTTATCGGTAAGCAATGAATGCAATACTTCGATCTTGGTCATTCCATCAAACTCTCCGCCACTAATGGTGTCGTTAATCTTGGTTAAGAAGTTTCGTCCAAATGAATTTAGATTTGAAACGGCTCCCGTCCCTGCACCCGTCCCGGGCAACAAGGTTTGTTTTGCCCAAGCCAAATATGTATCAAGGTCAAACCTACCCTCAATAGCTAACTGAATCCATTGATCGATACCGGCATCAATGGCACGTAAGAATCCGGCTTCTTGGGGGTAAGGGCTTATGCCAACTGACAACTCGTTCCAAAGAAAATACAAGGCAGTATCAACCTGATCCATCTTGCCCGTCTCATAGAGCTTACGTATTTTTTTCCCGTAATTTAATCCTTCAGTTGCTAGATCTCGTTGCTCTTGAGAAACAATACTTAACTCCTTGAGAACACCTTCAACCGTGGTTAGCTCGCTAAGTCCCTCGGGGAACATTGGAATAACCACACTGCCATCATCACGTTTGAACCTAGTCCCAGTCATTCTGGACATTAATCCTACCCATTGTTCCCTGTCCGTTAGTGCATTGGGATAAGATTGAATTAACAGACGGAGCTTTTCCATTGTCTTGTTAATATTCTTAGCACCCGGCTTTAACTCTGACACAAGTATTTCTTTACTAGGAACATTTACTTCAGCCGGAATTGCCAGCCTGTCATCTATTTGACTCCTTGTGTCAATGTCTCCCTCTGTTGCATCAGCTTCTCGCTGATTAAAATCAATGTCTGTTTCGCCCTTGGCAACTTTGCCGGCTACATTAACAAACATCTCCATGACATTGTTTGCATTGGCATCCGCCAAAAACATTTGTTTGCCGACCATAACTCTTGCAAATCCGTTAATGATCTTCTTAACCTGAGTCAACAAACCTGCTTGCTTTTGGTTAAGGGAATTTTGATTAAACCCTGAATCCACTAAGGTTGCACCAAACTCAGCCAAGTATTCGGAGTAACGAATATCCCCGTCATACTGATCAGAAAATCTTTTAAGTTTGTCAGCTAATAAATCAAATCCGGAATCACGTAGCTGTTTGTCTATTGCCACCTGTAATTCCTTGAGCCTCTTCGGGTCGTTCCTAAATGCTTGATTAAGAATTAACTCCCAAGTTTCATGAGCTACAGTTCTGGAGTTAGCTGTAGCATCATTGATGATAATTGCTACAGGCTTTTTCCCAATAAAGACAGCTTGACCGTTGTCCATGTCGCTAAAGCTATTGGCAATCTGTGTTGCACGATTAAGACCAACCTTGCCCTTGAGAGTCTGGACAATGTTTGCCCGTGTCTCTGCCAATGTTCCGCCTACAATAATGTCCACGTTAGGAAATACCGTGCGAACAAACTTAAAAGTATTTTTAGCTACCTCGGACAGTTGATCTAAGTAATTGTCCGGCTTGGATTCTTCAACGATACGTTGAGAAGCATTTATTTTAACTGACGATTTGCCATTCTTTAATGCCTGCTTAGCCGCCAGTTTAGTTTTAGATACAAGGTCACGGCTTAGTTCCATTACGTCCTTCTTGCTTATGCCAAGTGTATTGGTAAGCCAATCCAAGTAGTCCCCTTTACGTTTTGATTTACCGTCAGGTCTTACAATATAAAGTGCCCTGTCTACATCACTCTCAAAGTCAGCAGACACACGTCCAATATTGACCCTTGGTTTGCCCAATGACTTGGGTAGCTTTGCCCCTTTTATTCCTTGAACCGGGACAGGCTTAATCTCTGGATTGTGATTTTCTTGGGGCAACCTTGTTCCCGGATTTATAACATTTCCAAATTCATCCAAGATGGTTGACTCCTCGAGTATAGATTCGTCCGGCTGTTGGTTAACGTTATTAAATATAGGAATACCATTTACATATTCAATACCGGGCTGTCCGGTGGGCGGAACTTCAGAAGGGTCGATGCCTTCCGCTTCCGCTTGAGCCAATCTTTCACGTTCACGTTCTTGAGCTTGCTCTAAGATTCTTTGACCCTCCTCTTGTGAGTCGTTGTTTGCATCTCCGTTGTCCAATAAAAGTAATTGCTTTAAACGTCTGTAGTCGGCTTGGTCCCTTGGATTTCTTGACTTACGTAATTTTTCAAGAGTCTCAAACCCATCTTTGACTTCATTAAAGTCCTGAAGAAGTTGAGTGGATAGCCTTCGTTCGTAGTTTCTGAATATACCCTTGAATCTTCCATCTATTCTGCTGACTGATTCGCTGAGGGGAGACATCACTTTTCCCAACAGTCTTCCAACGAAGGTTCTTCCTGTGCTAAGGTTTCTATCCGCCTCTATTTCTTCGGCAACTTCCGGCTCTAGCTTAGAAATTTCTCCATTAACTGCGGCAAGCTGTGCCTCGACTTGTCTTTGCTTTTCCCTGATTACCCTACCTTGAACTTTTGTTTCTGCTCGTATTTCTTCGACAGGCAATCCTTCGTTTTCTTCTTGAAGTTTAAAAGGAAGATCAGCTAGTTCATCCTCTAGGGCTAGGGCTTTTGCCTCTAGCTTTTCTTTTTTATCTTCTAGTGCAATGAACTTCTTTCCTGATTTAAATCCTTCGAGTTGTTTTCTTCTAGCTTGTCTTTGTTTTTCAAGTGCTTTGCCCTCATCAATATCCTCGTCAGCATCTTGATCCCCCTGTGTTTCATCAGCTTCAATTTCTTCAATGATGCTTAGATCGTTGGCTTGTTTATACTTAATATAATTGTTGCCCTCGACACTAACATAAGCCGCCGCAACAGGATCCATTGTGGCATTAGCCTCTAGCTCTAATTGTGCTAATCCCTCTTCTCCGTATAGGTCAATTTTTTGACGGACAATTTTAGCGATGCCCTCAGAAGTATCGATGTCCATTCCTTCTGGTCCAACAACAGGAACATAGTCTTCCCCGGGGACAAAAGTTTCTTGATCCGCACGAGGTGGAACAACTGTTTCAAACTCAACGGGTTGATCAGAAAGAACCTTTCCTTCCTTTTCTAATGCTTCATTTAATAATCCTTGAGCTTCTTCTTTGTTTTCAGAATAAATAAAGACCTCTTCTTGGATCCCCTCCTGTGTTGTGTAAGTTGCCTTTATTCTCGGTGCGGTAATAATTTCTTGTGCCCGTTCCGGAGACAAGCCACCTACGGTTAGTTCTTCGTTAACAAGTTTATTATTAAATTTTTCAATAATATTAATGGCGGTATCCGTGCCCGTGCGAGTACCACCTCCTACGAAACCTCCAAGAATATAGTTTTGAATGTAATCGCTTACATTCTTGTAAGAAAATAAATCTCTTTCTCTGTCATAAAAGAATTTAGCAAAGGCTTCCATTTGAAAGGCTTCCTCTGCTTCTTGAAATCCTTCTGCATTAAAACCAATTATAAAAGCCTTTATTCCATCGGCAATTATTCTTCCACTTAGTTGAGTTTTTCCGTCAATAAACTTTTGAAAACTCCTTGCCCCAATGGCACCAAGTGTAATACGTTGAACAAGATACCCCGTGACACCGCCTATGAGTGCCGCCGGTCTGACCGAATCCCTTTCTTCTTCTGTGAACTCAGAAAACTTTTTTCCTAAAGTTTCTTCCGCAGTTCTTGTTGCCCTTGAATAATAGCTTATGGGGTAGGATTTGCCCATAGTAAATAACTGAGGAACAATGCTTCCGAGTGCATTAGTAAACATACCGACTCCTGACTCTTGCCATTCTTCGCTTACACCAAAGGTGTCTTGCATCACATCTACTTCCTCACGTAAATCCTCCGCCATTTGCATTTGCCTCAGTCTAACTGCGGCGGCTTTATTTTCGTCCCATTCCGCTTGTTCATCTAGAACAGATTGAGGTGGCATTGGCACGTAGCTACCCATGCCCGACATTCCCATTGTCCGTGGACCATTTGCCATCCGCCACATTGCTAGAGGAGAATCAGCTAGTTTGTATTCGCCAATAATCTGTGATACACCAGCCGCAGTTTCAACACCTTCTTGGGCGGCTCCGGCTCCAAAACTGCGGACAGGATCCGACAACTTTGCCCCTTCATCAGGCAAGACAAAGTCTTTAGCATCCTCAAGGGTTTGTATTACACCTTGCTCCTTGATTCTTTCAATTCCACCGCGAAGTGCCCCGGTAAAAGTTTCCTCCTCTTCACTGACTTCAGTGGTTACTCCCTCAGTGGCTTGAGTATTTAATTCTACTTGCTCCTCAACTTGATCTTCAGCTTGCTGTTTGCCAAACTGTTGTTTAGCGAAATAAAGAATAGACTCTTCGGTGGCACCCTCCGGGTGTTGTATCTTTATAGTTCCACCGTCAGGAGTGTTAACAGTTGTTGTAATCATTAAGCTATATTTTTAATCTGTCGCTACTGAGAACCCACTTGTGTCTATCAATGATTCAGTTGGCTCAAGGGTGGGTATTTCTTCTATGTTTGGTCTATACTTAATAACTCCCCCCGACTGAATGCCGGGAACCACTGAGTTTATTTCGGGAATTAATCCAAACGGACCCGATCCGGGTTTACCAAAAAATGTTTGATACATAACATGATCCTGCGGCAAGTCTTTAATATTAACAAGAGTTTTTCCGACACCGGGATTTGTATCATGCAGTATTTGGTTACCTTCAATTTCGTTCCCTAACGTTAGTGCAAGTGCTCCCAACCTATCAGTGGCAACCGGATCAAAGTATTCTTCTCGTTGAGCAAGATTCAATTTGGTAGCATTTGACCGAGACTTCTGTGCTAGAGCTTGCATTGATAAAATATTTTCAGTTAGCTTATCAATTCCGCTAATCTTAACATAGTCGTTGGCAGATTTTCTGGCTATATCTTCATCATAAAATCCTTCCGAATCTTCAAATTCTATTCCTAAGCTTCTAGCCAAATTAGGTTCTTGTTTTATAAAACCCATCGTATAGTCAACCCCGAGTTTTATTTTCTTGTCGTCCTCTTTCTTTTTGGCAAACTTCTTAATGCCGTCAGTTAAACCTGCGGCTAGGTTTTGCATACCTTGTGCTTCAATCTCAGCCGCTTTAGCAAAGCCACTGTAGTCCGCCATCATCAGGCGAGGGTCAACGTTTGTTCCTGTTTGAAATGCCATAATTATTTAATCTTTGTATCCATCCACTTGCGGATGATTGCTTTGAGGCGAGGTTTGTCAGAGATGAACTTAGCGAATCGTTCTCCGTATTTGATGTATAGTTTAAGGAACCAAGATGGAGAATCATCTGTTACCCATGACCGGAATTGTTTCCACTTAGGATTAGTAGGTCCGTAGACTTCACGTGCTACCCAGCACATTAAACCGATAGCCGCACCACCAAGAGATCCAAGCATCGAGCTACGACCTGCACTACGAGAGGCATCAGCCTGAGCTTGTGCCCCAAGCAGATTCATGTTGTCTGATCTCTGTGACATAGCCATATTGATACCAACGTTTGGATCAAACAACTGAGGTCCCATAGGACCTGCCGCACCTGCGGTTGCTTGCTGTAGCATTTGACCACCTAGACCAATGGCACCGGAAGAACGACCCAATATGGTCGAACCTATATCTCCTGCTATTCCCCGTGATTGAGCAAAGGCTCCCTGTCCTAGACCTGCCGCAAACTTCTCACGACCCTGTTGGTATTGCTCACGTCCAAGGGCGGCTTCAAGAGCCGAACGACCTTGCTGTGCAAAGGCTGTGCCCCCAAGATTTCCTAATACTGATTGATCAACCTGACGTTGAGCCTCAAAGCCCATTGGTCCCGAAGCTCTTTCAAATGCTGACTCAGCTTGTTCTGCCGCTAAGTCCGCCAACCTCGTTGAATAAGGGTCGGCATCACGGTAAGCATCAACTACTTGAGGTGCGAACTCCTGCAATGCTGACACATCATCAGCACGTTGTAAGCCTAATTGCTCACGTTGCAATGCACCTGCCCGGGTTGACTGCTCTTCGAGTAAATCAAAGAGTCCACCTTGGCTAGGCATATCCTCAAGCTGTTTCATCTCAGCCATGACAGAAGCAATCTGAGATTCACGGTTCCCTCCTAGGGAATCAGCTATCTGTTTTACTTCTGCATCGTAGTCAGCTTTTTCTTGCTTGTAGTTTCTGTTTGTATATGTCCGGTAGCCAGACTTTCTGCGAAAATTTCTACCAGTGCCTCCTTTTACATACCTCTGATACGTTCTTTGAGGCTCTCCGCCTGCCGCCGCACGGGCAATTTTCATTGCCTCTTCGTTATTAACACCACCCTCGCCGGCTTGTAACCCTGCTAGCTTGGCTTCTAATCTCTTGTATTCAGCACTGCCTTTACCGCCTTCTAGTCCTCTGGCAAACGTGTTAATGTCCGCTAACTCAAGTGCGGCATACTGCGGACGGAACTGTCTTTCAGCAGAGATCAATCGATCCTGCAATCGAGGATCTGTTACACCATCAAAGTCACTTCGGAACCTAGTCCCGAAAAGATATTCCCCCATCGCCTTACCCGGATCGATGGGTGGTGGTTGTTTAATTGTTGTTCCGCCTCCGCCTTTGCCTCCCATAATATTTATTGGTTAATTATTTTTTTAAAAAGTTTGTTACTGTAAAGTATTCGTTTTGGAAATCCGCTTCTGTATCGTAGCCCTATTTTATTCTTAGTAAGAACTTCCGGACATTTATTAATAAAATCTTTTGTTAACTCCTTAAAGGAGTTCTTGCCGTCAGCAAAAACAAAAGCCATGAATATGCTATCCCCGTCTTCCTTGTCAGGTTCCCAGTTATTAACAAAATTCCATCCGTCACTCCTGTCGCAATGATACCACATAAGTATTGATCTGATAGTGTTGTCTTCATTCTTGTGAACTATTAAAGTTTTCTTTGCCCAGTGGTATGCGACCATGAGACGTATAAGACTTTCGTCCCAGCCATCGAATACTTTTCCGTTCTCATGTTTAATACAAAATTTAACTGCTTCATCTATGTGATCAAGGGCTTCTTTCTGTTCACCACTTTGCAGTGCTAGCTGAACTGATTGAAGGAGGGGGTTCATTATCCAAATACAGCAAACGATACGTCTTGAGGATTATAAGGACCAGCACTTTTTTGTGCGACTATTATCTTAAATTGAGTCGAGCTTATACTATAAGCATCTATACTATTCCCATATGCAATGGAAATGTTGTGACCGGCACTAGCAACTACAGAGTAATTTGCTCCCGGTGAATCTGTCATAGTAACCGTATAAGTACCTG
>Ga0098037_1001080_pt1 | contig 12687 bp, 23 predicted proteins | sample 5_EtaG_FD_75050 | JGI IMG/M metagenome (GOLD analysis project Ga0098037, IMG submission 75050) | Marine viral communities from the Subarctic Pacific Ocean - 5_ETSP_OMZ_AT15132 metaG | ecosystem: Environmental > Aquatic > Marine > Oceanic | place: Pacific Ocean | collected 2015-01-08 | reverse complement strand
TAATCAAAACAACCACACTGTGAGAGGACAGGGGGCGAAAGCCCCCACCACTCACCTCAAAATCAAAAAGTGACTAGCAGTAAGCTATTATGAATATATCAACTTAACCGAAAGGAAAAAATGGAAACAGAACAAGAGCAAATAGACCGAGAAATGGCTCGGATTACCTCAGAGGAAGAATGGAATGAGATATTCGGAATCTTCCAACATCTAAGTGAGCGAGACTCACAATGATAGGGGTGATAGGTCTACTGACCTTCTTAGCCTTAGTCGGCTACGTTCTTAACAGAGCGGTTTAACGGAAAAGCCTCCCGAAAGGGGGGCAAATCCGTACGTCCCGTTAGTGTACTACGCTAGGTACGCCATAGGGACACCATAGAGGTTAGAAGCGGAACACAACAAACAAACAAACAGTCCCGTAGGTAGTGGTTGTTGGGCGGGACTTATTTCAGCGCAGGGGAGGCTCTGTCTTTTTTTTCTTTCTGTTTTGTCTCAGAAGTTCTATGTATAATCAGAATACAACATGATATGTCACTTTTTAATTTTAACTAACACAAAATCAAAAAGTGAGTGTATGAATGGTTATTCTGAGACTGCCTTCGGCAAGTTGTTGGAGGTTTTAACCGTAAGGAACCAAATATGAGCAACGGATCTTTTATCCAAGTTGTCCCTGTCCGCACCGTAGGCGCCACCGCCGAATGTTTCGGGAATAACGTACCCCACCCTATGGCTGGGTACGAAGGTATCCGTGAAGGCTTCACCTCCGGTGATGTTGTCATGGAAATCTGGGTTGAAGAAGGAGCTGAAATCCCTGCGGGTTTCAGAGCCCTCTAAGGGCTCGGCTTCCTCTTCTTCAAGGGACTTGCTAGAGGAAGTTTAACCCCTCGCTGGCTTCGGCTGGCGAGGGGTTATTTTTTTGCCCAAACTCAGATATGGCTACTATGCTCGTATCTAATTTCCTTTCTAGAGGCACATAAATGCGTTTTAAGCGCCGTTAGCGATGCTTCGGGTATGCTAGGTGCGGGCAGGGGTAGAAAGCGCCTTAAATCACCTTAAAATCGCTCTACAAGCAATACGCATATTTCAGATAAAATCAAAAAGTGAGTGGACAGGGTGTAAATTAAAAACATAGAAAAACAGAGGGGTAGAAGACCGTCTAGTCCCGTATAAAGTTGTGCGAGGCGGGACTCCCAGCCGTAAAAGTATCGGGACTCTCAAGAAAAACAAAAAAGATAACAGTCCCGTAACTGGGCCAGGGGGTAGCCACCTCTCTCTATATGTATAACTATAGCTCAGTATAACCCACTTTTTAATTTTAAGCAAATTGAAAAATCAAAAAGTAGTGCAAGTTTGACTATAATCAAAGTGTTGCCAACAACGGTAACCCTAAAGAAAAGGAAACACAACATGGGTAAACGAGGAATTTACAACGAAGAAGGCGAACTCGTAGAGGAAGTCTACGATTACTGGGAAGATGAAGGTGGGTACTATACCTGCGGTGACCCCTACTGTCCGGGGAACTGCGGAAGCTGTTCCTAAGCTTCCCGCCCTCCGCTGGCTTCGGCTGGCGGAGGGACACCATAGGGACACCATTGAGGTCACTTGCGGAACAAGGGTTTTACCCAATGGTCCCCAAAAGAAGTCCCTTTTACCCAATAGTCCCGTCTTAAAGATTAACATTCAATAGTCCCGTATGTTTTTACTTAACAGTCCCGACTAAAACTTACCCCTAGAGGTGGCTTGCCCCTAGGGGAGGGGGTTATACCACCCCCACCTCCTTGAGGACTTTCGCCACCACCAGCACCGTGCAGGTGACTGGGAGGAGCAACCAGTGGTTGTATATTCTCTTTATCATTTATTTCCTTTCATTTTGCTGTACTTCGTGGATTAGTCTGAGGTACTTGTTATACTCTTTTTCTGAGCTATCCATGTTTTCCTCAGTCTTTCTGATTCTTTCATTTATTTCTTCTTGTGTTGGCATTCGCTGTCCTCTCGGCTAGTTGCTTATGTACTCATAATATCTTACTGATACTCACTTTTTGATTTTGACTCACTAAAAAATTCAAAAAGTGATTTCAGGCTAAGGTAAGATTATGACATAAGCAACTGAGGGAACCGCCCTCAAGAAAGTAGGAAATATGATAAGCAAATATGATCCCACAATGACAGCCGAAGATGAATGGGAATTCATCATGGCGGGAGACAACGAAGGTCCTTACAAGGACGCTAAGTGGGAAATCTTCCGCAAGGAGATGGTCTGGGCTTCAGCACTAGCTGAGAGCAAAGCTTGGGGCTAGGAGGCTCTGAGGGGGCTGATGCGACCAGCCCCCCAGCTAACCCACCTGCAGAGTTATCCACAGCCTGTGGAAAAACCTGTGGAAAAGTTTTAAGTCCCGTATCGGACCCCTCTGAAAAATCGCAAGTCCCGTATAAGAATTATTTATCGGGACTGATATTTTATTCCAGGTCCGGTCCGGTCTTTTTTTTCTTTCGGTTTTTTCTCCGAAGCCCTATGTCTCTCACTTGCTATGTATTAATAATACCTCATTGATACTCACTTTTTGATTTTTAGGTGAGGGAGGTGGGGGGCTTTCGCCCCCCTGACCCCTTAGGACTCCCAGTGTTGGATTGTTGGGATTCCTTCGGTGTCGCTGAAGCCTCCGTTGAAGCTCCAGCTGAACCAGCACTCTCTGTCGTAGCGCTCGTTCCAAGCTTTTTGCTCGGCTACTAGCTTTGGACCTAGAGCTCTTTCAAGCTTTATGGTTAGTGGGTCTTTCATGTTTTCCTCTTTCTGCGATTCGGGCATTTCCCTCATCGGCTTATGTATTAAATATACCTTATCTAAAGTCACTTTTTGATTTTGACATTTACCAGTCTCTCCATCTTCTGCCCCATCTAGGTGACGTTGAGCGTAGGTAGGTAGCTAGCTCTGGATAGCCCTGCTCTATGGCGTTAGGCAGATAGACGTGTACCAGTACGTCTAAGCGCCGTATAAGCCTACACGGTGACCCGAACCAGAAGCGACTGATAGGGCGCTCCTCTAGCTGTAGGTAGGCATCTATCCTTGTCTGATTGATGTCCCACACGTCTACACCAGTGCGGTTAGCCAGCATTCTAATGCCTATGTAGTAATCGTTTATTGTTGTCATAGTTCTTCTTTCTGTTGTTTGGTTATTGGTTTATTAATGAGGGGAGGCTTTTCAGCCCCACCCCCATAGAGCGCATTTGTGGTGGTATGCCACTTTCTTCTCTTGTCTGGTCCTCCAGACCAGTCTCCATTCACTTGTTGAAGTTTCCTTCTTGGTGATGGTTCCTGTGCATTTGTGGCATGATGGGTATTTCATGTTTTTCCTTTCGGGTTGTTGGTATGTAATAAATATAACATTCCGTTAGTCACTTTTTGATTTTAGCTAAAGCGAAAGAGGGCTGGAGGGGAACCAGTCCTCCAGCCCTATCAGTGCTAACCCACCCATAAGTTAGCTATCGTCTAGTAGTATCCACCGCCTAGCATCGTGGCACGACTTACACACGCCGTTAGTCATTACAGCGGATTGAAATATCCACAGACATCGTTCGCATTCTTCTAGTTCGTAGTACCAGTATTGTGTTGGTATCATTATTCTCCTTCTATCTCTAGGTATTCTTGCCATGCGTCCACCATCTCTTCTGACCAATCTGGTTCAACTACCAGCGGTTCAATTACTGAACCAGTAGTAGGGTAGTACGCTGGGTACGTAGTGGCTAGGTGATAAGCTCTTATGTCTATCATGTGTGTTCCTTTCGGTTGAGTTGATGACTTAAATATAACAGCTCGGTAGTCACTTTTTGATTTTGATAATACTTGAAATTAAAAAGTGACTTCATGTGTTGTAAAGTTACTACATACCCACTAACCGAAAGGAAACAATATGAAGATATCACTAAATGACATAGGTAAACGAGGATGGCTTCAAGGTCCAGAGTTCATTAAAGAGCTTGAAGAATTTGATAAAGCCAACGAGGAGCAAGAGGAGGAGGAGGGGCAATAGCCCTAACTCTTTCATAGGGTCACCATAGGGACACCATTGAAGTTGGTTGAGGAAACACTCATTATTTTTATAGTCCCGTGTATATATTTTTGGGCAGGGGCGGTGTCCTCTTTTTTTTCTTTCTGTTTATTCTCAGAAGTTCTATGTCTCTCACTTGCTTATGTACTAATAATAACATCTGCTAACTCACTTTTTGATTTTGAAGTAGCTATGTCTATTTAGCTTTGGGAGCTTTGGGGGCTTTCGCCCCCTCGCTCTTGACCTTTTACCAGTCCTCGTCATTCTCAGGGTATGAGATGACTTCAGGCTCTGGTCTAGGAGCCTCAGAGAGTCCCCAGACGCTTCTGTGGAGGTCTTGGAGGTCTAGTGCCTCTTGCTCGCTCCTACAGGGCATCGTAGTGATTACTGAGTCTGACGAGTCGCCTGTCGGCGAGCTGTACCAGAGTCGCAGGTTATCTCCGATAACTTCGGTTCCTACTAATCTCCCTTTGGTTTCTGTTGCTTGCATTTTTTTCTTTCTGCACTTTGGGCATTTCCCTTAGTGGCTATGAACTAAATTTAGCACCAGTGTGATCACTTTTTGATTTTTGACTCACTATAAAAAAGTGCAGGGGCGGTCCGGTCTTTTTTTTCTTTCAGTTTTTTCTCTGAAGTCCTATGCTTGGTATTTGGTGGATTCTGTTGCCAAGCTCCACCAGCTCCGGTATCCGGCTACCCTCCTTGTGGGATTTACTCTCCGTACCACTGATATAACTTTACCTTATGTCAAGTCACTTTTTGATTTTTACCAGTCCATCTATCCGGTCCGCTGTTCGCCGTAGCCCTACCTTGCGAGTGGGGGCTGTCTCGGTCCAGCCACCAGTGCGCCCCATCTCTTTAGATGTTTTGGTAATGGGCGCTCTTAGGTCATTGCGCCACCAGTTGAGAATCTGTTTCTCTATTGATCGTGCATCATTTACGGTCAAGTTATCCCATAGCCTAAATAGATGCCAGCCATTTAGTCCGTGTTGCTCTATCCTAGAACCTTTTGTCCTATGCTTCTTGGCTATCCCTACCTTAACTGAACCTAGCCTATCAGTGAGAAGATACACCAGAGCTTCCTCATCAGGTCTTAGCCCTGATGTAGCCACCAAGTCTACCGTGCCGTTATTAGACCACCTTTGGTGGTGGGTGTCGCACAGTACCTGACCAGAGCTACTCGCATAATGTGATCCATCACAGCCAGCCACAGAGCAAGCCTCCGTGTTTTTCCAGACATGCTTCTCAAAGCTACCATGTTGCTTTAAGCGCTTGTAATGCTTCCTGCAGTAACCCAGAGAGTAAATCTTGCCCCCTGAGGTGCATTCGTCATACTTGCCCTTAACCAAGCACGTTTTACCATGCCAGTGTCCATCGGGTGAGCGCTCACGCTTCGGAACACTTACCAGAGGATCTCCATGCTTAAGGTAACGGTCACGGTGGAAGTGGCAATAACCATCTACCAAACCCCTAACCTTGTCACCACAGCCATCTACCTTGCATGTCTCGTTGTGCGCATTCCAGCCACCCTTCTTGATGGGTTTGTGCGCTTGAACGTCACCATGCTTATGATAGCGCCATGCATGTACACGGCACATTCTTAGGCGTGGAACTCCGTGATGGGGTTTTGCACTACTGAATGACCTATCGCAGTTATCCACGATGCATTGTTTGTTTGTTAGCTGTTCCATGCACTAAGACTACCACATGCCGTGTCACTTTTTGATTCTCAACGCAAAATAGCCCCCACCAGAAGGCAGGGGCTATTAGCTTAGTTTATTTAATTGTCATCGCCAAAGCCAAACGCATTTTGCATGACCGCTATGTCCAACATCTCCTCTACCGAATTGATGTCCATAGGTAACTCGCTTTTCATGGGTAGATGCCACATCTCACGATGCTTCATCTCTACCATTTTAGCGTGGTCTTCACTACGGCAGAGCATTGATACCGATGACCTAACGTTCCTTGATATAGGCTCGTTAAAGTACAGCGTCACAGTATGCCCATAGGTTTCTGTGTCCACCAGCTCACCAAGTGTCATAGTGACGCTTGAATCTGTTTCTATTGTTTGCATATTTCCTCTTTCTTATTGTTGTTGGTAATTCACTCTCCTTACTTGCGAGGCATCAGCTACGTTAAGCCCGATGCTTTAGCTCTGCAAGTTCGGAGAGCTACTTGGATATGTCACCAATCTATCAATGCTTAGATCACTTTTTGATTTATGACATCAGCTAAAATCAAAAAGTGACTACCACATGCTATTCTTAAGACATGGAGGAAAGACCTCCAAGAAAGGGACCAAATGACTTGGTACTTAGCAAAAGAACTCCTAGAGGGAGTACTCCTAATAGGATTCATGAGCTGTATGGGCTACATAGCCTTTACATTGCTCCCAGAGCCGGAGGAGGGGCGATAGCCCCAAATCCAGCTCACCAGAGCGCAGGGGCGAAAGCCCCTAAGCCCAATCTGGGATAGGCTCCAGTGCGGTACACATAGCCTAAACGGTAACTCCTGAGTAAAGCATTCGTATGTTACATGCTTCAGAGTTAATAAACTACTCCCCCCATCACTTAGGTGGGGGTTTTCTTTTTATTAGTCCCGTATACTTACTTGACTTCTATGACTTTGACTTCCGGTGCATCCGGTAGCTGTTTTGTCATGGAAATCGTGAGCAGTCCATCCGCAAGTTCAGCGCCAGTGACCTCCACATCATCAGCGATAGTGAAACTGCGCTTGAACCAGCGAGTACTTATGCCCTTATGTATTGTTCGGGACTCATCACCCTCTGTGTCTGTCTTGATAGGTTTGCTTTCTATCGTCAAGTACCCCTCAGATACTGTGACCGATATGTCTTCTTTCTTGAATCCAGCTAATGCTACCTGTACTTGGTATTCGCCTTCGCCTACCTGTATGATGTTGTAGGGGGGATAGTTAGCTGTAAAACCACGATTGAGGTGTGGGTTGTTGCCCAGCATAGTCTCAAATCGCTCAAATATGTCGTTGAACCCTACGCTCATAGGTCGTAGTTGGTTCAGTAGTGCTAGTGAATTACTAGTCATTATTTACCTCCAATTAGCAAAGTATGTTAAGTGAGTCCCATTCGGCAACCCACACTACTAGTTTATCATATGCGGGACTATATTGTCAAGTAATCTTACCTAAAGTTACCCCCTTGCAGTGTGAAAGCGATACTTTCACGGTGAGTAGTAGGGGGCGGAACTCTCACGCTTGATAACTACCCATAGGCTACCAAAGATCAGAACCCGTGTCAAGTATTAAAAAGTCAAAAAGTGACTATGTTTGTGCTATGTTATAGTTGAGAGGAGACACAATATGAACATATTTGTAACAGAAGAAGACCCAGTAGATGCGTCACGGAGCTTATGCGATAAGCATGTGCCTAAGATGATCGTGGAATCTACCCAGATGCTCGTTAGCGCTTTACGCCGTCACGGTGCAGGTGATGACGATGTACCCTTGACTAAGAGCGGTACTCCCCACAAAGGGGGCTACAGGAAGCACCCAGCTACGGTGTGGACCGGAGACAGCAGAGCGAACGCTCAGTGGCTAGAGCAACACGCCTACGGACTGTGTGACGAGTTTACGCTACGGTTCAACAAAGAGCATGCGTGCTTTCAACAGTTGCTAGTCGTAAGCGAACAGCTATGGCGTATCCCTGATACTCCCATGACTGATGTCGCCCTATGCGTAGGGGAAGAGCTACAGCGTGGTCGTACCCATGCACCCATAAGCGATGCGGTAGACGTGTATCGTGAGTTCTACAGGATAGACAAAGCTGAGTTCGCTAAGTGGGAGAAGGGGACTGACGCCCCTGAGTGGTGGGCCGGGAATAAAAAAGCTGGCGAGTCGCATTCGCCAGCTTGATCATCAGAGGATGTTCCAAATTGGAATTGGTGTTCCGGAATCTCTTTCCGATAACCACCGATTCATTTTAGTTTGAACTTCGTTAGGCTTTATGCCACTCCTTAGAGTAGTTGTAAAGACTAGGACAAACTCTGAATCCTCTTCCTTGATGGTGTCCAGACTATCAGTTGATATTCTGTTTAACCAATTTTTTCTAGTTACTAGCATGTATTTCCTTTCCCTTTGGTATGTACTCAATATATCTCATCTATAATCACTTTTTGATTTTTACTTTTTGCTATACTATTTGATTTTTACTTTTTGCTATACTATAAGTATGATCGCACTCACAGATAAAGCAACTACCAAAGTAGCCCAGCTACTCACCGAAGAAGAAGCGGGACTATTCCTACGAGTAGGCGTGCGAGCTGGTGGGTGCGCAGGGTTCAGTTACGAGATGTTCTTTGACTCCGAACTAGACGACAGCGATGTTCAGCAGACATACGGAAGCATCAAAGTTGTCGCCGATAGCGCCAGTGCAGGGCTACTAGATGGAGCTAGCCTAGACTACCATGATGGGCTAGGCGAATCGGGATTCAAGATAACGAACCAAAAAGCGCAAAAATCATGTGGTTGTGGACAAAGTTTCTGCTAGAGTCTTGACACTCGCCACAATATGTGTTACACTATGATTATCCCTATAAACGGGACTTATATTTGAGACATTTGTCTCTCCTTGTTTGGTATTGACCGACTTCAGCCACAGTGTTGGAGTCGGTCTTTCAATTTACGGAAGGAAACTCCCATAATGTATAGCATAAATCATCAAAAACTAATTATCAAAGGACTGCAGAGCGCCTTGAAGCATACGCTGGATACGCCTGAGTTCGCCCATCAACGTGAGCGGTACAGAGAGATACTCGTCATCAAGGTGATTATCATTAATTCGGAAGTAATCAATGAAGGTGATCGCCGTACGTACGTACCTACTGACTACGATAGCATAAAGAAAGCTGTTGTGTCAAGTTTAGGTGAAGACATATCTGACGACTACCTGAAGCTACGGATAGAACAGGTCAAGTCTCGCAAGTGGTTAGGCAGACAGCGCCTAGTCACTCGCCTCAAGAAACCTACGGAATAAGTCGTACTCTTTGGGTAGCCACCTGAACAGGTGAGCGGTCAAGTATGCCCAGAAGGTAGCCAGTGCTATCTTGCGTGACATGCGAGTAGTCGCCGTGTAGAATGCGGTGCTAAGTGTGCGCTTGCCTTTGGTGATGGCGATGATGTCGTAGGCGATGATGTACAGTGCTAGCACTAGCCATGCGTACTGTCCCTCGTCTATGTCTGGAGTTCGCATGATTAGTTTCATATGGTTATTATATATAAACTTGACTGTACTCGCCATATGGCGTATGATAATAGTATGGCATTACCTGAGAAGAAGGCGATAGGTCCGAGAAGATTAATCACTGAAGCGGTCAAGCTGGGGGAGTGGGGGCAGTCACGTTGGCATGTTGTGCTGGAGTGCGGTCACTCACTAGACAGGAAGCGTAAGCCGAAGATAGGTTCAGATAAGATTTCGTGCGGTGCATGCCTAGACTACTCGCCTACTGGGGGAGAGATTATTAGTCCCGCTATTGAGATCGCTGAGTTGCCTGATGAGTTTGATGGGTATTCGGATATGGTGAAGCGTGCTACTATCGCATCGCACTTTGATGTGCAGTTAGAACAGGTGGAGATGCAGTGGGATACTGCGACAGTGTACCTAGACTCGGTACAAATCAAGAGAATACTTGACACATCGCTTTAGATGTGATAGAATCTAAGTGCTTGGGAAGCTGAAGTAAAGTCAAAAAGTAACTACACTCGTTGTACGATAGGTACATACACTAAACAATGGAGATGAAGTAATGAAACAAGAACAGAACATAGGCTGGAAAGAAGCTCTAACTCAACTAGATGACTACTACAGTCCTCAAGTAGAGTCACTACACGATCAAGTCATGGACTTGAAGCGAGAGAACAGAGAACTACGGAGACTAAACAATCGGAGTATCTGGAGAATCATTAAGGCTAGGCTGATAGAAAGGCTGGCGAAGTAGCGATGGAGGACTACAACGAACACGAACTCTTTGGGTTCAAGCGTGGAGAGATACGCAGGGTACAATTAGGGGACTCGCCTACTATGGGCGACAGACTAGCGCTGATACTACAGCTACATCAAGACACTCACAAAGGCGGAGAGTCACGATGGGCTAACGTCATGTACTTGCATGATGATATGAAGATGGCTACAACTGTGGACTTAGTGATCTCGCCGTCATCGCCGTCGTACACTAGTGCGATAGACGATATGCAGGAGTGGTTTCAAGTCGTACAGACTGATCTCTACAGTGCTTGCCACATAGACCAGATCAAAGAACTAGTCGCTACTGTAGGCGATCACGAACTAGAGTGCATCAACAAAGTCTTTAGGAATGAAGACATAGAGAGTCAGTATCACTGGAAGGGTACTCCAATGGGCGATACCCTAGAGGAAGCTAAAGCAGACCCCCGTTGGCAGTTCAAAGTCAAGCAGGGCGACTGGACAAGGCACGCCCAGAGCAGTACCCTAGAGGAAGTGCTAGACTAGCGGTACAGTAGTACTCGCCTATGCACTCGCCTTGTTGGGCGGTCTGCGCTCGGTCTGCACTGAGACACAGCTATCAATCATATATACTAACAGACATGAGTAACTTAGTCAAGAATAGATGCAATGATTGTGATAAGGAGATGGAGGCGCTGAGGGGCGCTCATGTCTGGTGTGGTACTTGCGGTCAGTTGATGACCCCTCTTGCATTGATGGATATGGAGGATAGTAATGGCTAGAAAGATGACAATAGTAGAGCATAAGGCGAAGACTAATCGTAAGAGGCCTGGTGTGCATGCTAAGGCTGGTGAGTCAAGGCTCAAGCAGTCAAAGCTGTACAAGAAGAAGTACAGAGGTCAGGGTAGGTAAGATGTTAACACTTAGCATCATGTTGGGTGTAGGTGTATTACTGTGGTGCATCATCGCTGGCATGATGTTATGAGTCCCGTTCGTGATCGTGCGCTATAATAAGTGCATGTACGCTGATGAGAACAGAGCCAACGACGTGAAGCGCAAAGTGAGTGACTATTGGGGCGATGGCTATAAAGCTAATGAACTGTTTGCATACTTAGCGAGAAAAGATGATGAAGAAGATACGAAACCGAAGAAAATCAGAGCGAAAAGCGCAGTTTTGCATAGGAAACCTAACCCAGACGAGTCCTGACGACATAGACCATCGTGATTGGCTGACGCTGTGGGCGATGAATATACGGAATAACAATGGCTAGGCGACGACTGTTTGAGTGCGATGACTTCCCGATCTTCGGTACGAAGGACATGATAGAGAGTCACCTACGCATATTGCGCAGAGACACTAGGCGACATTGGGAAGCGCTGACTACTTGGGATATCCCTGATGACGCTGACCCAGAGGAATAGGCGCACACTTATAGCACATTAAGCTACATGGTGGCGGTACTCTACGTTATAGCGTATGAGTATGGACAGATACGAACGACTGATATTGTGCGAGTACTTGGCTAAGCACTGTGATGTGCAGTTGGCTTGGCTGAATGTGCGCACGTTCTTGGAGTACTCTACAGATATTGAGATTGAGACTGATCTGTCACAGCTAGTAGTCTGAGCTGTCTGCTGTGATGGCGCTATCATGCTGTGCTGTGTGCTGTGTGCTGATGCACCTGAGTGGTGGTAGCAAAATTTAAAAAGTGACTAGCTTGTGTTAGATTGAAGGTGTGGAGAAAGTACCTCTACAGAATAGGAGTAAATATCCAAGCTTATCAAGATAGAACCCGAAATAAAGCGAAACCAACAAGATTCGTAGGTGGAGCAGGGAGTTATAACAAACGAGGTACTTCTAAACCTAAAGCAAAGAAATAATTCCTAGAAAGTGTCCCCCGAAAGGGGGGCATTTTTTTGCTCTGCTATGTGCTGTGCTATGTGTGTGGTCATGCTCTACTTGTGCGCTGATGCTGTGCTGTGTAGTGCGCTAGTGTTTCACGTGAAACATGTGCAAATGACAGGGAAGCTGTGATCTTCTGTGTTCTATCACACGTTCTACTACAGTACGGATACAGTATGCACTGTGTAGCTACTCGCCTGCTACTCGCCTCTATAATTAAAAATTTTTAAGATAATCCAAATAAATCGTGTTATTGACTTGACAACTATTTGGAACTATGCAATAATGATTACACATAGAACTTCGGAGACAGAACCGAAAGAAAAAAAAGAGAGAGCACCCCCTGCTCCGCATTCGGGACTGTCAGAGTTATCCACAGCTTATCCACAGAGTTATCCACAGGCGAACGGACCGAACATACGTTCGTACGAACAAGTGTTCGTGTTAAGCGCACCTAACATCAAATGTTGTTAGTCCCGACAACACAAAATGTTAAGCTGACCTAACAAAACCGAACAAAAAGCGAACATATGTTCGTGTTAAGCCGACCTAACACACAATGTTAAGCTGACCTAACATCAAAAAAGCGGGACTTTTTCCAAACGCATGCACCCTACTTTGGGGGGCTACATACCATATTTTTTGGGTGTTGGGTTGGTTTTGTATTATGTCGGGGTTTTGGGTTTGTTCTATGTGAGTGGTGTGAGGGCGTTGATGATTTTTTGGGGGTTGGGTTTGTCTGTGATTGCTTTGTGTGTGTTGTGTATTTTGTTTTTGAGTGTGTT
>Ga0098037_1001079_pt1 | contig 12690 bp, 4 predicted proteins | sample 5_EtaG_FD_75050 | JGI IMG/M metagenome (GOLD analysis project Ga0098037, IMG submission 75050) | Marine viral communities from the Subarctic Pacific Ocean - 5_ETSP_OMZ_AT15132 metaG | ecosystem: Environmental > Aquatic > Marine > Oceanic | place: Pacific Ocean | collected 2015-01-08 | reverse complement strand
TTATTTTCTTACCTGACTATTTAAACGATTTCGTCTGGAGTATTGGGGATATTAAGTCTAGGATCATTAGAAGTAATATCTGTACCCTGTCTCTGGATCGCAGATGGAGGTGTGGTGACCTGATTATCGATGCTTTCCTGTAGGGTGTCATAGATACGAACAGGTTCTCCAACTGTAGCAAAGAAACCAGCAAATTTCAACCCATCTTCATAATATACAGCACCAAAGTAAGAGCGACCATTAACAAATCCAGTTCTCTTGATTCCTGGCAGGTCAGTGACCTGAATTAACAGTTCTTCAGGAACACCAATCGGGTCAATGATAACCTCAAACTGAGGACGGAATGTAGGAGGAATACCAGTTTCTGTAATAATTCTAATTTCAGGTGGTTGAACAAAGAAACCTGGTTTATCCACATTAATTTTGGTTGGTTGGCCAAAAGTGCCGCAATCATATGACAACTCAGCACCATTACTTGGTTCAATTACGATTGGGTCTAAACCACAACGGATGTTGATGCCTGGTTGTACAATGTCAACACCTATCAACTGCAGAGCAACTGGAACAACTGCTGGTGCGTCTGGATCTGGTTGTGCATCTGGTGGTGGAGGTCCAAGAGGAGGTGTGTCAAATCCGTTTCCAGGATCATCCACAATCACCTGTGTAATGACACCTTTACCACCAACTTCCTTTGGACATGGTGGTGGAATCAGTTCAGCAGAGATGCCCATTGGGTTATCATCCCAGGACTTAGATTTTCCTGTTCCTCGTGTGCCATTATAATCAATTCTCGCAGCAACAACTGTTGGATTTGTTGAGAAAGGTCCTATATTTACACCTTGATTGAACAGTTCAATTTCAAGTGTTTTCTTTCCAGCAGTTACATCAACATCAAATGATTTTAATCCTTGTTTAAATCTAGATTCAGCAACCTCTCGCCCATCAATTCTAAGTTTAGCAATGTCGTCTGCTTGAACTTGAATGGTATATCTCCCTTGTTGGGGGAAGTTGACATCCTTCCATACCATTTTCCATGTTGTTCCCTGGAACTCGGCAAGATATTGTTCGTCGCTAGTATATGCAGGGGTTATAAATGGTCCAAGAGATCCTTTTCGATATGAAGCAAGAGCTGGACCTTCATAAGTGACACCATCTTTTGCTGTACCTGTGAGTAGTGCTGTCCCAGATTTTATCTGATTGGGAGTTTCTTTGATTTGACCTCCTCCTGACACCGCACATATATCAACTGTTTTTGATACCTTACCCGATTCGTCAAAATCAGGTCGCCCCAAAGGAACAAATCCTTGCTCATCATCATCTTTATCAACTTGCCAATATGAAGTACCACTATCACTTACCCTATCAAATACACCTTTCGACTGTTTAAAAAGTCCAGGTGCTTGAAGATACTCTGGAAAAAATCTCCATGAAGGACCTACAATTATAGTTTTTGCAAAATCTGAAAGTCCTCTAATATCACCAGCATCATATGCTTCTTTAGCAGTTTTATATTTAGATCCGGGTTTTTGTTTTTTATCCCAGTTTATTTTTCCAATAGAAATAGAATTTATTGCTTCACCATTACTACCACCGGGATCTTCATAATACCCAAACTCAAGTATTGCTTTTGTTCCGATTAATTTTTTACCATCATTAGAGAACACAGCATCACCAGATTTTATTTCAAAATGAGAATCATTAAACTTTCCATCACCATCAGAAAAATCAATTCTCTTTTTATTACCTGAAACTTTTAGTTTTTTATTTCTAGGATGTAGTCCTTTGTAAACTATTGTAGCTTCGCATTGTTTAGGAACAGAGATAGGGGGAGTTTGACTGACTGCCCAGTCAGCAGTGTGAAAAATTTTCTGCTTATACGCCTGTCTCTCCTCTGTATCCTCATTACGAACTTCTACAGTAATTTTGTGCTTTCCTTGTGATATAAAAACTTTTTTGGGTGTACTGGGATCATCTTTAAAATGCCGGACGCCACGACTACCACCACGTATGCCGCCACTACCATATCCAAGACCGCCTCTCATTACTTCTTGACCATCAATAAGGATGCGTCCACCATTATCAGCCGTTGCTTTTAATCCAAAGAATCCACTATAAGGAACGTCAAGATCCCAAGTTGTCTGATAGACGACACCACCACCATCGGTGCTTCTCTTCGCAAGAGGAGGTAATGGTGAGATAGCATAGCGGTTCATGAATTTGCCCCATCTTTTGGGCACTATCACTGGATACCAGTAGTTAGATGCTCCTGGGAATCTAGATGTCCAGAATGGATTGTTTGGACATCTTCCAGGTGCTTTAGGAATTGGAAGTTCTGGTCTTGGAACTGGAGGAGCAACAATAGTAACTGCAGCGCCCATTGGATTTTGCTGCCAAGACAGTTTTACTTTTTTTGTTTTCTTAACAAAGAAAGTTTTGACTTTAACGGCAAGAACCATAGGGTTGCCACCAGCAAGAGACTTTCCAGGTCTCTGATATAAATCTGCTACAAGTCTATACTTTCCTGCTTTGAAGTTCTGAATGGTTGTGGATACTCCAGTTCCCTTTCCACCCCTTTCGGTTGGACCAGTAAATCCTTTCTTTTCAATAATGGTTTCATTTCCAGTCCGATCAATAAATCTTAGAGTGACGTTATCATCTACAGCAACCTCAATTCCATAGTTTCCGTCAACCGGAAAATTCAAATCATTCCAACGAATCGTGTGTGACCCCGCAAAGTCATCACTTCTAGCCTCATTAGATTGTATATCAAACGGAGATATGCCGTAGTAATTTACAAAATCACCTTCAGGTGCTGCTGTGTAATTAGTCTTCCACAGTGGTCTATCTGCCTTATCAATAAAATCGCGAGTGGTGAAGACAGTTCTCTCTCGAACTCCCTTATCACTATTTGATGCTAATCTTGTTGATCTGTCAGGTCTAGGTAGAGTGAAGGTATCAGTATCTTGTCCTTTTTCATCTTTACTACCTCTATTCGATCCGAGTAATTTGCCTCCTCTAATCCTCACTTGTCTTACGGCAATACCCGCATTATTAGGATCATCATCCCACTCAAATCTCATTTTGACTGTTCCACCACCAATAAGTTTCTTACCATCCCGAGAAAAAACTACATCTCCCTCAAGAATTTTAAGTTTTGAGTTAGTGTCACTGCCATCACCATCCACAAATTTAATTTCTCTACGATTATTACTTACCTTAAGTTTTTTATTTTTAGGATGAAGATCAATATAAACAATCTCATGTTCATTATCAGCAGCATCTATTTCAAGTGGTGGTTGGGTTACAACTGTTTCTTTAATGTCTTGTGGGATATTAAATAAATCAACTCTGATTTTATGTACTCCCGCACCAACAACTTTTTTTAGTTTATCAGGACCACCTTTAAATCTATTCACACTCATAACCTTTCGGTTATCGAGATACACATCACATGTATTATCACCCATTGCTCTAAAGGTATACTCACCACTGTATGGAAAACTTTCTTCCCACTCAAATGTGTATAGTTGTCCCGAAAAATCACTACCAGGAACATTAGATGGTGGCACTGGTGAAATCGCATAGCGATTCATAAACGTATCTTCAATAACCTCTTTTGTTTTTGGTTTGAAGGCACTATTGTCTCCAAAAATATACTCCAATTCATATGTGTCATGACCTTTTATCTCATCTCTATTCTTGGCGGTAAATTTTCCCCGAGTTACTTGTACTTGTAAATCATCATTATCATTAGCAGACTTTGCGAAGTCACAAAAAATTGTATCACCAGTTGCTTTTTTACCACCACCTTTTGCTTTTATTTCTTTTGCGTCTCTTCCAAAACTTCCGACAAGACCTTGCTCTACACCTGCTCCATCATATTGTCCCTCGGCAACAACTTTGTATAATGTATTTCTTTTTACTTTTTGTGTGATTGAAATTTTTCTTTCTTCTTTAAAATTATCTGCCTTAATTGTAAACTTATGAGTTCCATCTTCAGAGGTAAAGTTAAACAACATTCCTCTACCATGTCCACCTTCAGTTAACACATTCATTTTTACATCAACAAATTCTTTTGAATTCGCAGGTGGTGATGTTGTTACTTTACTTCCACCCCAGGCATAATGTCGAACATCATATTTCGTTCTATCATTTCTACCTCCACCAACAACATTTAGAGGTGGATTCATTCTAGTGCTCCAGAATGGTTTCTTTACCGCACGAAGTCTTTCCTGATATTGTAAGATCTCTCTACGGATTGGATCATCAACTTCTTCTGGATTTGTATAATCCCTAGGATTGAATTCTCCTGTTACTTTACCTGCCGCGTTTCTGTTAATTACTTTTGGAGGAGCAGGAGGACACGTCTCGTGGTTTGAATCATATTCTTCAAAGTCCTCCTCATTATCATAAACCTCAACGGTAGAGACCTGCTCACCAATAATAGACCGAACAACAGCAGCACCTGCTGTGCCACAATCATCCTTCACCTCTGTGATTGGTGGATATTGATATCCAAAACCACCACTTGTCAAGACAACTGCCATCAGTCCACCATCTTGACCGATGATTGGTGTCCCTTTTACACCGATTCCAGCGCCACCATAGAAGTATGCTTTCGCCTTTCCACATTCTTGTGGTGTAAGTTTTGGTGGGGTCGATTCATACCCTTGACATGACTTCTTTGGTGTCTCCAGACCCAAGTCCTCTGGTTCTAAAGCATTTACTTCATTGATGTTTAGATATTGAATTTCTTGTCTATTTCTAAAGATAAACTGCGTACCAGGATTTAGTTTGGCATAAGAGTTCGCATCACAAATAGTGACACCTTCCACCAATCCTTTTTTGGAATCAATGTATCCAACTCTGATGTCTTTTTTGTTAGTAGCCCCGAATACATTAAACGTCGCCATACTATCTTAATTCTCTTCCCTGGTAGGGTTCATGATGATATTTATTAGAACTCTAAAGCACCATCAAGACCGGATCTGTCTCCTGCCTTTGCTGCTGCCAGTTCCCGATCAAGATCAGCATCGGAAGCAATAGCATCTCTCTCTTGAGTTGGTTGCTTGTTAAGATCCTTGGTGGGTTGAGCGAATGGTGGTTCTGAATCAGGAACAACACCAGGTCTCTCAGGATCAGTGATGGCATTCGCAGCAGAATCAGCAATACCTTTCGCTGTAGGCAGAGCAGAGTCAGGAGTTCCAGCACCGCCGGTAGCAAGAGTATAGTAATCAGATACTGCCTGATTTGCTGGTAACTCAAAGTCAAACATTTTAGTTGTGACATTCATAAAGTTAAGAGCAGATGTCAGACTACCTGTAATATTACCAATCTCAGATAATCCACCAGTCAGTTGCGTTAGAATAGTGTCACCAATATCATCTTTTGGTGATTTTCCCTGACTAGGAGAAGTGCTAGAAGAACCAAGAGTCCCTGACAATGAGGCAATTTGGTTTTTCATATCATTCACATAAAGGTTCACACCCTCTAGTGCTTTATTATTAACATCATTAATTTGTCCGGCACTGGCAGCCAGAGCATCACCAACAAGGTCCTCAGCATAACAAATGGGAACTTTTATCTTCTTGTTCTTGACTGGTTTTGGTGGACCACCATCTGTAGAGATTCCAGCATTCTTATCATAAGGATCTGGACTTGCATTTCCTGCTGCTTCTCTTGCTGCTGCCTCAAGTTTATCAGGTTGTAATGCCTTGTTCAGAAGTCCTTTGATTAAACCACCAAGACCATTTGTGATTCCCTCAAAAGATCCGATGATGTTCTTAGTCATCTCCTCTTTCATATCAGAGAAGTTTGCTCTCATAGAAATAGGTAGAGCAGATACAACTCTAGTAAGACCTTCGTTCAAAGTCTTCATCGTGTAGTCCAATACCTTATCAAAAATAACTTTCATGTATTTTTGAATTTCTCTAGTCGCTTTGTCAATAATACCATCTAAACTTGGGACACGACTAGAAACAGCATCAGCGTAACTTGTGATTGCGTTCAGATACTTATCTAACTTTGTGGTGAGAGTTTCAATGACAGTTTGAATATTCTTTACTGCTGACTGAACTTTTGTCTCTGGTTTCGACAGAGGAATCTTCTCCTCCAACTTATCATCTCTTACCAGATCAGCAGCACTTTGTTGGTGAACATTAGCAGTGCCTTCTCTTGTTGCTCCAGGAACATTAGGAGAGGTAGGAGCATCTGCTTCTCTCTTTCTATTTGCTGTCCCTGTAGCGATCGCATCCTGAATTAGAATTTTGATCGTTGCTGATCTTTCTGGTTCAGGAGTAAGTGCTAGGGCACCACCACGAGCAATCTCTTCATTAATTCTTGCTCGCTCTGCATTCGCATCTGCTTGCTGTGCTGTTGAGAGGTTTGTTCCCTCCTTAACACCATACTTATTTCGCTTTGCTTTCTTGGGTAATGGCGCAGACTCTTTTGCTAGTTCAGCACTCCTTGGTTTCTCAGTAACCTTACCCTCATCGGGCACTGTTTCTTTCGTTGCCTGAGACTTGGGTTGCTTTCCTTCAGCAAAACCACTGGTAGCAGCAAAGTTGGAGTCGTTTTCTCCTATCTTAGTTTTGAGTGGGGTCTGCTCATTATGTCCAAGCACACCCATAATAACTGGGACCTGTTGATCAGGTCCATCCATGAAGAACCCAAAGACAAACATCCCTTGGCGGAGATTAGGTGTTTGCCCTGAGTTCGCATTACCGCCACCAGCAGTGACGGGGTACATGACTTGTGCCCAAGGAAGTTGATCGGACTTTACTGCTTCCTCTTCTTTGTCATGTAGACCAACAATCCTGACTTTGTATCTTCTTCCCCAACCTGCGATGGATTCACCACCCGTAAATTTTCCTGAGGAAATATTATCTCTCCAGGTGGAGTCGTCAGCAATCTGACCAACCCACCATAGAAAGTTAGCACCTAAAAAACCAGGATTAAATAGTCCGTTTCCTTCCATCAATCGTCATAAATTAAGCATTCTGGTTCAGATGGATTCTGATCACAGAAAAGTTCTAGGTAGTTTGGATCGTGATGATCTCCTGCTTCGATGTCTTTCTTGTGGTGCTCTGCGTATTCTTCTAGTTCATGCAGTTCGCCTTCAATGTGACGACGCATTTGTGGATTTGTTGTGGGATCTTGAAGGATCTGTTGATCTTTCTTGATGTGCTGTTCGATACTTTCCATAGTGCTTACTTAGAATGATTGCCTTTTCTGCCAAAGGAGTCTCTGACTAGATTTAATTTGGTGTATGTTCCCTTAGTAGAAATATAATGACATAAGTCCGCTATAATATATAGACCACCAGATTGCTTGTTTGGTTCATCGTTCTTTGTGTCTGTCTGCAGTTCTGGTGCGTCAACAAATAAAACATCCCCAGCATGGAGAGAAAAATCTCCTGCTATTGTCATCTCAACTCCACTTGCGAACAATTGATTATAGCGCATAATTGCTTGGTTGAGTGTATCTTTGGGTTTAAAGTTTTCTTCCTCTGACTTTTCAAGTTGTTGCTCTGTCTTACCTGTGGGAAGAGTTCCCTTATCCAACAACATGTAAGTTGTTCTTGTATACTCTTTATTCTTCCCTTCCTTATCAAGTTCTGGATTTAATGTTGGTAATTTCTTTCCTGCTGTCTTTGCCTCCTCTGATGCCGGGGGTGTTAGAACTTCATAGTAGCATGTAAATGGATCAAAGACAACAATCCTTGTGGAGTAAGCACCCTGCATCAACTTTCTTTGAGCATCGACCTTGTTATCCTTGGTGTAATCCAGTGCCTTATCATCATATCCCTCAGGAACACCAACCTCGCCATCAGGAGATTGATTATACATGTAAGACTTCTTCTTATCTTGTGATAGTAACCCATCAATTGACTTAAAGAAATATCCCTCTGATGTTTCATAAAAGAAGTAACCAGCAGTCTCCCCTGGTTTCTGGTTCTCTGCTGAAACTGATCTCATTGACAACCAGTTAATTGTGTAAAATGGTTTCTTGTTATTACCAATGAAGTTATAATTATTTGATGTTGGTTCAATATCAATAGTTTTTTCTGTGGCAAGTAGATTTTGATCTTCTAATATCTTTTTAATGTGATCAGAAAGTTTCCCATCATATCTAGTATTCAATCGAACTTTCTCATTCATCAAATATTCTTTTGATGATAAATCCAGAGCAACCATCGACTTGGTGCTGTCATCACTGATTGGAGTGACTTTGTTGACATATAAACTGTTCTTCTTTGACGTGCTGAATTCTAATTTGTTTTCTTTGAGATCCTCAAACTTCAAACTCACATTTTCTGTACCAACAATAGGAAGACCATCCAAAGCAGTCTTACCATCAAGTGCTTCTGGTCCAGCAGCATCAGTAAAAACTATGGACGCACGAACACTGTCCTGAAGAATACTTTCAAAATATTTTAATTCTATAATACCATTAACAATACTTACAGTCTTTTTCTTGTCTTCATTAGAGACAATATCTGCTTGTGTAATATTGGCTGGTGATGATTCTTTTGCTGCCATTTATGATTACCTCGTAGTTCTATTTAACCACCCATGTAGAGTCTTTCAAATGGATCATCACCACCACCAGCAGGTTGTTTTACAACTCCTCCAGATTGTTGTGGTGCTGGTGTTCCACCAGAAGCACCACCGACAGGAACAAGAACCTGTTCGGGTTCATCAGACTCATACGAAGCATAACTTCTCAATACTTCAAGAGCGGCATTACCATCTGCTTTGTTAATTGCCTGTAGGAAACCTGGGAACGTTCCCTCCAGAGCAGCAGTGGAGTCAGCATCGATGACGAATTCTTTTCCTTCTTCACCAAGGATCGCTCTATGTGCCATCGCCTTGGTGAATCCACCTTTTGCATATGCTAGGTCTCCGTGACCCGTCATGGCGATGTGCTTACCAGAAGAATCAAACATGTCAGCACTCTTACCATAACCACCATAAAGAGCACCTACCTTTGTCTCACCGCCAAAGTTTGGTAACAAAATTTCTGCTTTCTCTGTAGATGGATGATATAAATCTTGGTTAGCAGAAATATCTGGAATATAATAATCAAAAGGTTTGAATCCTTGTGCTCTCATAAAAGTAGAGTGACTATGTGCATCTATGGCACTATTCAATAATTTCTTTTTCTCTTTTGCGTCTAATTCAGAACTATATGCTTTCAATCTAGCATATCCCTGACCAGAGAAGACAATCTCTTTACCTCTTGCTGCATACGCATTTGCCATTTGATCCATTGCAGATATCATTCCACTCATTCCAAGACTACTGTGGAACTTGGTGTCAACGTGATATGCGGCACCCGCACCAATCCTGTCATATCCAGCTGGTCCTGTGGTCATTCTCTTACTGGTTGTCCCGCTAGCAGTTGTCCCAGAACCCTCATCAGGTATGCCAGTTCCACCCTCATCACTTCCTCTTAGCATTGGTTGCCCACCACCAGTAGTAGCAGCATCAGTGCTAGCACCACCAGTTAAGAAGTCCATAAAACCACCACCAGAATCTGGAGGTTGTGCAGCATTAGTGGCTGGTTTTTTCGGTTTTTTTCCAAATATTCCAGGGAGCAGTGACTTTCCAATGTGTGGTATGAGGAATGGAAATCCAGGTAGTGTGAAGAGTAGAAGATTAGGAATCTTCATCAATGCCCCATTCTTAATGTGTTTGTCCAGACCAGGAATGAATTGAGCAAACACTCCCAGAACCTCTCTCAATCCAGGAAGACCATCAAGTATTCCTTTGATTGAGAATCCTTCCTTCAAGGCAGTCTTGAATTCTTCAGGAATTCCTGGGATAAGATTTAGTGCAAATGCTGCTCTTCCGTCCAGTTTCAACTCAAAATTAACAATCTTATCAAGCATTGGGTTTGCTTTTGCCAGCATGTCTCCAACCAGAGATCCCAACTTAAAGTCAGGAACATCTACCATTGGGAAGTCATCAATAAATCTCTTACCAGCATCACCTAGGAATTTAAGCACAGCACTTCCAGCACTAAGAGCTGCTTTTATTCCTTGTCCAAATACTTCTCCTGCCTTCTTCCAATCGCCTTTTACAATTCCATAGTAAAGAACATCACCAATAAATGTACCAACTACTTCTCCAAGTAGAGTTCCGAGAATTGGAATAGGAATAAATGATCCAAGGGCTCCACCGAGTGCTGCACCAACACCTTTAAATAATGCTTGACCTACCGGTTCTCCCGACAGCAAGGACAATAATGCTACGACAAGAGAACCAAAGATTGGAATTCTTTTTAGAAATCCCTTTGCGATTGGCAGTCCCGCCTTGATCGCAGGCGCAATAATACCTGATGCTTTACCGAGAAACTTACCTGCAATTCCACCAATGCTTTTTAGTATTGGTTTTGCTGCCATTTTCGCATCAAATGCTCTTTTTGCTAAAAAATTACCTACTCCACTTGTAGCAAATCTACTTCCAGCACCAAATGCCCTACCTAGTAAACCTTTTCCTGCTTGTAGTCCTCTTCCTAATAAACTTCTTCCTGCTTGTACTCCTCTGCTTAGTAAACCTGAAACGGCTCGTAGTCCTCGCCTAAAAATCCTACCAAAAAATCTACCAATATTTCTAAGACCTTTTCCTAGAAACTTAAACTTCTTGAATGCCAGAACTGCCATCAGTCCAGCATTTAAGAATGTGTTTAAGTGCTTCATCAAGGTGTCGAACTTTTTAACACCCTCCTCACCAAAAGAATCTTTTACCCACCCTCGGAATGAATCATACAAAGAATATCCCCAATCAATGAACGTCACTAGAGCGTTCAGTATCATACCTCCCGTGTTATAAAGAAAATCAAGAGCACCACCAATTCCTTCAAGAATCCCTTTAAAGTTTTTATCTTGAGTAAATTCTAAGAACTTGAGGGCAACAAACCCCATCAACATATTAACAAAGAAATTTTCTATGAAATTACCGGTCTTCTTTCGGACCTTTGTTAGAGGATTATCTTTCTTATCTGGTTTCTTTTCTAACTTTTCTTCACTCTTTGCTTTCCTTTCTTCCGATGCCTCTCTCTTCGCATCATCAATCTTTTTCTTTTCAGCAGCAACCGATCCCTCCAACAGTTTCTCAACTGCGATGATTTTCTTCTTAACTCGTGGTAGAAACTTGGATGCTATTGCCATATTATGCTACGATTCCCAGAGTTTTAATCTTATGCCCTGAACGGAAAGCAGTAGCACTGAACGCAGGCACATCTGTTCCACCACCAGAGGAAGTTGATTCCTGCTGTGCTGTTTGCTGTGCTTCCTGTGCCTGAACAAGTGCTTCAGTTGACGCTCCAGATTTTCTCACTGGTGGTTTGACCGCTGGTCTTGGGTTTGATGCCGTCATTTTGGGAGTAGAAGCAGAAGAACCAAATGCTTGATTTCTGACCATCTCAAGTATATTAGGACTCGATGATGTGGAGGATGAAGAAGAGGATGATCCAGATGAAGCAATCTGTGGTTGACTAGACCCTGGTGCGGGTTTGGGCACGTCTTTCAGGTATGCTACGTTATCGGCACCTTTACCCTTGATCAAATTAACAATCGTTGGTCCTCTTCTACCAACTTGACCATAGTAAGCACTATCAATCAACTCATTTCCTGCTTGCTCATAGTTGCCAGCAGCAAATGCTTTCTTAAATGCTGGGAATCCATCTGCCCATGCAGGACCCATATTAAATGTAAGGTCAATCAGTGCTGCTTTCTGCATTCCACTCGCCTTATCATACCCAGGGATCTTCATGGCAGCTGCCTTATGATGCCCATAATCTTTATCAAACAACTCATCTGCCTTCTGTTGAGAGATGCGGTCGGGCATAGTCTCACCCTTCTCGATCAAGTGACCATATCCAATCGTTGGGAATCCACGACTATCCATATATTTGTCAAGTCTCAGTCCTTCATGGACTTTGATCATATCTTTTGCGAACTTATCAGGAGAACCACCTTTATCATCACTACTATCAGAACCAGTTCCTGCCCATCCTAAGAAGTCCCACCATGCTCTCTTCCCAGGTGAATTTTTAGGTGTGGTTGTGTTACCAGACATCATCGATGATGTCATATTAGTTGATTTCGGTCTATTTGTTTTTTCATCACTTCCTTTCGCTCCTGGCATCTGTCCACCAGTATTAGCATACACCATATTATTAACTATCGATGGGCGATTAGTTCCACCACCCATGGCATTCATGCTTGCCATGGTGTCAGAACCAAACTTATTAACCGCACCTCTACTCATCACAAATTCCCCAGGTGATAACATGGCAGGGATGGTGTCTTTATTTGGTCCGCTACCTGGAACCTTACCACCCTCTTTCATCTGAACTGGTGGTTCTTTTGTTTGAGGTTCAGGTGCTTTCGCTAACTTATCTCCAGTTTGTTGAGCAGGGTTCAGTGTTTCTGGAGTTTCTGGTTTTAATGCGCCAACTTCCTTTTCTTGTTCCTTTAATTCTTTATTTGCATCGTCAGCATCAGTTTCTATCTCATCCTTAAATCCAAATAATTGTTTTATACCATCAATAATCTGTGGTAGAAAACCAACAACAAGTGCAACACCAGCAATCACCAATCCAGTTGGACCAAGGAGTGTTGCCCCAAATAGAATTAAACCTGTTAGAAGTGTTGGCCACCAGTCTTTTAGAAATCTAAAAATG
>Ga0098037_1001078_pt1 | contig 12692 bp, 10 predicted proteins | sample 5_EtaG_FD_75050 | JGI IMG/M metagenome (GOLD analysis project Ga0098037, IMG submission 75050) | Marine viral communities from the Subarctic Pacific Ocean - 5_ETSP_OMZ_AT15132 metaG | ecosystem: Environmental > Aquatic > Marine > Oceanic | place: Pacific Ocean | collected 2015-01-08 | reverse complement strand
GAGGAACATCTGCAAAATCTAATTCTGGTGGTAAACCAAAGATTCCTGTTGTCTTATAGATAAAAGTATACTATAATATAAAAAAAGAGATATTATGAGTGTTGTGATTGCTCTCCCAGCTCATGGGGGAATTGTAATGGAAAAGGCGACTTTGGGATTATTCAATCTCGGAAAACTTTTTGTGAGAAATAATATTGATCATGGATTATTAACACTTACTAATTCTTCCCTGATTACACAGGCAAGATCAAAGTGTGCTAATTTTTTTATTAATAATACAGAGTTTGAATATTTGTTCTTTTTGGATAGTGATATAGGATTTAATCCACCTGATGTATTAAAGTTATTGAATCATAAATTACCAATGGTATCTGGGACATATCCTATGAAAACCATACCAATGAGATATTGTGTGAGTGTTAAAGAACCAATAGAAAGAAAAGGAGATTTGCTTAAGATTGATGGGAATGGAATGGGATTCTGTTTGATTCATCGTCAGGTGTTTCTTGATGTTGCAAAAGCTAATCCTGAATTAAAATATGAACCAGAGACGGATGATACTGATACTTCTCCTACAGAGGCAGAAATGAATAATTCATATCATTATTTTGCTGAATTGAAAAAAGGCAGTAAATTTGTTGCAGAAGATAAGAGTTTCTTTGCAAGAGCAGCTGCAGTTGGTTATGAGATGTGGTTAGATACTACTATTGCATTAAATCATTGTGGTTTTCATATCTATGAGGGTACTGCTGAACAAAGACCTACTGAAGATGATAGAGTGAATACAATAAAATACGATACAACACCTAAAGAATCTAAACCATCTCAAAATTGGGGATATTATATGGGAGGAGGAGCAGATGAAGTCAGGGGCAACTGAAACATCATTTATGCATTTAAATGAGCATTATAAGTTTCCTAATAATTTATTTGTTTCTCATTTACCAGAACAGTTAAAATTATCAGACCATCAATATAAAATTTTATGGGCTCATCATGCATATGATCAACAAATATTTTTTGAATTTGATCATCGTATTGTTAATCATATAGTATCTCCTTCGGAATGGAATAGACAAATGTTTATTCAGTTTCATAAAGTTCCTCCTAATAAAATTAGTGTAATTCCAAATGGAGTTGCTGAAATGTTTTCTTATTCAAAATATTCATGTAAGAAAACAAAAAGTATGATTTATACTTCTATACCTTATAAGGGTTTAGAAGTTCTTGCAAAAATAATTCCTCTTATTCATAAAAAACATCCTGATACTAAGTTTAAGATATTTTCATCAATGTCTTTATATGGTGATGATCAGTTAGATAATTATATCGAGACATATACTTTACTTAAATCACTTCCTAATGTAGAATATTCAAAAGCGATTCCAAGAGAAGAATTAGTAAAGCATTATCAAGAAGCTGCATTTTTTATTCATCCTAATATATGGGAAGAAACATTTTGCGTCTCTATGACTGAAGCGATGAGGTGTGGTGCATTTCCGATTATTACTAATATTGGAGCATTACCTGAAGTTGCAGGACTAAATAATGCACAAGTAATTCCCATAGAGGGAAACCACACCAATAAGGGATATGAGGTTACAGAGAACTTCATAAATAACTTTGCCGAAACTTGTTGTCTAATTTTAGACCAATACGATAAAGATAAATCTTATCATAAAAGAGTTTCAAAAAATATTTCTGATTATGTTATCGAAAAATATAATTGGAAGACCATTGCTAAACAATGGGAATCTTTAATACATAACATTACTGGAGAGATGATTACGATGACCACTGAATCAAATGAAAACATTGTAGATACAACTGCGACTAATCAAACATCAATGTTGCCTTATGATCCGATCAGTGCTCAACAGGCAGTTACGGATGAAGAATATCTTAAGACAGCATTTCAGAATGTTCTTAGATGGGAAGAAAGTGATAAGGAGTTAGCACAGGGAAGAACCAACTTTCAACTTGAGAAATTTATTGGTCTGAATACTCATAATGTATCTGTTACCTTTGAGCATATCTTGAAAGAACGCAGAATTATGGCAACAGGATTTATGCATAAGTTGGTTGAGATGAAACAGAGGGTTCGTGAGTTTGATTGGAAATGGGCAAATCATGAAGATAAATCAGCACCTTTAATTTATGATATTGGAACTGAAAGTGGTAAGAAAGTTCTTTGTTGGTTTGATTTAGAGGAATTAGATCTTACTCACTACCTAAAGTCTAGTGAATTAGAAATTCGTGATCGTCTTCATCAGATGGAGCACATGGATAAGATGATGGACAAGTTGGTAGAACAGAATGGTGGCAAACCTGTAACCAGAGAACAGTTCTTAGAAGAAAATGAAGAGTATTGGGATGCTCGTCTTGCAGAACAGGCTCTTGATGATCTTATGGCATCACGTACTGGTATTTCTGTAGGTAATATACAGGCAATGCGTCGTGCATCTGGCCCTGCTATTGTAGATCCTAAGAATGAGTTGAAAGAAGGTTATCTTCCAATGGATAAGTTACTCTCTCCGCAAGGAAAGGAGGAATTTGTTTCTGATTTACAGAATAAAGTTCTTCGTGGATATGAAAAATTATCTGGTAAGGATCTTGGAACTGGTGCATTAAAAGCTGCAACTGAAAGAAAACAAATCGGAGAAGGAACACAAAAGAAAAGTGGTTATTATTCTTCACAAGCAGGAGAAGGATTTTCTAACTAATGCATCCTCATATTTTTATTATTGATGATTTTCTTTCTGCTCCAATTAAAAACTATACTGATTTTATAGAGGATAAAGAAAATCCTATAGTAAAGTTCTTTAATAGTAGACGCATATCTGAAAGTGAGATAAAAAAAATAGAAGAACAAACTTATCAAAAATTGTCTGAGATTTTAGGATCACGGATTGAAATTATTGATGATAGTAATATTTCTTCTACAGAAAATACAGATTCTTCTATTTGTGCTCATATTCAATCTGATTGGATTGCTTTAATTTACTTACAACTACCCCTGTCATCTTTAGGTGAATTTGGGGTTAGTTTTTATTCACACAAGGAAACAGGATCAGAGTTTTATTCTGAAGGAAAAGAATTAAATACTTTAGATAAAAGTCAGTGGAAAGAATATTCAAAGATACCTGTAAAATATAATAGAATGGTTTTATTTAAAAGTAGACTCTGGCATTCGTATGGCAATGGATTTGGAGATACTCTAAATAATTCCATGCTATATAAAAAGATTATAATACGGAATGGCTGACACTACTAGAAACGTTTTTAGTTTATCTGACTATAGAAGTCAACAAGTCGATGGTGAAGGCGTAGACGTAAGCAATGTAACTATAAGACAAGCAGGAGGAGGAGGTGCTCGTAATGCTCCTAACGTAGGATATTTTATTGGTGGAAATAATAGCACTTCAGGTTCATATGTTGATAAAATTAATCTGGCAACAGCATCAGTAAGTTCATCAACTCCTGCTGTACAATCTACAAGAGGAATTGCTGGAAAGGCTATTGGTAATGCTAGTTACCTATTTTATACTGGTGGAGAACCTAATAATGTGACAATTAGGGACTATGCAACAGATACTTCATTTAGCATGGGTGATCAAGCTAATCTAGCATCTGGTCATGGATATGGTGGAGCAGCATCTGAAGGTACTACTTTTGGATATTATGTTGGTGGTAGTGGAGCTAGATACTATGGAAATGGTCCAGGAGTTAGTAATTCTTATGTTACTAAAATGAATTATGTGCATGCCACATCATTTGATGTTCCTAGTGCTAAAATATCAGGTGGTGGACCATCGAGTAATCAAAGATCTGAATTAGCTTCAGCAAGTAATAAAGATGCAGGTTATTTTATAGGTGGTAATGGACCAGGTAATAATAATCCATCAAATCAACCTATGAACAGGCGAATTGATAAAATAACATTCGCAAATGACACACCATCTGTACTTCCTTCTACTACAACTCCTAGTTCTTCTGGTGGTAGTTGGTTTGCAGCAGCTATTGGTGATGGTACAACGATATATTATGCGGGAGGTTATAAATCACAAACACCTTCATCTCCTGGAGAAACTTATAATACAACAACTTATAAAATAACATTGGCAACTGATTCAAGATCTAATGTGCCAAGTGCTCCTATACCTAATAGAGTTAGATATCCAGGAACAACAGGTTCTTCTACTTATGGATTCTTTGGCGGTGGCAATAATGGATCAAATGTATCGTGGGTACAGAGATTAACATATTCTAATGAAACATTTATTAATCATCCTTCTAGATTAACTAGGACTGGTTCATATTTGGGTGGAGGTAGTGCATATGAAAATGGATTATCTGAAAAGAAACCATTAAAAGGATTTGATAATTACTTAGATCCTGCACCAGTAGTATCTGCTCCACAATATCAACCTGCATTTACAGGAGGAGGATATCCTCAATATGGATGGTTTGCTGCCATACCTGGTACTACAAATGCAAGAACGATTAATTTTGCATCAGGGGTGGTATATAATGGTCCAAGTTATCAGGGATTTAGTCAAGGATCTGGTACAAATAATGAAACTCATGGATATCTTTTTGGTGGTACTCGTAGTCCTGGACCTGGCGAAAGGCACAGTCAAATTTCTAAAATAACATTTGCTACAGGTGAGTATAATGTAGGTCAGATTCAAAATGTATATCCTACATTGTATATACCTCTTCCAACTCCATCAACTCAGGCAAACAACGTATCTGCATTATCAAATCCTTCTCAAAAAGGTTATTTTATAGGAGGTTATACACCTGCTAATAATAGTAAATGGCAGATGATATCTTATGCGAGCGATAGTGGAAGCAGTACTCCGTCAGCTTATAGAAATCCAGCTGCACCTTCACAACCAGTATTAAACGGTGCAGCAACTTTTGCTAAAAGAGATGCTAGTGGATATGCTTTTGCTGGATCAAATTATTATAAGATGGATTTTGCAACTGATTCAACGTCAATAAAGGCTAAATCTGGTGGTGGAACAGATACTAATAAGGGTGGTGCATCGAATCTTCAAGGAACAGTAGGGTACTTTACTGGAGAGGCAGATACTAACATTTATAAACTTGAATTTGCAACTGATACAATTTCAAGCACTGGTGCTGTAGCAAATGGAAATGCTGCAGCGATGTTGACTGGTATTCGAGGAGCATGGTTCTGGCCAAATAGTAACTCAACTGTTCAGAGAATTAATTTTTCTACAGAGACAGTGGATGCTAGTAGTTGGGGTAGTCCATCGCCTAGATCTTATGCTCCTATGAGTCCATTTAATAGTCATAGTAAAGCCGCTATATCAGTACCTCCAGAAACACCAGGCACTCCTGGATTTGCTCTCATAAAATCTACTGGATTTCCTGATAAAGGTTATATTGGTACTGGGCAAGGATTAGGTAACCCTCAAGTTCAATCAAGGCAGGATAAAATTACATTCTCAACAGATACTAATAGTAGTATTCCAGGATCTCCATTTACTCGTGCTGGTACTTCGGCTAATTCATCTCAAACATATGTTTATATGTCAGGAGGAGCATATGGCCCATCTACGTGGGGTAGTGCTGGTTCTACATCTAGAATTGCTTATTCTAATGATACTAGTTCTCAGGTACCAGGTGCTTCATTACCTGATGGTAGTGATGGGAAACTATGGTATGCTGGATCATATGGTAATAGAACATTTGGATATCGTGTAAAGGGGCAAATGTATAGTCCTTCTTATTACTCATCAACTAATGATAAGTTAACTTATTCATCTGCAACTTTCCAAAGACTACCTGCAGGTGCTGGTGTTTATGGTGCTTATGGTATAAGTACAATGGCAACTACTGAAGAAGGTTTTTCTGCAGGAGGATCTCCTGGAAATATGAGTTATATGGAAAAATTTATATATTCAACTGATACTGCTAGTCTCTTACCTCAATCATTTATTTCTCCTACTGGAAGTGCTGGTGCTAGTGGTACAAACGAAAAAGGATATATTGTTGCAGGTACTCCATCTCGGAATGAAGTTAGGAAATTTACTTATAAAACAGGAACAGTTACTACTACTCCTGCACAAATACCTGGTAGTGTAAATCCTGGTCCAAATTATCTTCAAAAACATGGTGCTTTGAGTAATAGTGACTTTACATATGTGATGGGAGGAACTAATGGTGGTTATAGGTCAGAGTATTATAAATTGACACATTCTACCGATACTGTTGATGCTTTACCTACAAGATTAAGTTATGGTAGAGGATATCTTGAGGGTGGAACTGCATCAGGACAAGCTGATAATCTTACTGTTTATAAGCAGCAGGCTAATTTTTAATATGCTATAATTATAAAAAAATATATTATGATACCCCAAATACTTGTAATAGATGATTTTCATGAAAATCCTGATATTGTTCGGAATGTAGCAATAAATGCTGAATATCCTGAACCTGAAGGTGGATATACTTATCCTGGTAAGAATTCTAATGATAATTATTATCCAAAAGAACTTCATGCAAAATTTGAATATATTCTTAAACAAAAGTTAAAACCAGCACCTAATAATGGATATTTTAGATTATCCTTAGAGAGGGATAGCTTTCAGCAGGACATTCATGTAGATCCTACTTGGGAATATGGTGCAGTATGTTATATGAATTCACCCGAACAGTGCATTGATGAAGCTGGTACATCATTTTGGATTCATAATAAAACAAATACTCAATTTTTACCACACTCTCAAGAAGGAGCATCTATAATTGGATTTCCGAACCCTAAAGAATTTTGGTGGACAACAGTATATGGAGAAGGATTAGATCGTTCTAAATGGACAAGGTATTTTTTATCTGGTATGAAATATAATCGCATTGTTATTTTTAATGCGAATATGTGGCATTCACATAATTATAATTTTGGAGATTGTTTAGAGAATGGTCGTATAGTTCAACTCTTTTTCTTCAATCCTACTGGATGGGATTGATGAAAAAAACTTATTATTTCATGGCAGGACTTCCAAGATCTGGAAGTACTTTATTGAAAAGTATTTTGTTTCAGAATCCATTAATATATACTGCACCAATCAGTCCTGTAATGGAATTGATGTATATAAATAATTTATTTTTTAAAACTAATGAAAAATATCAAGTTTATCCTTCTCCTAAATCAGCATATAATTTAATTAATAATATTCCTGATAATTATTATAGTAATATAGAAAGACCAATAGTTATAGATCATTCAAGAACATGGCCTAGTAATATTGAAAGAATAAAAACATATATTACATCAGAACCAAAGATAATATGTCCAATGAGAAATGTATTAGATGTTTTGACATCATACATATCAATGATACATCGTAACTCTGATCAAGTTTCCTTTATAGATGAGGAGATTGCTAAAAAAGATATGCCAATAAATGATGATAGTCGTTGTGATTATCTTATGAGTAAGGATGGTAATCTTCGTCAAGCTTTAGACTCGCATAAGGTAGCATATTTATGTGATGAGCAAGATTATTTGTTAATGGTTGATTATGATGATTTAGTTAATGATCCTGAGAAAGAAGTAAAAAGGATATATAATTTTTTGAATATAGAATATTATGATCATGATTATTATCACATAGAAAATAAAACTAAAGAAGATGATTCAAATTGGAATTTAAGGGATATGCATCATGTTAGAGATACTATTAGTAAAATATCAAAAAAACCACAAGAAGTCTTAAGTGAATATGTTCTAAATAAGTATAGTAAATTAGAGTATTGGAAATGCTCTAATAAAAGGAATTATTAACAATAGATATGGCACAAAGTCCTGGTGTATTTTCCCTAGAAAATGTAGAAGTTAAGATAAGAGAGGGTGAATGGGCTACCCGTGCCGATTATTGGAGAGATGAACCTACTCCTAATACAGGGTATCAAATAGGTGGTGGTGGACCAAGTAATAATCATAGTGGTGTAAGTAAAACACAATTTGCAACAGATACGACTGCTAATATAAGTCCTACTATGATTCAGTCAGGTGGTGGTGGATCTACTACGACTAGCTCAACTGCTCTTTATGCACATGCAGGAACTAATCTTCATTCTCCTGCTCCAAGCACTACTAAGACTGATAAAATAACATATTCTACTGATACTGTAAGTTCTTTACCAGGATCTATTCCAGCACCTTCTAGTCAAGGATTTAACAACTCCACTAGAGGTATCATGGGTGATAATAAGGCAGGATATTTTGCAGGTGGTACGAATTGGCCTAGTAATTCAGTCTTATCAAATATATGGAAAATGCCATTTGCTAGTGAGTCTGTAGGTCAGACTCCTAGTGGTATGCCTCAAAATATGAATAATAGAAATGCGTTTTCTAGTGCAACTCATGGATATATGGCCGCAGGAAATTGGCCAAGTGGTGGATCTGATAGTAGAATTTATAAGATGTCATTTGCGACTGATAGTGGAAGTAATTTTAGTACTCCTGGACCAGGTAACATTACTCCAGCAAGGAATGGTGCAGGATCAAGTTCACCTACTGATGGATATACAGTTGGTGGTGATTATAATTATGTTTATAAAATTCCTTTCTCTACTGATACTTCAAGTCGGTTACCTAGTTCTAACTATCCTTTATCAGAAGTAAGCGGTCAGGCTGCATCAGGAAATACTACACATGCATATCATGCTGGTGGTCAAGGTGGTCCTTCAGGAGTTAGATCATCTATCTTTAAATTTAATTATTCAACTGGTAGTTGGTCAACCATAACTGCAATGCCATCAACAAGGCAATTCCCTAAAGGTGGCGGTGCAAAATCAGCACCAGCAGGAATATTTGGTGCTTTTTCTAGATCTTCTGATAATGTAGTAGAACCTGCAAATCTTGCATATATGTATAGTGGTCTAGGTGGTCCAAGTAATCAATCAAGATCTGATACATTTAAATTGAATATGGATTTGGACTCTTGGAGTATTGTTCCTAGTATGCCATCTTACCATAGGTATCATGGAGCACAGTTTGGTAATACAACTCATGGATTCTTTATAGGTGGATATGGTACTCCTTCACCATCTACTTTTACTAGAGTTGGTAAGATGTCATATTCTACTGAAACTATTTCAAGTAGTAATTCATGGCCAAATCCTTTTGGTGGTTATGGTATGACAGGAGTTTCTAATCAAGTAAAGGGATATGCTGGAGCAGGATATCAACCTGGACCTGCTTATCATGGAAGAGTATATAAGTATGATATTCCAACTGATACTATTGATGGTACTCCTGTTACTACTGGTTTTGGTGGAATTAAGGATGGTAGTGCTTCAGGAAATGAAACAGAATCTTATTGGGGTGGTGGATATAATAATAACTATAGTCACGTTGATAGTGGTAACTGGACACAAGTACAGAAATTAACATATTCTAGTGATACATTTGGAACACAACCTGGCACAAACATATATTTCCCTAATCCTGCTGCTAATAATAAATCTGCTCAAGGAGACGGAAATTCTGCTACAGGTTATCATGCTAAAGCTGGTTATTCACAACTTGTAAATTATTCTACTGGGACATTTTTTCCTGGACCTAGTAGTTATGGTTATTCACAACTTTCTGTTATGTCTAACGCCGTAAACGTGTATGCGGCTGGACCTTCTCCTTCAGATACTGGTAAATATAATTTTGCAACTGGTACTACTCAGTCTATCAGTGCCATGCCACGAGAGAAAAATGAATCTTTTGGTATTTCTATTCGAGGTAGGGGTGTTGATTTCCCAAAACCACCAACAGTTACACCAACATCATCAACAGGATTTACTTTTAATCCTGCACTTCCCAATTTTGCAATGCAAGCTGGATCACCAAGTAACACAAGATTCGTAAAATTGGATTATGCAACGGATGTTATGACCACAGTACCAGGACAATTTATTTACGTTCCGAATCAATATTATAACAGAACTCATGGTGCAGCAGCATCAAGTGCAACAGCAGGATATTTTGCAGGAGGATCTGGTGGTCCAGGTCAATCGTCTGGTACTCAGTGGGCATGGGTAGATAAGTACACATATTCCAGCGACACCCAATCTCGAATGCCTGATGCTACTAATCTTGGTACAAAAAATAAACCTGCAGCAGGTAATCATGAAAAAGCATATTGGGTAGCAGGTGGAGAATATCCTCAATCAACTAGAGATGTTTCTAAATTAGTATTTTCTACTGGATCTTGGTCAGCACAACCTTCAGCAAGACCTGGTGCAAATGTTAGGAATATAAAAGTTGCAGGAGGCCCAACTGAGGTTTGGTGTTTAGGTGGACAATATGTAAATGGAAATAATCAACCTTCAGCAACACCAACATATAATCAGACCACCATTGGTAAAATAACTTATAGTAATGATACATATTCTGTTGTTCCTTCGAGTACTGGTGCTTCTGTGCCAGGAGGTTATGCTAGGGCATGTAGTAATAGTACTGGATTGTTTAGTGGAGGAAATGGAACACCAGTAGATAAATTTACTTTTGCAACTACTACTAATGCATTGTTCTCAACTTTAGCGTATTCAGTTCCTAATGCATCTTCAGCTTCAAATGAAGAAAATGGATATTGGATTGGTGGATTGAGTCCAAGTGGTGGCAGTAGAGCACAAAAACTAAGTTTTTCTTCTGGAACTGTAACAGTGACACCAAGTCCTAATCCTAGTACTGAAATTAATAATCAACAAAATGCTATGGCAACTTCTGCAAAGTCAGATGCAAATGCAGGAACAAGTGGGCCAACTATCGTATAAAGTTGTCAAATGGTTTTTATGATGTTATAATAAACAAAAAAGATATATTATGCCTTACACTTTTGAAAATCGTTATGCTTCTCACAATCCTTTGGAATGGGTTCTTGTAAGAAGAAATGTCATAAGTGAGGAAGGAATAAGAGAAATAGTTAGACACATGGAGGATTCTCAAAAAAATGATCTTCAAGTGTTTGATCCTAAAAAATCAAATGAAACAGGAGAGACTCATTGGAGAACAGATAAAGAAGTAAGAGATACTCAAGTTGTGGATATTGGCCCTCTATTTCCAAAGATAAAAGGATTACTGGAGGATACTGTAAAGAATGTAATTAATCCTTTCTATGGATTGGAAATTAAACAGAGTGAAGTGCCTCAATTACTTTCATATGGTGTGGGTGGGCATTATCAACCACATATTGATGCAGAGAGTTTATGGAAAACTCCTGAAGGTAAAATGATCTGGAAGAAATCAACAGATAGAGATATTAGTATGGTATTTTATTTGAATGATGGATATGAAGGTGGTGATTTTATTTTCCCTGAGTTGGGTGTAAGAGTAAGACCAGAACCAGGAATGTTAGTTGCATTTCCTTCTACCTATCAATATCAGCATGGAGTAGAACCTGTAAGAAAAGGAATGAGATATTCTATGGTATGTTGGGCTGAGGCAAAAGGATTTCCTACACTTGAGGATATTAATGCAGATTTGTCTAAAACATATAATATTGAGGTAACTAACTAATGACAACTGTATGGTGTAATGGAACATTTGACATCCTTCATCCAGGTCATATACAACTCTTTAAGGTTGCAAGATTACTTGGTGACAAAGTTATTGTGGCAACTGACACAGACGAAAAGATAAAAGCAGATAAAGGAGATCATAGGCCAATTAATAATCTATGCTATAGGGTTGCAATGCTTGAGGCAATTAAATATATTGATGTTGTTCATACTTTTGGTAGTAGACAAGAACTTGAAGACTTGATAGAAATGTATAGTCCTGATATACTATTACTTGGTGATGATTGGAGGGATGGTGATGTTGTAGGAAGAGAGTTTGCAAGAGAAGTTAGACATCTACCAAGAGTGGGTGGATATGCAAGCAGTAAAACTATTAAAAGAATTAAAAACTTATGAAAGTATTATTGATTGGTGATAGTTGTATTGACAAATATGTTTATGGAGATGCTAAAAGGTTGAGTCCAGAAGCTCCTGTTCCTGTTTTAGATTATATTAGGACAGATAGCACTGAAGGAATGGCATTTAATGTTTTTCATAATTTAAATGCTTTTGGTATAGAAACACATTTATTGACAAATGATGAAGAAATTGTCAAGACAAGATATATTGATGAAAAGTCTAATCAACAGATACTTAGAGTAGATGAAGAATATAAAATTAAACCCTTTGATAACGAAGAAGTTGATAGTAATTATGATGCTCTTGTAATATCTGATTATGATAAAGGATTTATAACACAGGAAAAATTATATGAACTTTCTTCTACTTTTGTAGGGCCTGTGTTTATTGATACTAAGAAAGGTAGTGTACCAGAAAATGCATTTATTAAAATTAATGAATCTGAATTTAAAAAGATTAATCATTTTATTCCAGATAATATGATTATAACTAAGGGTGGAGAAGGGACAGAGTATCAAGGTAAATTATATCCAGCAGAGAAGGTGAAAGTCTTTGATGTTGTTGGTGCAGGGGATACATTTCTTGCTGCACTTACCTATGGATATTTAAAGTATGGTACAATAGATAAAGCAATTCCACTTGCTAATAAAGCAGCAGCGATTGCTGTTTCTCACACAGGAACTTATGTATTAAAGGAGGAAGATGTCAAAACGTTATTGTATTGATATTGATGGTACGATTTGTAG
>Ga0098037_1001077_pt1 | contig 12703 bp, 18 predicted proteins | sample 5_EtaG_FD_75050 | JGI IMG/M metagenome (GOLD analysis project Ga0098037, IMG submission 75050) | Marine viral communities from the Subarctic Pacific Ocean - 5_ETSP_OMZ_AT15132 metaG | ecosystem: Environmental > Aquatic > Marine > Oceanic | place: Pacific Ocean | collected 2015-01-08 | reverse complement strand
TTTTAATACTGCTGTAGGTAGAAATGCATTAATCGCAAACACTACTGGAGGTTCTAATGTAGCTATCGGTGGTCAAGCACTAGATGCTAATACTACTGCTTCAAATAACACTGCTATAGGAACTTCTGCTTTAAGTGCTAATACCACAGGTGCTAGTAATACTTCTGTAGGACAGAGTTCACTAGCAGCAAATACTACAGCAAGTCGAAACACAGCAGTTGGTTATCAAGCTATGTCAGCTAATACCACAGGTGCTGAAAATATTGGACTAGGTTATCAAGCATTAAGACAACAAACTACTGGTAACAGGAATGTTTCGGTAGGAGATGCGTCAATGGATTCAAATACTACAGGTTCAGATAACGTAGCTATTGGTCAGAGTGCTTTAACAGCTAATACAACCGCTTCTAATAACACAGCAGTTGGTAAATCAGCTTTATCAGCAAACACTACAGGACAAAAAAATATAGCAATTGGTGGTTTAGCATTAGATGCAAATACAACATCAAATAATAATGTAGCTATAGGATATGAATCTCTAACTGATAATACAGGTGGAGAAAATGTTGCTGTAGGTACAGGTGCATTAGCAAATAATTCATCGGCTTCTAAAAATACAGCCATTGGACATGATGCTATGGTAGCAAACACTACAGGCTCAAGTAATACAGGACTTGGTGCAGAAGCTTTATTAAGAAGCACTACAGGTACTGACAATACAGCAGTAGGTGTTAATTCTATGACGGATAATACTACAGGTGTGCAAAACACTGCGATAGGTAAAAGAGCATTAAAAAGCAATACCACAGCTTCAAACAACACATCAGTTGGGTATCATGCTTTAGAAGAAAACACTACAGGTCACAGTAACGTAGCAGTTGGACATGAGGCATTAACAGCAAGTACGACAGCAACTCAAAATACAGCAGTTGGAGCTTCTAGTTTAGACGCTTGTACCACAGGTGACCAAAATGTAGCAGTCGGAACATCTGCTTTAGGAGCTTGTACTACAGGCAGTTCAACAGTAGCTATAGGTAAAGGAGCTTTATCAACATCAACTACTCAAGGTACAAACGTAGCGGTAGGTTTTCAAGCTGCACAAGATATAGCTACTACTGGAGTTGTAGCTATAGGCTATCAAGCACTAATGAATAGTTCGACTGGCTATGACACTGTAGCCATTGGAAGTAATGCTTTGTACTCAAATAGTTCAGGTAATGAAAACGTAGCTGTTGGTTATCAAGCTTTGTACAGCAACACCACAGCTTGTGATAACACAGCAGTTGGTAATGGTGCTTTAGATTCTGCTACTACAGGTGGCAATAACACAGGAATAGGTAGAAATGCTTTAGCAGGAGTCACCACAGGTGTTCAAAATGTGGGATTAGGTTCTGCGGCTGGTGATACTATAACTACAGGTCATAGCAATATTTGTATTGGTCATGGAGCTAGTACTACTACAAATAGTAGAGAATACAGTATTACAATGGGTACAAATGTTGCATCTGTTGGTGATTATTACTTTACTTTTGGTGTTGATGCAGCAGACCACAGGGTTTATAACAATTTTACTTCTAATGCTAGTTGGACTAGAGCATCTGATGAAAGAATTAAAAAAGATATTTCAACTAACACAGATTGTGGCTTGGACTTTGTTAATGACCTAAGAACTGTAACTTACAAGTTTAAAGCTCCTTCTGAATTAGATTCTAAAATGACAGGTTACGATGCCTCTAAAAAAGAACCAATTTATAAAAAGAAAATGTATGGTTTTGTTGCCCAAGAAGTCAAAGCAGCAATGAAAACACATAACATAACAGATTTTGCAGGACATCATGAACTTGAAGATGGTAAAGATAATATGCAAGGTATCTCATACGAAATGTTTGTTATGCCATTAGTCAAAGCAGTACAAGAACTGTCCACACAAGTAGATGAATTAAAAGCCGAAATACAAACTTTAAAAGGAGAATAATATGGCACAAACAGTAACAGAATGTCTAGCAGCAGGAACTGATAGCGTAAAATTAATTGACGGTGTAAAAGCTAAAAGTTGGGACGTTAAAGGAATGACACAAGCTGAAATAAACGATATGGTACAAAGAAACGTGGACCACTTAGAACTTATTTTAGAGTATGCACCTGTTGATAGTGATGACGATACACCTGATGTAAAAGGTGCAGCAGATAGTAAAAAAACTACTCACGTTGCAGCAGTTGCTACTGGTAAGAAATACATAACTGATAACAGTTAATTTTAATAATAATATTTGAGGAGATATCAAATGGAAGAGAACACAGCAACATTGCCTGACGGCACAGAACTACTAGAGTCAGAAATGACACAAGAACAATTGGTCGCGATAAGACATATAAAAAGTTTAAGAAACAAAATCGCAAATTTAGAATTTGAGCTTAATGAGCTTTTACCTAGTTTGCGTTTTTATGAAAACTCTTTTGTGGAATCTACCAAAGAAAAAGCAGAAGAAGTTATGGATGATAAATCAAATAATACCAAAGGGGGTAAAAAATGATTGCAGATATAATAATGTGGGTAACGGCTATAGTAACTATTTCTAGTTTAATAGCAGCAAGCACACCAACGCCAAAAGACGATGTTTGGATTGGTAAACTCTATAAAGTTATAGATATGCTTGCTTTAAATGTTATGAAAGCCAAAGATAAGTAATGTACGAATACAAGTGTAATATTACGAGAGTTGTAGATGGTGATACGGTAGATGCAGAAATTGACTGCGGCTTCGACATTGTTTTTAAGTCTCGTATACGCTTGTACGGCATCGACACCCCGGAGAGCAGAACTAGAGATTTAGATGAAAAAGCTAGAGGTAAGATGGCTTCTAAGTTTTTAAAAGACCATATACAAAGCGCAAAGCTAGTAAAGGTCAAAACCAAGCTTGATAAAAAAGGCAAGTTTGGCAGAGTTTTAGGTAGCATCATAGCCGATGATGTAGACCTAAACGAATCAATGATACAAAAATATTTAGCTGTAGCTTATTTTGGTCAAAGCAAGGACGACATAGAGGCAGAGCATTTAGTCAACAGAGATAAGCTAATAGAGCTAGGTGAATTTGAACCAGTAGAATAATGGACGGCGTAGTTCAATTAATTAATGAAGTTGGTTTTCCAATAGCAGCAGCTATAGGATTAGGTTTATTTATTTGGAAGCTTATCAATAAAATTATTGATGGTATGGAAACCAAAGTAGATGTTTTAGACGAAAAAGTATCAGCTCAAATATCAGAAATAGAAGCAAGATTAGGTCAAAAACTAGACTCACAACACGGAATATTGGTAGCTCTTATAGATAGAGTGCGTTCTGTAGACAATGAGATTATTAGACAAGACACACTTTTGAAGACTATACTTGGTGTACCACAATTGATGCACACCGATAGGTTAGCAAAGGCGGACAGAGATGACCAAAGAAAAGATTAAAAGAAAAGTAGGCAGACCAAGTAACGCAGAACTCAAGCGTAGAAAAGAAGAAGCTGAAAAAGATAAAATTCTATGGCTTGTCATGGCTATAGGAGTTGCTTTAATTATAAGCATATTTATTCAAAACTTACGAGCAGACCAAATAGTACACAAGTTCAAATCACCAAGTTTTAGCGGTATAGGCACAAGCTCCCATTGGCTTACGATTGAAAATCAAGAGTTTAGTCGCAAGCTGACTATTAAGGAAGAAATTAAAGCTCTACAAGAAGAAATAGAAAGAGAAAAAGAAAACTCTACTCTTGCTCGTTTTATGCGTAATCTCGAATCACGAGTGTATGCAGAACTTTCAAGACAGCTTGTAAATAACCTCTTTGGTGAAACACCATCAAGCTCAGGTACAATAACCCTAGAAGGCAACACCATAGAATACACAAGTGATGGCGTTACATTAACACTTAAAATAACAGAAGCAGATGGCACAGTTACAGAAATTACAATTCCTATCGGTACTTTTACTTTCTAGTTGTTCAATCTTTGACCAATTTGACGATACTTACGAGCAAAGATTTAAAGAAAAAGATGTTGTAAAAATATCAGAACTGCAATCTGCAGAGTTATTAAATGTACAAAAACCACAAGTAAAACCAGTGGTTGCTGTTTATCCATCATCTTTTACAGACCAAACAGGACAAAGAAAAAGCAACAGCGAGTTTGCTTTATTTAGTACAGCTATAACACAACAGCCAAGTTCTTTATTGATAAGAGCATTAAAACATGCAGCAAACGGTGATTTTTTTGTAGTTGTAGAAAGAGTTGGTTTAGATAATTTGACTAAAGAAAGACAGCTCATTCGTTCTGCAAGAGAACAATCTGCATCAGAAGAAGATAAAAAGAAAGCATTGCGACCATTATTATTTGCAGGCGTTCTTATAGAAGGTGCTGTCATTTCTTATGAAACCAATCTAACTAGCGGAGGTGCGGGCGCACGTTGGCTTGGCGTGAGTTCTTCTGTTATGTATAGAGAAGACAGCGTTACCTTATCTTTAAGAATGGTATCAGTAGCAACTGGAGAGATATTAATAGAAGTTTTGACAGAAAAAACCATATTTTCTTACGGCAAATCAGACGATATTTTTAGATTTATAGAGGCTAATACCGAGCTAGTAGAAATAGAAATGGGTAACGCTAGAAACGAGTCAGGAACTATAGCACTTATGCGAGCTATTGAAACAGCAGTGTTAGAGTTAATACAAATTGGTTATAACAAATCATACTGGGTTTTACAACCAAAAAATGAAGGGGTAGAATAATAGAATGAAAAATAAATTAATAAGCATAATAGCTATTGTTTCTTTAGGAGCTTTTGCAGCAGACAACGAAATATTTGTAGACCAGTCAGGTACTGGTGCAAATATAGACTTAGAGCAGTTAGGAATATCTAACATTATTGGTGGGTTAAATTCAACGGCAGGCAGTGTTAATGCACTAGACCTAGATGGAAACACAATGACTCTTGACATCAATATGATTGGTGCTACCAATAAGTTCCTAGGTGATATCTACTCTGATAATTTTACAGGATTTTATCAGTTTACTGGCGGTACTAATGCTTTTACTATTCAGGTAGACCCAACCAATACTTATAGCTCAGACGGTTCAAACCAAAACGTAGCTGTTACTGGTAGTGGTAATACATTTACTTTAAATCAAGGAACGACTGCAATAGCAGCGTCTTTGAATTTAGATTGGATTATTCAAGGTTCTAACAATACTATTACTTCAAACATTAACATTGACGGAGCCACGAACTACGTTGATATTGATGGGTCAGATAATACATTAACCTATACAGGAACAGGGGTTAATGCTTCAGCAGGTGGATATTTTTGGTTAGACCATACTGGTGGACAAAGAACATTTAACATACAACAATTGAGTACCCAAGACAATGACTGGCTTAAAATTATATCGGTTGGTGGCACTGCTTCTTCTACTGTGTGTGTTATTCAAAACGACCAAGGTACAAGCACAAGCTGCTGATATTGGAGATATTTCTGAACTAAATGGTTCAGCACAGATAGTAAGAGATAAGCCTTACGATGCTAATTTAAAATTTGCTATACAAAGCAATGATGAGGCTATAACGACTAATGGGCGCATGGCTATTACTTTCTTGGATGATAGTAAAGTCTCTTTGACAGAACATTCACAGCTACTCATAGATGAATATATCTATGACCCGGACCCATCCAAATCTAAGATGGCTCTCACCTTTGGTCTTGGGACAGCAAGGTTTATTACAGGCAATCTAAACAAGATTGATAAAAAAAACATTAGCCTTAAAACGCCCACAGCCAATATTGCAATTAGAGGAACCGATTTCACAGCTACAGTAGATGAGCTAGGCAGGTCATTAATTATACTTTTACCTAATGCTCTAGGATTGTCTAGTGGTGAGATAGAAGTTGTTACTGCTATGGGTACTGTACTTCTAAACAAACCATATCAAGCTACAACGGTAAGCGTGTTTGAATCAGCTCCAAGCAAACCTGTCATTTTAGATTTGACCTTAGATGTTATTGATAACATGCTCATTGTTACTCCTCCCAAAAAAGAAATAGTCATACAAGAAGAAACCACAACAAAAAAAAGCGACAGCGTACTTGATTTTAATGATTTAGATATAGACTATCTTGCTGAGGATTTTCTTTCTGACGATAGCCTTGAATACAATGAGCTTTCAATTAATTATCTTGATGTAAATTATTTGGAAGACCTATTAAATGTTTTAGATGCGCTTGCTATAGCAGAAGAAGAAGATGTTTTAGCACAAGCAACTAGCACACAAATAACAGGAACACTTCTAGGCAGAGACCCTGAAACACAAATTACCACATTAATAACAGGTAATGTTGTAAGCCTTAGAAGACAGGTTAATGAAAGCGTTCGTGTGGATTTAGATGGCAGCAATTCTTACACAGTCATCTTTATACAAGACGGTATTTCTAATGTGGTTAAGGTAAACGGAGGCGGTGATTCGGTCATAACAATTACTCAGTCAGATTAATTAAGTGTAGATAAGTGTTGACTTCTGTTGTAACCTATGTATAATGGTAAGTATATTAAATAAAAAGGAGTTAATTAATATGAGTAAACCTACATTACAAAAAGTGTATGAGAAGATGACTTTAATCCAACAGAATCCAAAGGACCTTTGTTTGGTATGTGTTTGGGATGACGGCAAGCCTGCAATTGTACTGGGTCTTAAAAACGGTGAAACAATGACACCACTAGCAATCATGCTAGACCAAGAAAGGTGCGATAACCTTGAACCTGATTGGAACAACTTTGATGAGATGCAATCAGTCATTGCAAAAGCACAAAAGGTGGAGGACAGGACGATAAAGGAGCAGTTTGATAAACAACATGCTACCATTGATAAAATTTTTGAAGATTCAAGTTATTGATGAAAAAACTAATCGTACCAATATTGATAACACTAGCTTTACCGCTAGTGTTTCAATTTACACCAACAGAAATACTTAAACTAAAAACATTTGATGCACTGGTTAAACACCAAGAACCAAGTGGCAACTTTGTAATACTAAACATATCAGAATCTGATGTCAGAGAAAGAGGCGGCTTTCCCTTTCCAAGAAGAGACTTAGCACAAATACAAATAGACCTAATTAACGAAGGAGCCATTGGCGTTGGTTGGGCAATGAGCTTCTCAGAAGCTGACAGATTTGGTGGTGATGATGTGTTTGCAAAAGCATTGTCTTTTGCACCCAGTGTACTTGCTATGTTTGAAACACCAAACGGTCAATACCCAAAAACAGTTGGAACGGTTATAAAGGGCAACGAGGTTGGCGGCATGCCAACACAAGGCATTGTAGAAAATATTGATGTCTTAAAACAAAACAATTATCAAGGTATAGCAACAGCTCCTGTAGATGTAGATAACCTAGTCAGAAGAATACCCTTGTTAATGAAAACACCGAGTGGTTGGTCTTCTAGTTTTGGAACAGAAATATTAAAAGCATTAACAGAAACAAGGTCCTACATTATCACTACAAATGATAATGGTATACAAGAAATCTCAGTGCGACATTTACCACCAATTAAAACAGATAGCCTTGGTCGTAAATGGATTAGTTGGGTAGACACACCACAAACCACATTAAAAGAAATGAATGTTGCAGGTAAGTTTGTAATTATTGGAGTTACAGCAAATGGAATCATGCCACAAATTGCAACCCCGGTTGGATTATTAGAACCACATAAAATACAAACTGCATTAGCTGAATCAATTTTGTTAGAAAACTCACCAATAATACCTGATTGGTCTTTAGCAGCAGAAATCTTCATTTTTGGAATAATTGTCTCTTTGACATGGCTTCTAATCAATTATCTTGGTATGACCCTAGGCATTGCATTAGCTATTTTTACAATGCTGTGTACGGCTTTAGGTGGCTACCTGTTGATACAAGCAGGAATTTTACTAGATATAACATGGACTTTAGTTTCACAATTTATTACAGGAGCCATAGCTTTTTATTTACGCTTTAGAGAACAGTTTAAATTGCGCCTACAGATAAAAAAACAGTTTGAACATTATCTTGACCCAAGACAAGTAAAACAATTACAAAAAAATCCTGAACTACTTAAATTAGGTGGTGAAAAAAGAAGATGCACTTTTATTTTTACAGATTTGCGAGGATTTACCGCATTAAGTGAATCCGTAGAACCTGAACAAGTTACATATATTATGAACAAAGTTTTAACAGCACAAGTAGATGCAGTACAAAAACACGGTGGCTTAGTAGACAAATTTATTGGTGATGCCGGGATGTATATATTTTCAGCACCCCTTGATGTTTTGCATCATGAAAGAATAGCTTTTGAATGTGCATTAGATATAATAAAAAATACTGAAGCTGTTAATGTAGAATTAAAAGCAGAAGGCTTGCCTGCTATAGCAATAGGAATTGGCATTAATACTGGTGACGCTATCGTAGGTAATATGGGTAGCAATACTAGATTTGACTATTCTGCTATTGGCGATGCTGTTAATATTGCAGCAAGATTAGAGTCTGCAACTAAAGAAAGAGGTGTGGACATACTTATTGGCGAAGAAACAGAAAAGTTTTGTGGTTATAGATTAAAAGTGTTAGAATCTATCAAGGTTAAAGGTAAAGCAAAACCACTGAAAATATACACTATAAAGTAATATGGCTAGAGATTATAAAAAAGAATACGCAAATTATCATAGCAAGCCTGCTCAAGTAAAAAATAGAGCCATGAGAAATGCAGCAAGAGCAATTATGAAAAAGCTTGGTAAAACACACACGGGTGACAAAAAAGATGTTGCACATAAAGACAACAATCCAAAAAACAATAAAACGTCTAATTTACAAATGCAAAGCAGGAAAAAAAATCGTTCAAGGAAATAAATTTATGGCAACAACAAAAGAAGCAATCACCAAAATAGAATCACACGAAAAAGAGTGTACGATTAGATATGAAAATATAGAAAAAAGACTTGAAGACGGCGCAAGGCGTTTCGATAAGCTAGAAAATATGATATGGGCAGTTTATCCGTTTATTTTACTTTCTGTGGTTTTATCTAAGTTTGTATGAGCAAAGTTTTTATAGGTATTATTTTTGTTTTAACGTGCATAACCTATTATCTATTTAACCAAAATCAAACTCTTTCAGCCAATAATATTGCACTAGAAGGCGCTGTAGCTACACAAAAAGAAGCCATAGAAACACTACAAAATGATTTTGCCTTACAGACAGGTAGTTTATTAGAGCTACAAAGTCGCAACCAAGAAATTCAACAAGAAATGTCAAGGTACCTTGACATATTCAAGCGTCACAATTTAACAAAATTAGCAGCAGCTAAACCCGGATTAATAGAACCAAGAGTTAATAAAGGAACCAAAGATGTATTTGATAGCATTGAAGAAGATAGTCGTAACATCGACAGTCTTGATGATGGCTTGCAGTTGCAGTCTGTTACCAACTAAACAGGTAGAGGTTGTATCAAAACCTATAGAAAGAACTATAGTGCAACCTATAATGCCTAGAGAGATAGATTTAAAAGACCCTTACTGGTATGTGGTTTCAAACGAAAATATTGATGAGTTTTTGGTAAGAATAGAAAAGGAAAGCGGTCAAGTTGTATTTTATGCAATGTCTGTACCTGACTATGAGCTTATGGCTTACAACATGCAAGAATTAAAGAGGTATATAAATGAGCTTAAAGAAGTTGTTGTGTATTATAAAAAAGTTACAACACCAAAAGAAGGAGATAACTCAAATGAAAACATCAAGTGAAGGCATTAATTTAATAAAATTTTTTGAAGGCTGTCCCACAGATAAAGATGGCAACGTGGTTAGTTATAGATGCGCTGCCAATAAAGCTACTATAGGTTATGGCAGTCTAAAGCTTATTGACGGCAGTCCTGTAGAAGACGGCATGACAATAAGCAAACAAGATGCTGAGGATTTACTTGCACACGAGCTACACGAGTATGAAGGCTACATAAATGAAATGGTTGAACCTGATTTAAGTCAAAACGAGTTTGATGCTTTGGTATCTTGGGTTTTTAACTTAGGTCCAAGCAATTTGCGCGCCTCTACACTTCTAAAAAAATTAAATGCAAAAGATTGGACAGATGTGCCAAACCAAATTAAAAGATGGAATAAAGTTGCGGGTGTTCCTAATGAGGGACTAATGAAAAGAAGAAATGCTGAAGCCTTATTGTTTGAGGGCAAAGAATGGGTTACAGTTTAACTGACATGCTTGTTTGTGGATATTCACTGGATATCTCCTCTCTCTCCTCAACAGCGTGTCAGGAGAGTCAAGCGTCCTTTAAAACATTTTGGCTCTCCACCTAATGCTAAACTTAGAAAACATAAAGTCCTTTGACGCGCTATCTCGTGATGAACAAGTTGAAGCGCTTACGCTTATAGATAAATGGAAAAATCTTAATGCAAGAGACAGGTGTAGAGGTGACTTTTTAGAGTTTGTAAAGTTTCACTGGGAAGGTTTTATTATGGGCAGGCATCATAAAGTGCTTGCTGAAAAACTAAACCGCATAGCGCAGGGCAAGTGCAAAAGACTTATGGTTATGCTACCACCGAGACACTCAAAATCAGAATTTGCTTCTACTTATTTTCCCGCATGGATGATGGGATTAAATCCAAGTTTAAAGATTATACAAGCAACGCATACGGCAGAACTGGCTGTAAGGTTTGGTAGAAGAGTTCGTAATATCATTGATACCGATGAATACCAAGCTATTTTTCCTGAAATAAACCTATCAGGTGACAATAAATCAGCAGGTCGTTGGACAACTGATGACGGCGGAGAAGCCTTCTATTCAGGAGTTGGTGGTGCTATTACAGGTCGTGGAGCCGATTTACTTATTATCGATGACCCACATTCTGAGCAAGATGCAATGTCACCAACAGCCATGGACGCTGCATGGGAATGGTATACGTCAGGTCCAAGACAAAGATTGCAGCCGGGAGGCACCATTGTGCTTGTAATGACAAGATGGAGTACCAAAGATTTAGCGGGCAGACTGCTTAAAAGACAATCAGAAACACACGCAGACCAGTGGGAGGTTGTAGAATTTCCTGCAATAATGCCTGAAACAGAAGAGCCTTTATGGGGTGAGTTTTGGAAGAAAGAAGAACTATTATCAGTAAAAGCATCACTTCCAGTTTCTAAATGGAACGCACAGTGGATGCAAAATCCTACAGCAGAGAGTGGCTCTATAGTAAAAAGAGAATGGTGGCAGACATGGGAAAAAGAAGGCATACCAACCTGTGATTGCATTATACAAAGCTACGATACAGCCTTTAGCGCAAAAGAAACTGCCGACTATTCTGCAATTACTACATGGGGTATTTTTGACCCTGAAGACGGCAGCGAAAGCGCAATTGTCTTATTGGATGCAAGCCGGCATAGAGTGGATTTTCCTGAGCTAAAAAATATAGCATTGGAAGAATATAAATATTGGGAGCCTGATATTGTACTAATTGAAGCAAAAGCAAGTGGTACGCCACTTACACAAGAGCTTAGAAAGATTGGAATACCAGTACAAGCTTATTCGCCTAGTAGGGGTCAAGACAAGGTTGCAAGAATGAACTCTATTGCACCTATGTTTGAAAGTGGTATGGTATATGCTACAGAAGACGCTTTTGCAGAAGAGGTTATAGAAGAGCTTGCAGCTTTTCCGTTTGGTGAAAATGATGACTTTTGCGACTCTACCACTATGGCTTTAATGAGAATTAGGCAAGGCGGATTAGTTGATTTGAATAGTGATTATAAGGATGATATGTCAATGGATAGAAAGGCATTATCATATTATTAATTTTATGGATATAATGGATTTACTGTGATTGAAAACAAAAATCAAAATGAACGGTTTAGTAAGAATAAAATGTTTTTACAAAACTTTCATAATGACGTTTTGCAAAAAGGCAAGCAAGGCAAAGAAGGCAAAGATACAGTAACTATGAAAATAGTTTCAGTTGGCGATGCTCCTGACAGACATTACTTGTTGCCTGCTTTTGACCCAGTAACAGGTGAAGTTATGACAGATAATGACAAGATTTTAGACAAGTATAGGTCTTTAATAGAATCAGGAACTATACAAAGTTATAAAAATCCTGTTGATGCAGAAAAAGATAGAGATGTTATGTACAAAGAAATTATAGGTGTAAAATAAAAAAATGGTTACAGAAAGACAATTAGGAACAGAAAACAATCCTGACGTAATAGACCAAAGCAAGTCTGTTAGCGTGCCTGTGGATGAGTTTGCTGTAAATGCACCCGAACCAACATTTGATGAAGCAATGATTGACGCTATGGAGATTACCATAGGTGAAGACGTTATATCTTTTGATGAGCCAATTGAAGAAGCACAAGAAGATATACCTTTTGATGCTAATTTGGTTGAATACTTGGACGATTCTATCTTAGGCTCGTTATCCTCAAAGCTCATTTCTTCAGTTGAAAATGATAAAGAATCAAGAAAAGAATGGGAAAAAACATATACTGACGGTCTTAAATATCTTGGTATGAGATTTGACGAACAAAGAAGTCAGCCGTTTGAAGGCTCTAGTGGTGTCATACATCCAATATTATCTGAAGCAGTCACACAGTTTCAAGCACAAGCTTACAAAGAGTTATTACCTGCTCAGGGACCAATAAAGACACAAATAGT
>Ga0098037_1001075_pt1 | contig 12712 bp, 9 predicted proteins | sample 5_EtaG_FD_75050 | JGI IMG/M metagenome (GOLD analysis project Ga0098037, IMG submission 75050) | Marine viral communities from the Subarctic Pacific Ocean - 5_ETSP_OMZ_AT15132 metaG | ecosystem: Environmental > Aquatic > Marine > Oceanic | place: Pacific Ocean | collected 2015-01-08 | reverse complement strand
TTGTCTTTATAAATAAAAAATCTTGATTTAAAATCTGCACCCTGAGTAAGTCTTACAACTAACTGAGCAAGATAAAAAGGAAATTCTCCATCATCGCCGCATTCTTGATTCACTTTAGATTGATTATGTTCCCATAAACATTCAATAGTTCCTTGACCTGAAATTAAACCAGCTTCATATTGCCTTTTATACTGATCTCCTAAATGGGTTAAATCAACTGAATCTCTAGCTGTTGTAATTTCAAAACTGGTTATATTTGCTAGATGCTTAAAAGTATCATTCCTTGTTTTTATAGTTATATCTTTTACTGCACTCGGAGCAGATAAAGCAATTGAATTAGTAACCCCTCCAGCTATTGATGCTTCAAAAGTGGAATATAATCTCAAACCTCCTAATGGATCAACACTTACAAACCAAGACCCATCTGGAAAATTATGACCAGCAACTAATTCTAAATTTGATCCATCAACAGTTGCAATATCAACATGATCTCCTGTAATTAATGCACCAGATGCACCCTTAACAGAAAATCTTTTTAATGCTGTGTTTACGTCACTAGGATCTAGCTGAGTTCCTAAAAATGAATTTAGGGAATCTCTTTTTAGTTCAACATCTCCATATTGTCCTAAATAAATCCCGTTCATTAATTAATCATTGTTGTATTTGTATAAGGTGCGCCGTTTGCCTCCCAAGTAAATTCAACATTACTAATTTCACCTGTTGAACTTCCCATTGTCACGTTAGTTATATAGACCTCGAATTGAATATCTCTAGCATTTGTATTTCCAGTTCCTTCTGAATATCTCAACTTTAAAACTACTTTGTCTGAAGCATCGTTAACACCATCACCAGCAGATGACCCTGTCTTCATTGAAGCAGTTAAAAGATCTTTAACATTAGATGTCCCTCCAGCCGCTGTTGTGTAATAAGCTGCCGAGCATGAGCCGTTGTAGCTTCTTAACCCATCTGTAATCAATCGGTCAGTATCGCCTAAACTTGTTGTTTCAATAACTGCCATAGTCATTGAATATGACCAGCTTTTTATTTGACCCGCCGCTGTTGTCGAAGTGCCTATAAAAAGCTCACCATCTTTTCCAGTGTAAAAATTAGCCACTTCCTCAGATCAAAAGTTAAAACTATTCTATATGAATATCATTCCTTAGGCAGAATCAGCAAAGCTAAGAATCTAAACAAGCAACAAAAGAACAACTCACATTACTCTTTCCAGGGAAAACACTTGTCACTGTTGGAGGGCTTGAATATCTCCATCTAAGCCCTAATCTTGTTTCTCCAGTTCCTGTATCACCAATTATTTCTTTAGTTAAAAAATTGCCTGAACCATCATCTTTAATTCCTAAAGCACCATTAGCAGTTGTAAACCTGACATAATCCCAAGTTGCATTTACATCATCATAATTATCAAGAATCAATCCAACCTGCCCATCTGTGATATTGGAAAAGGTCAAGCTCAAAGTGGCATTGACTCTTTTATTACCAAAACGAATATGTGTTTTAGTGCCATCCAAACTTTCAAAAGTAGAGCTTGGATAACGCCCAGGATTAAATGATCTTGATGATGGTCTAAGACCAGAAGGAAAATCTACGTGAGTTGCCATAGTTATTCAAAATCGAATAAAGGATTAGAAGAATCAGCCCATTTTTGTAATATAACTAACTTTCCATCACTGGTTAATTCAGAGTAAGAGCCAGTTAATTCAACTAAGCCATCATCACCAAAGCTAATACTTTCAACCTTGTAACACTGATCAGATTCACTGGTTTCTTTAATCGTAAATAATGACCCCCGATAAATTGCAGGTAATGGATTAGAGAAATTAACAGAAGTAGCAAGTTGAACTTCAGATTGAGTTGAATTCCACCAAAAGAAATCTTTATTACCACTAATTGAATCTTTACTTACTACACTTCCATCTTCAAGTATTGCTCCATTGTTAAACCTTTGAACATGCTGAGTTGTAGAAAAAACTCTTATATAATCCCCAGGTCTAACGCCGTTTATATAATGTCCAGCAGTTTTAAAAGATATTGTATGATCTAAATGTTTTTTTAAAGCTAAGATATAACATCCAAATGTTTTTGCAGCTTCAAAATTACAACAATGACCGCTTAAATCATATGTTTCAATTTGATCCTCTTGGTATTCAGTTCCATGAAGACTAATAAGAAGAGATTTTGTTTCTGCAAACCCGTTTTCTTGTTCTAATCGATATAAAATATTAGCTTTATGGGTTTTTCTATCTTCTGGAGGGAGAAAAGAAACATTTAATTCGCTCATATTTCCATCATTAAACATTGCTTTAATTTTTGGTTTTCCATCATGATCAATTTTAAAATCATCTTTAAAAGGAACCGCTGGATATAAACTAAATTTTCCTCCAATAATTGTGAAATCTAATAAACAATACATAGCCTGTTGATATATAAATTCTCTTAAATTAATACGGTCCGAAATCATACCGTCCCAAAAAAAACTATTAGCTTTGCAAAACTTGGCGGCAATAGTCATATTTGGTTTATCAACTGATTCAGGATTAATAACAGCTCCAGCTCCTATGGTTTTATCCGTTAATAATGCATAAGCAATTTCTGGGAATAAGCTTGTTGATCTTTTATCTCCACCTAATAAACTTTCAACCTTTACTCCTTTTTTAAAGTAAGCAGAAAACTGACTAAAGTTTGTCCATTCTTTTGAACTATTAATTCTTAAACCTGCATAAGCTAAATTTTCATAAGTAGCTGGATCACCTTCTGGGATAATATTAGTTGTTGAGTCTATTTCTGTTCTAACTATTTCATTACAGTAAGTTATCTGATGTTCAGGTCCATCTAAATGACTTGATTTATCTCCTTCATACTGCCAGAAATCAGCAGCAGCATCATATGGATTTAATTTACTAAGAATATCATCGCTATATACATCACCAGAAACTGAAACTCTTACTTGAAACTCAATATCTTCAGGTAAATTTGAATTATTTCTATGAATAAATACAGTTTGATTATTTTCATAACCACTTACTGAATTACTTATAACTGGATACCATTGAGCAAAATATTTTAAATCACTTCCAGAACCAACACTATAAATTGTAAGTCTTACTCTTAAGCCTGAGCCTGGATCTCCTGATCTTGTATCTACAGTTACTAACTGATTATTCATTGTTGGAGTTGCTGTTAGTGTTACTTGCTCAGTCTTTGTAACTCCATATAAATTTGCTGTTTGATTTGTAGCTGGAGTAAATTTTCCTCCTCTTCCATCTTGTGTAGTGTAATGAAATTCTATTGGCTCATTATCACCTGGGCCTCTCTCTTGATGCTGGCCCCATGCAGGGCCGTCTAATCCTTGAATATTGTCTGTTACATCTGCAGGGTTAATATATAAACTCCATCTTGTATGACCTTGAGCTGGATAATTATCGAATCTAGCAATTAAAGTATGATATGCCCCTGAACCTGCCACATATCCACCATAACCTGGGTAATAAAGTTTATTAGTAAATATTGGCTGAACCTGTCTAGCAAATGGCAGATTACTAATTGAATAATTATCATAATTTCCATATTGATTACTTGATAAACCTGTAACTTGATTAGCTGCCTGTTGAATTTTTATTTTACTTGGTTCTCCTAAATTCCATTCGCTATTACTTAGATTTTGCTTATTTAATAAATGAAAAGTATCACCTGCATATTTAACGCCAAAACCATCACATTCAAAACTTTTTATAGCATTAGATGTTCTTGCTCCACTTGAATTTAATATGATTGCATTTACTGGCTCATGCCTTTGTCTATCCTCAACAGCCATTACTTCTTTTACAACAGCAGCACCAGGCCAAGGGAAAAATCTATACTCATATTGATCAAAAGTAGGCTGATCAATTCTTATATAGTTATATTGAAATTCTGGAGTGTTTCCTTTAACACAAAATAAACCTGTATGAACAGAAGTATTTTGATTGGGTTTTAACCATTTCCATGTATTTTCTCCAATCTTTCTAACTTGTAATTTAAAAAAACTATATCTAGTAATATATTTACTTATGTTCCCAAGTTGTATTGAAGAATTATGATCATAAATTTTATATAGTTCATCTTCTGAAGGTTTACTGTTTACGTTTGCAAATTGTATTTGCTTAAATACTTTTGATTTAATTCCTATCTCAGTAATATGACATTTTCTATTATTTGAAATAGTTCCTAAAGTTGCTTTTTGTAGTGCATAACGATCATTAGCATTAAAAATATCTATATAATTTTGTTTGTAATAGTATCTTTCATCATTTGTTCCTGGCCTAACAGAAAAATATGGGCCTGAAGTATCCCATCTGGGGTTGCTTAAATGTGTTGCTAATTCTTTATTTGGTACGGCTTGATATCTTCCAGACTCAATAACTTTAAAAGAATAATCTCTAATTTCTGTTCCATCCCAAGGCTCCCCAGGCCACATATTAGGTTCTCTAATGTCATAGCAACTTATCAATGCAGTACCTGCCATATATTGCTCACCTAAAGAAAGATATGAATCAGTAGCCTCTCTTACTGTTTTAGTTGCTGCGTTTACATCCTCAACTCCATGAGGGGAATAAATCTTTCCAGAATCTTGTTGATATGCAATACCTGCAAATGGAGTACCTTTTTCATCTGTCGATCCCACTATTTGATAAGTAAGAACAGTTCCTACAGGAACATCCGAATTACCAGCCTTTTGTGATGCGTTTCCTCCATCAATAAAACCTGCACCCATAGGCCAAGCACCAAGAAGTTTTCTTCTTTTCTTTAGTGTTATTCTTCCTGCTGGCCTATAATCTGCCCCGCTTACATCTGTTCTAGTTCTAACCAATTCATAAGGCAAATGATAAGCAGTTGCATTTGGCATTGGATTACTTAATCCAAATGTTGCTTGTGTTGTTGGGTTCCTAGTTCCAGAAAAATGTTTTAAATCATCTACTTTAAAAATATGATTAGGAATAATTCCTCCTTTTGGTAAGAAAGGAATATTTCCAGTGTTGTCTTTATAAATCTTATCTGCATGATAATTTTCTATTAATAAATCTCCTATTGCATAACCTTTAAATTCTGGAGCTTGTTCAATTTCACCCAATGAAAACAAGGCAAGTATTTTTAATTGTTGATACCTACCTAAGGAAACTAATTGTGACCAAATCAACTGGGAATTAACTCTTATTCCACCTCTTGAGTTTTGATCCTTATTAGTAAAGATCAAAGGCACTAAATCTCCTAAATTTGCTAATTCCTGCAAACTGTTGAAAGAGAACTGAGGAGCAAACTTTTTAGTACCCCCAACATCTGCTGTTCTTTGATTAGTTCCCCTTGTTTGGCTTGGAGGCTTTGGAGCCAGCATTGCACTGGCAGCCGTTAAAGCAACACCAACTGCAATCTGTCCAAAGGTTGTTAATCCTCCACCTGAAGCAACTAAACCTAATGAAACAGGATCACAAACAATATCTGGTATCAAGTCATAAGCTGCTGGCCTCTCCCTTATTTTTGCTGCAACCTCTTCTACATAATCCCAATATTCTTCTTCTGTAAATCCAAGGGCATTGCAGAGATCGGCTTCCGTTGGAAGAAGCACCCTTCTAACATGAGGGCTTTTATGGGCGACCAAATCACCACCTGGCCTTCTAATGTTTTTTGATAACTCAGCCATCCTTCCTCATAAAAAGCTGCCATACCCAAACAATTACCATTGCCGAGGCATAATGCAATTGTTCCTAGTTTAGGGGGTGAATCAACTCCCCACCGATTTAATTCTTCAAAAAAGATACTGTAATCTTTTCTTCTTAGTCTTCTATACCAATCTCTTTTAGCCTTTGGCACAGTGAAACCATAATTGGCTAATACCGTTTGAACTAAAGATAAGCAATCTCCTGTTCCATGCTCTAAAAAATTACTGCCTAATCTATATTTCTTACCAATCAACTCATATGGTTTCAAAGGTTCTGTAATGATCCAGTTAATGGCAAATATGCACACCTTTTTTTAGTCAATGTTTGTTGAGGGGCATTTGCTGCAACAGCATCTATTGATGAACTCAAAGTTAATTCAATGCTTGATACGTCATAGCTCATCCCAGCAGCTAACCAATATTCAGCGGTTAATCTTCCTCCATTTTTTGCTGCTGTGTCTTTATTAAAATCACTGGTCATCAAATAAGTTTCTACATAGACATAATATTTTTTTTCAACTAATTCTTTTACATAAGACATTGTTAGAGGTGTATTTGCAAGGATCAAAGAAGCCTCTAAGTTATCTCCTGATCTATTCATCGCTGCGCCTTGATATAAAAAAGAAAGATATTTAAAATCTCCTATTCCTTCATGCTTTCCATTTTGAAACTTACTAAAGGATAAAGAATTTCCTTCTAATCCATCAAAAGAAACTGGATCATTACCAGCATTATCCGTAATAGTTAAGAATGCTGTTAACGCTACAACAGTCATTAGATGCCAACCCTTGATCTAGCACCACGGCTATTTCTCAAGCTACTCATCGTTCTAGCTTCTCCAGCCTTTGCTCCTTTAGACGCTGCACTATTAATAATCTGACTAATAGCTGATTTTGGAACAAATTCTTCTGAATTAAAGTTAAGCACTGGCCCAGTATAAGAAACTTGGGTTGATCCTCCAGACGCACCTCCAGAACCTCCCCCAGATCCTTTTGGAATAACACTTTCTCCTCTGAGTCCAGATTGATATCGAGAAGTTGCCTCTTCCATTCGACCAGATGGAATTACATATTCTGGCTCTCCCTTTTCAGCCAAAGAACTAACCATAGGGCTTGATGCATATCGACCTTCTGCACTTTTGGCAAATAGCTTTCCAAATAATCCACCTCCACCGCCTCCAATGCTAGAAAATAAACTATCAATTCCTAGATTTAAAAGCTTATCTCCAATACGACTAAGCATATTAGATAAAACTTCTCCAAGGCTTTTTGCTCCTGTAATTGCTGATTTAATACCATCAACAAGACCTGATTTAATATCATCCCCAATTGATTTCCACATCTCAGCAACTTTTTCTTGAATACCTACTTGCTCTTTCAATGCATTATTTTTATCAAGAATAGCTTTTATTGCATCGTCATCATATCCAGCAGCTTTTAATTTTGTTTCAAGAATTTGCCTTTCTAATTTTTCAACTTCTTCAGTTCCAAGTAATTTAGCTTCCAGTAATTTATTTTCTGCTGTTAACTGTTCCATTAATAATTCTCCAGCTTTCTGTTCTGCTGTTTTTAAATTCACCTTATTTTCTAAAAATTCAGTAACTCTTTTATTTAATTCGGGATCACCTTCTGGATTTCCATCTGTTTTTGAATCTGCCTCAGTAGAAGCTTTGTTGATTTGTTCTAAACCTTCAAGCAACTCTTTTTGCAATGCTTTTAATTTTTCTAATTTTTCAGGATCAGCTCTAAATAAATTAAATTTCCCTTCTTTCATGTTGTCTACTCTCTTTTGATGTTTTGCTATTTCTTTTTCTACTTTCGTGAGTTCTTCTGATACTTTTGCAGCATCACCCTCTTCTATTAACCCAGCAGCAAAACCTTCTTTATTCATATTTCTCAAATCCTTAAATTTATTCCATGCAGCCCATAAACCAGCCAAAGCAGCAGCAAATGCAACAACAGCAGCAGCACCAATATAAATAGGAGCCAAACCAATAGCCATAGCAGTTCCAGCCGCAATAGCTGCCCCTTTCAAGATACCTAATACAGCAATAACGCCACCAATTGCAGGAACTAGAACAGCAGCAGCCAGAGCAAGAGCAACTGCACTAGTAGCAGCAATTTGAAACCATTTAGGTAATCCAAGAAAACCTTGAATAAATCCATCAACAACTCCTAGTAATCCCTTAAAGGCAACTCCTAAGAAATCCAAATTCCTAACAACATTTTCAAGACCATTCATGATCCGTTTTACAGCTTGCCCAACTGTTCCACTCATAATTAACGAGGCCGCCGCCGCTGCACCTGCGCTATCTTTTTGATTCTCTAAATTCTTATTAAAGGTAACTAAATCATCATTTAATAAAGGTAATACAGCTTTTGTTGCCTCAACACTTCCAAACATTAAATTCATTGCTTCTTTATTACCGCCCAGGGCCGTCTTCATATCCAGCAATACACCACTTAAACCTTTTGCATTTAGTGCAGTAGCGTTAAATTCAAAACCAAATTCTTTTGCGAGTCTTTGAGCATCCGTTGTTGGTTTCATTATTGACTGGATTGCTTGAGACATTCCAGTAAATGTTTGTTCAACTGGTAAACCAGATGCAGTAACCGTTGCAATTGCTGCATTTAATTCTTCAATTGATATTCCAGCAGCAAATGCTATTGGAGCAATTCGACCTATTTGGGATGCATATTGATCAACAACAATTTTACCGTCATTTTGTGTTTGTATAAATCCATCAATCAAACCTCTTGCATGTTCTGCTGATAACCCATAAGAGTTCATTACAGATGTAGCAGCATCTGAAACCTTAGCCAATGTAGACATTCCACCAACCGCACCATCAATTGAAGCGGCTAAAATTGCACTGATTTCATTTGCATTAGCAAAGCCAGCAGATGCAATATCATATGAAGCCGTTAATAGTTCTGTTTGGCTTTTTAAATTACCTGATGCCCTAGAAACATCTAATAGTCTTCCTTTTAATTCATCAACATTCACTCCTAAAGTTTTTACAGCTCCACTTGCTCTATCAGCTTCTGCAAATCCTTTAAACCATGCAGTAATAGCAGCTCCAACAGCAATACCTTTTGCAAAACCAATAAGAGATTTTTTTAAAGTGTCAACATCACCCGCTGATTTTTTCGCTTTCTTGCCAAGCTTTTCTATATCTCTATTTGTTTTAGGTAATGTGCCTTGTGCTTTTTTAGCTGCCTTTTCAAACAGCTTCATATTGCCTTCAAGCTTTTTTAGCTTTCTTTCACTATCACTAGTCTGAATTTTTAAAAATAAAGTTTCTTGCATTCCTATTCCTGAGGCTTATTAATTATTCTATCGCCTCATTCTATTTTTATTTATAGTTTTTTCTTCTTCTTGCCTTTGCAATAGGAAAAAAGAATGCCAGATCAATATTTCTTCTGCTGTTATGTGTTCTCTTAAATCTTGCAATGTATAACCAAGTTCTTTAGCAACTAATAATTCAGCTATCAGTTGACTGTCCTTTTTTAGCTCTTTTGCTAGTGCTTTTGATACTTAAATCTTCTTGCACCTCATCTTGATCATCATCCTCTCCAATCATTGCCATCATTATCTTTTCAACAAGGGTGGCTGGTAATGCATTTCTTAAACCAGGAAGATGACCAACATGAAAGCGTTTCTCATTGTTTTTATCCATTGCTTTCTCAACTAAGAGTCTTAAAGCAAAGTCTGTTGAATCATCTGTTTTAGCCATCCTTTTAGCTCTTTCTCTTTCTGCAAGTGTCATTGGTGTCATAAAAAATTCAAAATCTTTTCCATTTGGTAAAGGTATTGCTTTTCTTACTGATGCCATTGAGACAGCAGCTTTTAATTCTTCAAGTGCATCCATTAATAAAAGTGTCGCTAAATAAATTATATATCCCTCGTTAGGAAGAATCCATTTTTAAAAGGGGAGACTTCGACTTCTCCCCTAATAAGTGCAGATAGCGACAAACTACACATACAAATTTTAGACAATAAAAAACCCTGTAAAAAAACAGGGCTTAGTGATGGGGATAACCTTATTTAAGCAATTAAGTTAAAGAAGTGCTAAATAGATGCCTTGGATTTAGCAGGTTAAAAGCTAACTCTGCTGTTGTTGGGTCATCTGGATTAACGGTTAAATCTAGCCCTGTAATAGTTACATCTGCATCAACATAAATGCTATTCGCATCATCAACGCCGCCTGAACCATTACTAACACAATTAACGTACAACTTAACGGCTGCACCTTCTTGAGATTTAAGAACAACATTACCAAGTAGTCGATTAGCTAGGCTTGTTTGACTATCTGTAAAATAAACAGTCATTGTTCCAGTAGCTGATGCAAAACCAGGCTGGTTAGATCTAAAAGGAGCGTACTTTGAAGCTGCTGTAACTCCCCCAGGAAGGGTTGTTACATCTAGCAATTCTCTTTCAATGTTGATAGAAAATTCACGCACACTTGAAACAGCCGCCGCTTCTGAATAAGCAACATTTATATGCCCAGATTTGTTAGCTGATCCAGTACCTCCATCACCATTAAGAGTGATAGCTGTACCTCCAGCAGTAGCACTAACTTTGATTTTGTTAGTACCTAAATTGGTGACGTAATAAACAGTCCCAGCAGTAAGAGCTGTATCTAAAGTTGCTGTACCAACAACAGTAAATTTAACGGGATCATCTACACGATAATCTGAACCGGCGGGAACAGTGATATCTGTACCAGCGGGAAAATCAGAAAAATCTTGGAGACACCACTTAGTCCCAGAAGGGGAGAAATAAATACTCCCTTCCTGCCCAGTCAAAGACTGAGAGGAACACGCTACAGGCATTTGATTACCTAATAAACAACATTTGAGGGCGTTGGGGCGTTGGTCGGGGCATAACCAATATCATTATATTAGCCCTAAGGAGGCTTAACCTTTTGCAACAAATGAAGCTGAAATAGTTACCAATGCTCTTGGGTTGTCTGAATTAACAATATTTACAGGTCCAGAAATTTCTCCAACGCTTGCCCTAATGGTTGAATCTTCTGCTTTTAGTGTGTTCAAAGTTGATGCAGCAGTAGCAGCTAAGTCTTCTAATCTTTTCATTCCTTTAGATTTAGGCCCATAACAATTCACTTGAACTATTCCTCGTATAACTTCTATTGAACTTTCAGTATTAGAAATTATTGGTTCTGTTAAAGATGGGAAACTTAAAATTAAACTTACATATTCTTTAGCAGCTCCACTTGGAGCTTTTTTTACGTTGTCATATACAACAGGCACAGATGGAGATAAACCAGAAAATGCTGCTGTTAATTTTCTTTCAAATAAAGATCTGATTGATTGTAAGCTCATTTGATTTTCCTCAATTGGTTAGTAATTCTTTTTTTAATATCCTTTTTTTGTTGCTTTGCAATTGTGACAAACCAAGCAACACCACCTGGCGCACCTTTTGCATAAATCGGATCATATGCAACTCTTTGAGAATAAGGAAGATTATTTGATATGTACCAATCAGCATCAAAAGTAATTTTATTTCGATATTCTTTTACTTCTAATTTAGTTACCCCAGGTTGAACTATTTCACCTTTAGTTCCTTTTGCTGCATATTTTCTTTTTGCTGGAGTTGACCAATCTGGAGGTCTTACAGATAAATCAGGTTTATCTTTTCCAACAAACCAACTTGAAGCCATGCGCCCAGTATCTTTTGGATTTGCTTGAGCTAGCTTTGATTGAGTAAGCACGATATGATCAGCCATAGCTTGATTCAAGGCTTTCTTGACATTTGGAACCCAATTCTTTAAAGCCATTATTGATGCAGTTTTTGATGCACTTATTTTAGCAACTATGTCACCACAAGGGATTTTGAGAAGAAAAATGGGAAATTTTCGGGCTCATAACCCGAAGGTCGGAAGTTCAAATCTTCCCCCCGCCATTTCAATCACAGCCCCAATTTAGGGGCTTTTTTATTGTCTCACTGGGATTTGAAGAAATAGAATTACTCCTCTTTTACTAAATAGTTGGGCATTGTTGGGAAAGATAGGGTAAGGTTGGGGCAGTTTTTGATGCACTTTTTGATGCACTTATGAACAGCTTTAAAGCCATACCGAAAACTTGGAAAGAATTTTCTATTGATTTAAAGAAGAATGGATGCAGATGGGCTTTAAGAAAATACGCAAACAGACCTCATATTTTTGTAAGAGATAGAAAAACAGGGAAAACATTTACTTGCGCTCCATTAATTCACTCCTACCAAGAAGATCTTGAAAAAGTAGTTCAGGCAATTCTTGAAACTGGAAATAATGAATGGTCAGGAATAAAAGAAGAGTCTGAGCAACTCACAAAATCATCTGTTCCTACATGGGTTGAAATTATTAATCTCTGTAATAAGGATTGGCCTTTAAGGGTTAAAGATTCAACCCGTAAAACTTGGGATTGTGAATTAAATAATTTGTTGAAAGATGATATTGCTAGAGATTTTGAATCCTTAGAAAATTGGGTTAGACAAAAATGGATTACTGGAAACAATCCAACCCAAATTGGTAAAAAAGCTGTTGAACATCGATTAGATACTTTAGTTCAAATAAATAAAACTCTTACTTCATTTGATCCAAAAGAAATTGAACCAAGTTGGCTAACTAAAGAAAAAATTAGTCACCTAAGAAAAACACATAACAATTCCTTAAATTCAAAGATTCTTGGTAGCAAAGATGGAGGTGTAAACATTAGAGGAATACCAGAAAAAGATAAGTTCTTTATTTACTTAAAAGATTTATTTGATCGATACCCCTTAGAGCAATGGTGCTTGGCAATGCTTCTGGTTTATGGATTAAGACCCCATGAGCTTTGGTGGGTTTCTCCCATAACTCAGGAAAACAAAAAAGAAGGTTGTAAATATGGCTGGGTTTATGTCCCAGGAGAACACAGAACTAAATCCAAACATGGGCATTGGGTTTTCCCTTTATATGAAAGCTGGATTGTTGAATTTGGATTGCAAACCAGATTCCAAGAA
>Ga0098037_1001065_pt1 | contig 12768 bp, 21 predicted proteins | sample 5_EtaG_FD_75050 | JGI IMG/M metagenome (GOLD analysis project Ga0098037, IMG submission 75050) | Marine viral communities from the Subarctic Pacific Ocean - 5_ETSP_OMZ_AT15132 metaG | ecosystem: Environmental > Aquatic > Marine > Oceanic | place: Pacific Ocean | collected 2015-01-08 | reverse complement strand
TTCTCAGAGCCATCACGTAACTTGAGAAGATATTTGGCAACTTCTTGCGTTGATGGCTTAGACATTCTTACGTCGTAGTCTCTGGCTCATAAGGATTTCGAATTTGGTTTCAGGATCGCGTATACTTCCTGCCATGACAGACATGAAGTGATCGAATACTGCTTTCTTTTTGTTTTCGGGGGAGACTGTGCTGAGATCCATCTGCTTCATGGCTTGGGCAAAGTCGTTGAGGTTTAGCTCTGAGGGTATGGCGTCTTTCTGTCTGTTCTTAATTAACATCTTCTACTATCTCCGCTTCTATTGTCTTTGCACCAGAGGCTATTGCCTCCAGTTCTTGGCGTGTCATCTCTGTTATGTTCTTTATATCGTGTTCGTGCTGGTGGAATGAGGCGTTGAGGTCGGGTACTACTTTGTTTAGGAGCATACCAAAGACACGGGCTTGGGTTGGTGTCCAGTCTTTGCCATTCATTACTACATCATTGGCTACAACTATCTGGTTGTTGACGAAGTTTGCTATTTGTCCCCGTATTTGTGCAGACAGTGCAGGAGTTAGTTGGACTTTATCTATGTTTTTGATTGCTGTTTTCATGTTTCTCACTTCTTTGTCGTTTTTTCTGCAAGTTAATGAGCAAAACTGCGCTCGATCTACGTGACTTGGCTTTACATAGAACTCTTTATCGCACGTTATACACCTCTTTGTAGTCCCTTTCAGTTCAGTCCCAGACGTTTTCATTTTTTGCCCCACGTAGTCCTGGGGTAGGGGAGGTGACTTGACACGCGCGCGAAAGCCGACGGGGGGTCTCCCCCCCCTACACGTATATATAGGTACGTCTGTGACACAATCGGGCAAGCAAAAGGCTGAAGTCGTTGAAAATAAGGGGTTTCAGCACCCTCGATAAGGGAGTTTTTGCCTCGTGTGTGTGTAATGTTACCACGCATGTGTTCGTTCGCTCGCAAACAATGGGTCTTTCAGACCCAAATTCAATCTTTTCAGTAGGTTAGCAGACGATCAGAAAATCCGTCGTCCCGCGCACACATACACATACACATTCCGAAGGAACTCCTAAAGGGTGAGAATTTCGATTTCCGATTTTCTCCCCTCGGTGCGTCAGACATGAGCGCATCAAGGGTGAAACCCTCATGCACAAGGAGATGCCACATGGCAAACGTAACAACCATCAAAGAATGCGCAAGCGCATATGCGAACCCGAAGACACGAGCCGAAGCGATTGAGAGAGCGAAGGCTCGTGCGCCTCACAAGAAGGCGTGGGCGAACTTGCTTTCAGCAATGGAAGACGGCGACAACGCTCGTGTGAAAGCGTACACGCTGGACTTCTCGAAGAGGATCTCAACCCTCGTGTCCATGCAGGAGCCTGCAAAGCCGAAGGCTACGGCGAAAGCCAAGGCTACGCCAAAGGCGAAAGTCGTGGCGAAGGCAGTCGCACCTGTGGTTGCTGAAGGCAACGGCATGGTCGAGGCACTCGCTGGCTTGGTCGGACAGATGGACGGGGATGCGCAGATGGCGTTCCTCAACCTCGTAGCGAAAGGCATCACGAAGAAGTAGGCGAACGTATGTGGCTCACGCACCTGATGGTGCGTGGGCTTTTTTTTTAACCCTTTTTTTTGGAGGCGCATATGCGTACTAGACAACAACAACAACGCGACAACGCGATTGACGAACTTATTCAACGATCAATCTACGCACCGAAGGTCGAGACGAAAACACCACGGCACATTGAGATCCTAGCAGGCATGGTTGTAGCCATGTTCATGTCTATGCTCGTGACATGGGTCGTCATCAACTGGCTCATAGGTTGTGGCGAGATCATACGCACAGTAGACGGACTTGTCCTATACGGCGAGTGCGTACTCATGCCTTGGAGGAACTAGGCATGTGGGACAACTACGAAATCCGATCACACAAGCGAGGGTGGGCGATAGTCCACACTCGTTCGGGGCAGACTGTCGAGGTCTGTACAACACGACGACAAGCACAACTCATGCTTGCTCGTTTCAACTCAACTGCATCATAGGAGGACGCATGATAGCACACATTCGAACACATTGGCTACGTTACGCCAACGAATACCGAAACACTCGGAGTTTCTACAAAGCCAACAACAAAAGCAATTCCTCGTGGGTAAAAACGCAAGCCAGACGACAAGCACGTCGAAACAACAACATAATCGTACAAGACGAGTACGTAACCTATTGCCAAGAAAGGAGGGCATACGCATGAACAACAAATGCAACTGCGAACGAATATCTACGCACATGGTAGACGTCTATCTCAAGGACGAGGGCAAGACAGAGCAAGTGAAAGTTGCCGTCGTGCATGACGACTACGACTGCGAGATCGACGACGACGTGTTCTACACGTTCACTAAAGATGAGGTCATCTACGGAGATCATGGTGAGTTCATCATCACTCAAATGAAGGAGGACGCATGACATACGTTTTAGCAACAATCGCTTTCGTGAAGTACGAGGACGACAAAGCCGTCACAGACAAGGACGGGAAACCAACTCTGTTCAAGCCAAAGGGGCGATGGAAAGAACTCGAATACCTTTGCGAGGACAGAGACGACGACGATTTTGAACCAGTATATGCAGAAAAGGAGAACGCATGAAAACTGTAACAGTTATACACAAGTATTTCGAGGAACTGAGTGGACTTGACCCCATCACAGTTGCCTCGGTGAAAGTGCCAGACAACATCTTGAACGTCGACGACGTGCTTGAATACGCATGGAGATGGACGAACAACGTGTCAGGCTCGTGGTCACGTAAGGAAAATCCCAAAGACAACGACGACTTCAATCCGAACGTGATCGTACTCAAGCCACTAGACGAGGACGGCAGAGGTCATAGGTCGACGTCTGTTGGCGACCACATGGTCTACGACGGCAAGACATACGAGGTCGCTATGGCTGGGTTTAAAGAACTAACCATAACAAAGGAGGAGTGATATGCCAAACTGGTGTGAAAATTGGGTATGCCTTACCCACGACGACGAGTCAAAAGTCAAGGCACTCAGAGAAGACATGAGAGAGGGTAAATTCCTCGCACATTTCCTACCCGAACCCGAATACGAAGGCGAAGAAGACTGGTATCATTGGCGTTGGGATAACTGGGGATGTAAGTGGGAAATCAACCTCACTCACACATGTTGGGAAGAGTATTCGGGTAAAGACGAGGTAAATTTCAACTTCCAATCTCCGTGGGGGCCACCCATAGGCGTGTATAGGAAAGCACACGAACTCGATTGGCACGTTGAGGCAACCTATAACGAGGGTGGGTGCGACTTCTGTGGTCGGTTCGAAAACGGCACAAACGAGAGCATCAACATGTGCGAAACTTTCGAGGACGGGTCAATGCCACAGTGGGCGTTGGAACAAGTCGGCGACGAGTTGATTGATCGCTACCTTGATAACGAGACCATAGACCTGAACGGCAACCTACTCGACGAAGACGGCAAGATCAAGAAGAAGCACGGCACATGGGGAAACCCGAAGTTTAACAAGAACGAACTAGCGTATTATCAGGAAAGGAATAACGCATGACGAAAATAACAGACGACCAAGTTGAGACATGGATGGGTCTTGAGCCACAACACGGCTGGATTGTATCCACTCTCACAAGCATAGCCAATGGCGAATACACGCCTGAAAGCCTGCGAGACGACATCATTGAAACCATAGAAAAGGAGAACGCATGACTAGAATATCAAAAGCAAACGCATCTAAACTCGCTCTTATGATCGGGTACAAGTCAATCGAGGACGAGATCAAGGTAGTGAAGAAGAACTACATAGACCTATCGACGGCATTAAAGCCAGTGCATGAAAAGTACGCAGAGGCTTTGTTGAATATGCCAGAGTTGTGGCGAATGAACTTTACTTCTCGGTCAGAAGTCGAGGTGATAAAGGGCGAGATCCTACCCCAAGACGCAGTCTTTAACAAACGAAAGTATGTACGAGACTTGGTCTATAGCACTTTAAGTTGCGTAGGGATTGAAAGCAGATCGCCTCACCTCCAAGAGCCAATTCTTAGCTTGTTTCGTAAAGACAACGTGATCGAATACGAAGGGGTAAAGCGAGTAGATTGCACTTACTCATTTAGGGAAGATGGCAAGGAGGCATTTAGTGTGCGTTACATGGTCATCTCTACAAAATACAATCTCCCTCACTCTTGGCCTTCGTTACCTATGAACTTCCACAAGAACGTGAAGGTTATAAGATCCTTGCAAGAGAAAAATGAAAAGTTTGCACGACAACTTCATAACAACTTTCACAGCTTGTGTGCAGACCTCTTCGAGCAGATCAAAGTTGCTGGCACAGTAAAGAACTTGCTAAAGCATTGGCCTGAGTGCGAGCCGTTGGTTGATTTGCTCGATATTGGAACGCCTACCACTAAAGACATTGACAAACCACTCGGCAACATAATCCTACGACATCTCAAAGCCTTGCCACAAGCGCAAGCCTGACACCCTAACTACCCGATTACTTCCTAATACACACCTATAGTTATTGACACACTACTGTATACTGCGTTATACAGATCAAATGATGTCAACACTACACGTACACATGTGCGCTTTATTACGAAGTAATCCTTATAACGAGGATCGAATTTCGATTTTCATTTCAACTTCAACTTTTACGAAAGGAGATTTGCATGATTGATGCAAACTTAAAACGTGCTATTTCGCTAGACGATTTCACAGATAGACGAACTTCACTACGTGCTATGACATCTCACGTACTGAGCAAACACTACGAGGCAAACACCTTAATCTCTCAGGCGTTTGATGCTAGTCCACTGGTGGGAGATCAGCCCGATCAGATTACACCACGTCCGACACCATCGGGATTGTGTAATGTTCTCGACGAGGACACCATGATCGCTCTCCTAAACAAGGAGATCGTAGGCAAGGAAATCCTTGATGCGATTATCGTACCCGAAGTGACTAGCTCTAAAGCGAAGACGGGTTGGGCGTTTGGCAAACCTAAAAAGGTTGCGCCAGGCAGACGTGATGCTCTGCTCAAGGAGATCGAGGGAGAAGGGAAAGGCTACGATCCCATGACGTTCTCACTTGAAGCCTTGTTCATACTACATGACTTCACATTGGACAAAACTGGACGGACATCAGACGAGGTACTTGATGCCATGCAGATTGTTCTACGTGTAGACCAAAAGATCGACGGCTTACGTGCGGCGATCAGTGTCAAAGGTACGGAAGAGAGACCCGTCCCTGAGTTGGCAACCTTACCCAAACATGTACTTCTAGCGCACAACGACGTCGCCGATTACATCCTCGGCTTGTCGACTACGTCAGAGCCAGTAAGTACGGACTACGAGATCCCGAAAGATGCTGAACTGATTAACCTCGCGCTCAGTAAGCAGGGCTTACCACCTATCAAGGAGTTGCTCACCGAACTGAAGGATGCCAAGACTAAGTCGGCTACGACTATGCAGATGCCACAGATAGCCGAGGTATCTCAGAGTGCCGACATCCCGAAGGGCAAGTTTGTCGTGAAGAAATGTGCAGACGTGTTCAAGATCACGGGTACATACAGACAAGCCTTCAACTTCGAGATACCTACATGGGAGTGGGACGCAAATCACCCTCATGTGCCAGCATTAGACGAGGAGTACATCTTCAACCCAAGTCTGTTGCTGAGAACTCTCTATGCGCTGATGACCAACAAGAGAACGTATCTTCATGGTCATACGGGGTCGGGTAAGACGACACATGCCGAGCAGATAGCGGCGCGATGCCAAATACCAGTGATGCGTGTCAACTTCGACAGTGAGATCACACGTATGGACTTGATCGGACGTGACACTCTCGTTCAAGAGAATGGTACGACAGTATCGAAGTTCGTTGAAGGTATCATGCCTCAAGCTATGTCAGGCCCATACATGATGATCCTCGACGAGATTGACTTCATCAGACCCGACGTCGCTTACGTTATGCAACGTGTTCTTGAGGGTCAAGGTCTCATGCTTACTGAGGATGGTGGTCGTGTCGTCAAGCCACACCCCATGTTCCGTATCATAGCCACGGGTAATACTGTCGGACAAGGTGACGAGTTCGGTATGTATCAGGGTGCTAGACCACAATCAATGGCTATGCTCGATAGGTTTACTGTTTGGGCGCACGTTGACTACCTCAATGGGAGCGAGAGACGTAAGCTGATCGAGAAGAAAGTACCGAAACTAGCCAAGGATATGGTCGAAAACGTCTGCAAGTATGTCGATGAACATATCCGTGCTTTCAAGGATAGCAAGGTACTGCAACCGATAACACCACGAGGTTACTTAGACCTTTGCAATGCCTTGGTCATGTTCCTTGGTGTGTATCCGTCAGCGCAGAAGAACAAGGCAATCAGCGAGGCTCTCGATACCACAATACTTGACCGATGCTCGGCTCAAGATCGTGCCGTTATCAAGGGCATCATCAACCGAATTTTTGTATAGGAGGAACGCAATGAAAGGTGAACTATTTGCACATGAGGTCACTCAGACCTCGGCTATATTCGGCAGGAAGAAAGACATCAACGTCGTTATGCAAGGAGAAAACGCATACACAGACGGAAAGACTATCGTCGTGCCGTCGATTGACTATGAGACCGACGTTACAGACGAGCAAGCGGCGATCATCCGTGGTTTCACAGACCACGAGGCTGGTCACGTTAGGCATACAGACTTCAATTCCCTCAAGCTACTTGAGAAAGGCAACAAGCTACAGAAGTCATGTGCCAATGCACTAGAAGACATTTGGTTAGAGCGTCGAGTGATCGACGAGTATCCAGGTGCGGCGAAGAACATCCAAGCCACGGCTACGTCTGTGAACAAGATGTTCCTCGATAACGTAGACAAGGATGACGAGCGGGTTAAGAAGGATACCTTTCTTGGGCCAGTCGCTATCACTTGGGAAGGCAGACGTGAGTATGGTGGAGACACAATCCCAAAGTGCATGGACTATCTCGATGATGAGTTAGCCAATGCAGTAAAGGGTTGGGTCAAAGCCTTAGATGCGTGTGAAAATTCAAACGATGTAGTTGCACTAGCCAAGGAAGTCGAGAGACAACTGAGGACGTGTGACTACAGAGAAAACCCCGAAGATGGAGGAGGAAAAGGTGAAGATGCAAGTGAACAAGAAGACGAAGGAGATGTTGATACGAGCCGAACTACAGACGGGGGAGGCCATGCAACTGACGATACAAGCACCGAGGGAGAGGGTTCCACATCTATGGAAGACAGCGATGACTGTGCTGGCGAAGATGGGAGCGAGTCCTCACAATCTGATGGTAAAGGAGACGGCGATGGCGAAGACGGAGTGGGCAAGTCAGATGGAGACGACAAGCTCGAAGACGGAGGAAAAGGTGAAGAGGCAGGTGGTCACGGAGCAGATGACATAGAGGACAAGGGTGCGCCCGAAGAGGTTGAGGTGTACGACAAGTTCGATCTGTCTGATGCGGTTGAAGAGACGTTGAAAGAGATCAACGATCCCGACAAGCGTAAAGGTTCTTACATTCCCTTTGCTCCAGCGCATGACAAATGGCATCACCGCAACGACCCATTCAGCAAGTACGGACATGAAACTATGGGCAAGCTGATGGATACCAAGACCAACAAGCAGTATGACAATCGTCTCAAAGCTACGGCTGGGCCAACGAACTCTATGCGACGTAAGTTAGAGAGGGCATTGATGGCAAAGCAACAGAGAGATTGGGACTATGGCAGAGAGGTAGGCAAACTTGATAGCCGACGTCTCGCGTCTGCTTACAATGGTATGTCCAACGTCTTCAAGATGCGTGATGATCGTGCTGAGATGGACACGGCATTGACCATGCTCATTGACTTGTCGGGTTCTATGAGACGTGAGAAAGCACGGACGGCTGAGTTGTGTGCCATAGCCATGAGTGAAGCTATTGATCGGACGGGTATTGCATATGAGGTATTGGGTTTCAATAACATAACAAGTTGGAACCCGAAGTTACCCCAACCAAAATGGAGCAGTAGCGCAGAGTATTCACGGACATCTCCTCTTGACATGTATATCTTCAAGGCATTCGAAGAGAGGCTAGTCGATTGCAAGAAGTCGATGGCAACCATCTCTTCCCTAGCCAATGGAGACAACTCTGATGGCGAGGCTCTTGGCTATGCCTATGATCGCTTAAAGAAACGACAAGAGAGAAGACGTGTGATGATCGTCATGTCTGATGGATACCCTGCCTCGTCGGGTTGGGGTGGCATGGGATTGAACGAGCATCTCAGACGTATGGTTAAGACAATAGCCAAGGATGGCACGGACATCATAGGCATTGGCATACTTAGTTCTGCGGTCAAAAGGTTCTATGACAAGTACGTGGTGGTCAATAGCCTAGACGACCTAGCTAGTGGTGGCATGGATATGTTGAGCAAGGCATTGATGGGCGACAAGTTTGTCGTCGACAATTCCAAACTCATTCGTGTTTAAGCCAAAGAGACTACGGATACATACATCATGGCTTCGTGTGTATCCAAAACGTGGGTGGAACTATTCCTTTTGGATAGAAGTAGCTCGCTTAGTTAAGGAACGCGGAGTGCGTTCCGACAATTTCAAACAAATCAAACGAATATGTATGGAGGTAGACAAATGAATATCTATTTTTTAGACGACGATCCTAAACAAGCGGCAAGAGATTGTGCCGACCAACATCTGCACCGCATGATGCGAGACGCTTGCTTGATGCTAGGCAATAAGACGACGGACATGGGGTGCGATCAATCCATGCCTGAGTGGGTGCAACATAGCCAACAACATGCACAGTGGGTGTGGGAGTATGCTCTCGCTCTCTCGACGGAGTGGCAGATGCGCTTCGAGCATATGCCTTATGAAAATCAACAGATGATTGCATACAACAATCAACTGCCTGCCTTGACAGTGTATGTCGAGACGGAGATGGAAGACAAGGGGTGGCGCAACCCACCACGTTGTATTCCGAAAGAGTACAAGCGCAAGTATGAGGGCAAGACTAAGCCAAGCAATCATGTGCTTTCGTATAGAGACTTCTATCGAACCTTACCAAACCTACAGTGGACACAAAGAGGGAGACCATCATGGCTACATGAGGAAAAAGCCAATGTATAGTGCTGACCTCAAGCGAGTGTGGTGGGAGTACCACTTACAAAACCCACAAGTCTACGAGTTAGTTAAGAAGTTCACGTTTGAGGTAATCAATCGTGGCAAGGCAACCTACTCAATCAATGCAATCTTCGAGCGCATACGATGGCACTCGGAGATTGAGACGGACGGCGAGGAGTTCAAGCTGAGTAACAATCACAGAGCGTACTATGCCCGTCTGTTTATGCACTACCACCCCGAACATCAGGGGTTCTTTAAGACCAAGCCAACCAAAGATGAAATCCAAACTAGAAAGGAGATTGCTCATGTCTAATGATGCAAAGAAAGCCGTTGATGCTATAGCCAAGAAGAAACTTTCCGACATAGGTGTTGAGACACCCATTGAGGGTGTCGAAGATTTGTTCGGAGACCCCGATGCACACTACGAACGTGGCGACAAGTGGGTTCTCAGAGACACGCCTCAACCAAAAGGCAAGATCAGAAAGACCAAGGTTGTACGTAAGTCTGCACCCAAACCCGTCACCTCGTATGATGATTATGCCAAACAGTTCCCTGCAATACAGACGCCTCACGTTCTGAGTAGAGAGAAAGTGGATAAGGTTCTGATGCAGTGCAGAGAATTGCCGTGGCCCGATGACGAGTATGCCACGTATGTGACGAAGGATAAGAACGTACTGATCGGTACGTTGTATCGGTACTTCAATGACGTAGCCGAGGGTGCTGGCTTGTATATCAAGGGTGGCAACGAGCGAGACAAGATGATGGAGAGATTGTGGAGAATTGTTAGCGATCATTACTTCCACAAAGATCCACACGATCAGCAATACAGAGTGATAAGGGAGAAGAAGTGATGGCTAAAATATACATGAACAAAGTACATGAGGATAACGGATGGACGTTTTCTTTCGGTTTAAAAGGCGACGTTGTGGCTTGGGAATATCAGAAGAAAGAGTGGGAAGCCCAAGACTTATGTTGTGAGAGCGACAGTGTCGAAGAATTAGGCGACGCCAAGGACATAGACGAGGCCATTCAATTAATCAACAACGCAATCAACCCACCATTTTTTAACAACGCAATAGAAAAGGAGAGGAAGTGATGGCTAAAGTTCTTATCGGATGCGAGACGTCGGGTATTGTGAGAGAGGCATTCCTTGCCTTGGGTCACGATGCCTGGAGTTGCGATCTGTTGCCGAGTGACAAGCCAAGTAACAGACATATCGTTGCAGACGTGCGTGATGTTCTGAAGATGGGGTGTTGGGATCTGCTCATGGTCGCGCACCCACCATGCACACGTCTGTGTAACAGTGGAGTGAGGTGGTTGCATAAAGCACCACCTCATAAAACCAAGGCTGACATGTGGAAAGAGTTAGACGAGGGTTGCTCATTATTCTCTGACGTTTGGAACGCAGACGTGCCGTTTGTTGCGGTAGAGAACCCCGTCATGCACAAACATGCCAAGTCTAGGATACGAAACTACCAACACTTCAGCCAAAGCATTCAGCCTTGGCAGTTTGGTGATGATGAGAAGGGTACGGACAACGTCAAGAAGAGGACGTGTCTGTGGCTGAGAGACCTACCTAATCTTATACCGACGGGTACGTTGGATGGAGCGACGGCGAGAGACGAATGCCATAAGGCGGCTCCGTCTAAGGATCGGTGGAAGATTAGATCGAAGTTCTATGAGGGCATAGCCAACGCTATGGCTCATCAATGGACACACTTTATGTACGACAAACTTATAGGGAGGGCAGTGTGATGGATGATTTCTTTAACACAGTTATGGCCGCGTTAGCCGAGCCGAGACGTGGTCTTGATAGGTATAAAAAATCTAGGCGGGGTGAGTATGCTCGCAATAGATTACGCCAGGAGTTACTTGGTTCGCAGAGGTTTACAGTGTCGAACTCTCTGTCTTACGAGACAGTGAAGGCATCCTTTGCAAAGCCAAAGGTGATGGCGGGTATGATGGACATGGCGATACCACCATTCGATAACATGTGGATTGAGTGGGACGAACCGCATCGAGTCAAGACAGTGCATGACATGTTGACGTCTACGGGATTGAGAACCGAGCCTATCAAAGAGGATGGTGTGTCGTCTAGGGTTGGGTATCATATACACAAGCGAGCAGACGGCAAATGCCATGAGTATCAAATGTTCTGTATGACAGAGGGCAAGGTTGCTATTGCGCCAATGGTTATGTGTATGAATAACGCAGACGCCATTACATCAGAGGCATTTCTTGGGGAGCATCAGTTTCAAAATGCACCACCACCTAACGAGAAAGAGTGGAGAGAAACTCAGATTGATAATGGTATGCCCTTCCTTGGCATGTCTTACTGTCAGATACATGGGGATAGAGCAACCAAACACATCTGTGATCTAGTCTTTCGTATGGGTAATGCTATCTCACCTAACTTTGTGTTGGGTTTTAATGCTGAACCTACGGAAGTTATGGATATGCTAAAGCCTTTGCAGAAAAACATGAGGATCATGTCTGATGGTGATGCTCGGTATCTGATTACTGTCTTGGCTATGCTGAACTACCCGCACAAGACTGTGCAGAGAGGTGATGTCCAGCAGGCGGCGGCGTCTCGGATACAGTTCGGCAGACGTGTGCCAAGAAATGAGTTGCGTGTATTGGAGATTGATCTACCCAAGCCATTGGGTACGACCAAGTACGAGAAGATGTTTCGAGGTATGGGGTCGCCCAAGCGACAACATGTCAGACGTGGGCATTTTCATACGTACATTTACAGAGACGGCAGACGTGAGAGCAAATGGATTGGAGAACAAGTGGTCGGCAATCCTGAGTTGGGAAAGATTGACCACGATTACTTACTTAATAGGAGGAACGGATGAGTAAAACGATTGAACAATTACGTAAAGAGGGTGGGTTTAAACCTATGGAAAGCAAGAATGGTTACGCATGGTTCGGTGGCAAGACGCACAGTGTTTTAGCTGAGTATGTAAACCAAGACGATGCCGAAAACTTTGAAGACCTAGACTTTCTAGTGGTCGGATACGCAAACAATTCAACAGAGGAGGAAGACAATGAGTAAGAAAACATACGAAGTATATTGGACTGAAAACAACATGTACAAAATGTACATAGAAGCTAAGAGCAAATCGAAAGCAACGAAATTGTTTTTTAAGTGGTATGAAAACGACTACGAAAAGAAAGTCAAACCCGAACTAGATTTTGTTGAGGGACAATTTGAGTTTGATAGCGCAAGGGAGAGAAAATAATGCCTAAGTGGAAATACATAGACAAGCTAGAGACGTATGACGACAGACACCAAGCGTTTAAGAACGAACTCGATAACCTATTAGCGAGATGCTTTGGTGACAATACTCTCGTTCAGCATAAAGGCGACACAGTACATGTAATTATTTACAAGAAGGGCGTAGACCGCGACCTTGAAGCAGAAAAAATTAGACAAGAACTTAATAGAGGAGAACTAACATGACTAACATAATTGATACGATAATGACGATGTATAGAGCGATGGACAATGACGAGAAGATGGAGTTGACCAAATGTATAGGGCTTCAAGCCATTGAAGACGGACTATATACTGTAGACGATCTGCCTAGTGGCGCGGCCAAGACGATCATAACCGCCCCGATCAAGGCT
>Ga0098037_1001056_pt1 | contig 12841 bp, 22 predicted proteins | sample 5_EtaG_FD_75050 | JGI IMG/M metagenome (GOLD analysis project Ga0098037, IMG submission 75050) | Marine viral communities from the Subarctic Pacific Ocean - 5_ETSP_OMZ_AT15132 metaG | ecosystem: Environmental > Aquatic > Marine > Oceanic | place: Pacific Ocean | collected 2015-01-08 | reverse complement strand
ATGATTTATCCATTTGGCTCTGCCTTCCTATCTGCACCTAGCATTGCTGTTTTGAGCCTACCCCTTTTAGTAACAGCGAACATAACTTTATACCTAAAAGTCTTAAACCAAACATATAAAGTGTTATAAATTAAAAACAATTCTACAACAATCCAAATCGATTTTCCTTCTATAAAAATAATTGTAAAAAAAACTTGACATATATTAGTTAAGGTTTGTAAGTTATGTTAGTGATAAAAAAAACTGAAAGGAATAGAATGAAAGTAACAGAGCAAGATAAAATAAATATTAGTAAAACTATTTTATGGCTTAATGAAGCAGTAGAGTGGATTGATAATATGGGTGGAGCAGACATTGACGGAGAGCCAAAATGGAATGAAAATGTAAAAGATTCTGTTGATGTTGCTTGTGAGTGGCTACAAAGAATAGTAGATGAAAGGAGCAAAGATGTTTAATAAAAGAAAAGATTGTGTTTGTTGTAGTAAGCTAACAGATAATAAGAATATATTTGGTTTTATATGTAAAAAATGTGATGAAATAAGAGCTAAAATATTTAAAAGATTAATTAATGAAATGAGTTAAATTGAGGTTCTTTAGACGATGCGTCTTGTTATCCTCACAAAAAAATAACTAAATTGCGTGACTCTTTGATAATTTAAGTCACATATAAACCGAAATTATCACGCTTTTTTAAAAAATACTTGACACGTATGTCTAACAATGTTTAAATTAATTATAATGAAAGGAATAAAAATGATAACTAAACAAGTTATAAAAGACCTAAAAAAAACAAAATCTTTAAATGAAAATAAATATAAAATGGCTTATTCAATGCTAATGGACTATTTTGATTTTATACCAGAAGAAGATAAAAACATAGTGCACGAAAAACTAAAAGAGTTAGGCTTATAAAATGAAGTGCATTGAATGTCAACAAAGAATAAAGAATCGCAAAAAGTTAGCTTTAAACAAACACTTATCTCACATAAATAATTGGGGAGTATGTGATTGTTGTGCAGACAAAGATATTAAAAAAAATAAAGCAAAATTGTCTTTATATTACAAGCAGAACAAACAAAGATATAGACAGCTACATATATCTTATAAATCAAACTTGATTGATTCTTATGTTGCTAATGCTCTTGCAGACAGAACAGAGCTAAAAGCAACAGACATTCCCCAAAGCTTAATAAAAGCAAAAAGACAGTTTATGAAAATAAACAGAGTTGTAAAAAAATGATTATTATAAAAGAGAGTTTTGACGGCTATAAAAACCCAACATTCGTTAACCAGCAAAGGTTCTCTCTTTAACTTAAAGAAAGGGATAGAAAATGAAACAAAATAACAAAAAACAAATGAATGATTTTGCTAGTTTTAGCGAAATGGTTACAGCACATAGAGGCGTTTTAAAATCTTTAATAGATAAAGACGGATATTATAAGAACTCTGAAGCAGTAGAAATTAACAATGGTTTTGGAAAACAGTTGAACTATGCAAAGATAGTTTTAGAGTCTTATAAATTGCTTGGAATTAAGCCTAAAAAAGAAGACTTACCTTTAAAATAAAGAAAGCGAGGAGAGTAGTAAATGGAAAAAGAAACTAATAATATAAAAGAGTATATAGAAAAATCAGGTTATAAATCGAAGTGGATTGCAGAACAAGTTGGTTGTTTTCCTAGCGATATATCTCATTATATTTCAGGCAAAAGAATGCCGAATAGAGAAAGATTGAGAAGACTTTCAAACCTATTAAAATGTAGAATGAAAGACTTATATCCTGACCTGCGTTTTTATGTTTCTTGTGCTCGGAAGGGAGAGTAAAATGAGTTTAGATATAAACATTAATGCGGATTTTATTTACTTTTTACAATGGTTAGCTACGGTAAAAAGATATGAAGCACTTGACGTTATAAGAGTAATAGAAAAGCCACATCAAGTATCTGAATTATATCAACAATATAAGGAGGAAAATCGTGTCTAAAATGAAATCTCATGCTGAAGACTTGGGTTATATTGGGTGTTGCGATGGTATTGAAATGTGTTTTGAGTGTCATTACCACGAAGAAACATCGCATATTTTTTATAAATATAGACCGAGAATCGAAAACTGGTATAGGAAAATAGTAACAAGAAAAAAGAAACTGAAAGATGTATTTCCTGATGTTAAAAATATCGAAATGCATTTTTAGAAAGGAATAAAATGAGTAAAGAGTTGAGTTATAATGACGTGTGGAAAACCTTGAGAGATGTAGATTGCTCTGGGGTAACTGAAAATAAAATGGGCTTGGATTATATTGGTTGGGCTGATGCTTGGAGCTTGTTAATGAGTGAGTATCCACAAGCAACCTATGTGTTTGATGAGCCTACGTTTTATGGGATAGAAGGTCAAAGAACGTGTATGGTTACTTGCACTATATATATAGATAAACTAGAAAGGTCTTGGAGCTTACCTATAATGACAGCTTCAATGCCCATGAAGTCTATAGTAGAGCCATCTTCAAGGGATATATCAGACGGTCAAGCAAGATGTTTTGTTAAAGCTATGGGATTGTTTGGATTAGGGCTACATCTTTGGGAAAAAAGAGATGTCAAACAGCCTAAAAGAAGTGAATTACACGATAAACCATTTTAAATAGAAAGGAATAACATGGTAATTGATATAGGAATGTTAGAACTAACAACAATATGCTTTACGGTTTTTATTGTAGTCTTTTTAAAACATAAAGTAAGAAGATATTAGTAATTTAAAAGTTAAACAAAAGGAGATAGAATGTCAGATTACGAAACAAAAGACAATACTGGAGCATTATTTAATAATGATGCTTATAAGAAAACAGACAAACACCCTGATTATACTGGTAACGCTGTTATAAATGGGAAGAAGTTGTCAATAGGAGCTTGGGTTAATGAGGCTAAAAGTGGTAAAAAATATATGTCGTTGAAGTTTAGCGAATTTAAACCACAAGAAAACTCTGTGAACACAAGTACAACTACAGCTCCTGACTTTGAAGAAAGCGTTCCATTTTAATGGCGATGTTTTTTGAAATAAAGGTTCGTGTTAATGGGGAGGAGAAGTGGGTAGATGGAAAGAAAGTCTTTGATTATCTCCTAAAAGAGTATTCAAAGGTAAACTATGAGGGTAAGGTTGTAGAGCCTTACCCTGATAGGGTTAATAAATTTTATGACAACATTCCCAGTGAGCTTATAAAGATGTGGGAAAAAGCATATCCCAATGTAGATATAAAAGGAGAGTGCGAGAAAGCAAGAGCTTGGCTTTTATCTAACACAAATAAAGCAAAAAAAGATTTTAAAAATTTTACAAATAGGTGGCTCGGTAGAGCCTGTCAAAATGGGGGGCAGATTCCAGTGGTTATGTCGGAACGTAAACTAGAACGTCAAATAGCTAAACAGAAGAAGTATGAGCAAGAAGCAATGACAGAGTCTGCCTCACATGAAGAATGGACTAGTTTTGTTAAAGGTTTAAAAAAGAACATAGGGAAAAAATGAACGAAGAACAAATTAAAAAAGATATGATGATGTCTTTAATTAAAATAGAAACTTTAGATAAAAAATTATCTATTGCAAAGGCAGGGTTAAATGCTATAATTTCTAATAACTCTGACACTCTTAATATTGCACAAAAGACATTAGATGAATTAAAGAAAGTAGATTTACCACGAAAAGAATTGTAGGGAGCATTTCTTTAGTGGTAGGAAGTTGCTGGGCACAAGCTGTTTACATTCCTTTCTAGCTTGAAGGGGTTCGATTCCCCTGCTTCCACAAGGTATCAATCAGACAAAGTAAGGAAAACAATGAACAGAACAAACCGAGAAATACTTGAGTTATATAAGCTCAGGTTAAAGCACTACCAAGAAAAGGGAGTAGGAGCAAAGTCAGACCTATCAAAAAACACCACAATAACGCCTCAATTAATTAAAAACACACTAACAACTTATATTAGCAAATGTAAAAAATATGGAGTTATGCCTGAAGACTTTTCGGACATAACTGATGATAAATATAGGGCGTTTTTAATAGAAATAAAGGGAAGTGGCTAATTATAAAACAGCTAGAATGCTAAAGCTTCGGTGTCATTTCAAATGCGAAAGTTGCGATGACACCAAGTTTGCTAAAATGTATGAGTATCAAAGTATTAGTTTTGTAGTTGGCTATATTCCTTATCATTATAAGCAGATGTGTGGAGATTGTATTTATAAAAAAGTATATGGAACAAAATTTTACAAAAAGAAAAAGAAAGAAGGGAGTTTAGATGAATTGCTGGCATTGTAAAAACAAATTAACTTGGCGTGGAGATTTTGATTTTGAAGATTACTCATTAGATGGAAAAGGGATAGTATCTAATCTTTCTTGCAGTAAATGTAATGCTTATGTAGAAGTATATCTACCTATGGAATACGGAGAAGAATATGATATGTAGTAACTGTTTGATAAAAAAAATAGAAGAAGATAGAAAAAAAGCTATGAAAAAGTATAACAACAAATTAAAGAAGGATAAATATTATGGCTCATCCAAGCGAAATTAATAACATAGAAAAGTTTGAATTTGACAATAATAGAGCTTTTATTTATTTTTTATTAGAGGGGCAAGAAGTAATTTATGTAGGCAAAACTACAAGTTTTTTAAACAGAGTTGTTAGCCATCAAAAAAACGAGAAAGTTAGTAAGCAATGGGTTGATGGTAAATTGCAAGAGTGCGAATCAAAATTAAAAAAGTTTGATAATATATATATGAAAGAAATTCATGAAGACCATTTAGACCATTATGAAAAACTTTATATTAAATGTTATACTCCTAAATATAATACTTGTCATATGGCTCAAAAAATTAGGAATGAAATAGAATTTGAAAAAAGAGCAGTTAATAAGTTTATAATAGATAATAATTTAAACATGGACATTGAAAGGAGAAATGATAAATGGCTCATCCAAGCAAACAAAAAGGAAATAGATTCGAGAGGGAAATAGTTAAACTATGCGAGATATGGGATGTATTATGTAAAAGAGCATGGGGAAGTAACGGAGAGGCACTTGGTATGCATCCAGAGGTTGATTGCCTTATAGATGACGATTATAAAGTGCAAGCAAAAGTAAGAAAACGACTACCTGCTTATTTAATACCATCAGAAGAAGTTGATGCTGTAGTATTTAAACAAGATAGAGGCGAAGTATTAATGCTTGTCAGATTTGAAGATTGGCTTGCTGAAAAGAAAAGATATGAAGAAGTTGCTAGTATACTAGGCAAAGATACTGCTAAATATTTAAAAGGAGAAAAGAATGAAAGAAAAAGATAATTTTAAAAATGACATTATAATAGGAGAAGAAAAAGAGCTAGAAATATTAGATATAATTAGATGTTTTGACGAAAACGCCTATAAAATTGAAGGAGAGTTTAAGCCTTACGATATAATTGCTCCCAACTTAAATAAAACATTTGAAGTTAAATATGACAAAGGCTCTAAAAAAACTTCTAATTTTTTTATAGAGTACGAATGTAATGGAAAGCCTTCTGGTTTGTCTAGCACCGAAGCAGATTATTGGGTACATTGTGATGAAAAAGAAAACAATTTTATAAGAACAGCTGATTTAAAATGCATTGTTAAAGATAAAGGGTTTAAATATGACGGCACTCCAGAGGGAGGGGTTTCTAATGTAAAAGCGTATTTAGTAAAGAAAAAGTATATTAGAGAAAACAAGGTATATTAATATGAATCACTTAAAACGCACAGAATCATCGAATAAAGCCAAATTTCCTACTAAAAAGGCTAAAAAGTCCTTAAAGATATGTAGGTATTGCGATAAAGAAATAACTAGCAAAAATGCTTTATTTTACACTGGGGGGCTAGGACAAAAAAATGTATGTCTTCCATGTAGAAGAAAGATAAGCTCTGATTATAATAGAAAGATAGCCAAAAGAAAAAAGAACAACCCTCTTTGGTAGTTATAATTGAGACTGAGTTTCAAAATGAAAAATCAGAAAAAATTCTACCAAACCTCCCTAATTTTCAAATCAAAACTATAAGTGCGATGTGCTACTTGCTTAACGCTAAACTCGTCCATATCTAGCATACATATAGCAAATTGGTCTGGATTGTTATTTGTTTTATCTGGTTGAAATATAAATCTTTGACCATTTCCAATGCGATTTATAACTTGAGCCATAAAAGAATTATCTTCTTCTAGGGTGTATCTAAAGTCGTTAGCATCATCACTTAAATCTCCAACATCATTATAAATGTTGTCTGTAGTTTGTGAAGTAGAATGTTCGTAATAATTATTTGACATATTATTAGAGGCAAATATATCTGTGTCCGACAGATATGAAAATTTAAGACTCCAAACTCTGCGACCATTTCTTTTAGTTAAGTTTGAAGATTCTCCTACACTCCAAGGCTCTATTTTATTTGCATCAACGTCATACCACCAAGGAGAGCCAGCGTATCTAACATTTGTTATAGTTGAGCCTCCTAATGTTTTTGTTGTGCTAAATCCATCAAACTCTGTAGTTAATTCAACGTCTAAATCTGGGCTTCTTAAATCGTAGTATATTCCTTGAGATATAGAGCCTATAAAAAAAGAGTTATTGGATGGCTTTGGAAATAAATTTATTCTTGAAAATGTGCTTTCATTTGAATTAAAATTAAAATTCTGAACATTTGATTCGTATCCCAATATTGAACATCCGTCTATTGAAGAATGAGATTCGTAATTTAATATTTCTATATCTCCGTAATTTCTATCCTTTTCAGTTCCGTCATTTGAATTTACCCAACTTGTAGTATAAGAATCTATATCTTTATGGTTTAAAAGTGCTATATATCTGCCTATGTTGTCGCCTTCTATATTGTTAATTATAGAGGGAGAGTCAATATAAACACCTACATCGTTTAAAACTATTTCTTTTTGATTTTCAGGGCTCAACCCAAACAGATTTGGATTGTCTAAATAAGTTGTTCTTGTTTGATTTTCATCTTGAAAATAATTGTCTTCATAATGTTTTTTAAAATCAAAACCTATTGATTGCAAGTATTGTATTTCATCTATATAAAATCTTGGTTTTTTTACTCCGTTATATGCCATTAATATTTACCTCCTAATTTTTTCTTTTGATTTAAAGCAACACTTTTTATAGGAACACTTACTTTTGCTTTTAGTGAAACTCTTTTCCTAATTGAAGGTAGAGTTGTTTTTATAGAGCCATTTTTTTTAATTAAAGATGGAGCTACTTCCGTTATAATGGAAGATATATCTTCTGCTTCTTTTTTTCCATATTTTTGCACACTTCCAGTAGGACTATAAAAAAGTGTTTTACTTGCAGGTTTTTTAAGCCCAGATTGTGGTAGTGTTCGAGAAAGTCTTTTTCTTTCCTCAAATATAACTAAAGAATCGTCTTCTAAATTTGTTTTAGAATAATTTATTAATTCTAAATTTTGAGTATTTTTTATGGTTGCATCAATTTTAGAGCCATCACAAGATATTATATTGCATCTAATTAGAGTTAAATCTCCCATAAAGTCAAATAATTTTAAAGGCATTTTTTTTCTAAATAAGTTATTTATTAATATTGTATTGTTGCTTACTTTTATTTTAAAAAACATATTTAAATTTCGAGCTATAGATACAGTTCCCTTATAATTAATTATAATTATAGCAGGCAATCCTGAAATTTTTAATTCAACAGAATTATCTATAGAAGTTAAGGTAGCATCATTAACTGTTGTTTTTACTAAAGTTTTTTTTGAGTTAATTCTATTTAAACTTTTATTTAAGCCGACTAAAGACATTTTATATCTCCAATATTTGATTTACAAGAATAACTATATCAACTACATTGACAAAATTATCTTCATTAAGGTCTGCAGCAAAATTTTCATTATTATCAGTATCTAATACATAATTCACAAGATTAACTATATCAACTACATTAACTTCTCCGTCATTGTTTACATCAGACAAATCATTGCTTTCTTGTTCTAAACTGTCATCTTCATTGCTAACAACATCATCACCGTAAAGAAAATAATTTATTATTGAGTCAAGTATATATATATCATAGCCGTCTATTGAATTATCGCTTGTTATATCTGCTAAAAATCTTTGTTTTTCAGTAATATATGGATAATTATTAGCAACAATATTTTCTAAAATACTTAAATCTTCAAAATTTATATGATTGCTTGGTTGTAATTGAGTAACATCAAAATTCATAGTTGCTATCTCGCCTACCCCTACTTGGCTTTTTCTTGATATACTGCCTTTTGCTGGTTGAAACTCGGCGGTCAATTTATGTAATTGCATACATTCTATTTTTACATCTTTTCTTGATTTTGTAATTGACGTTATTATAAAATAAGGGTAAATTTTTTGACCGTTTCTATAAACATTATTGCTTGTATAATCTTCTCCAAAAGCTTTCATTCCGTTGTATAATTTGTCAAATTCAATAATATCTCCAACTTCTAATAATATTCCATTTTTAACATCTAAAGTGCATTTTATTATAGTGTGCTGATTGCAATTTAATAAATATATATAATCTCTTATTTTTCTGGCTGAGTCTCTATCTCTTATATATTCACTTTCAAATTCTAAAATTTTATCTTCCCTTTTTAATCCTAAAGAACTATAATCGTATCCTTTTGCTGTAGTTGGAATTTCAAGATTGTCAAGCAAAACATCTGTTCCATTCTCTCCGTTACCAAAAAAATCATACCCATCGCAATACCCAGTTTCATTTTTAAATCTGTTTTCAGCATAATCTTTTTCATATTTAACATTAACCAATGTATGTACATTTTCTACAGGAGTCCTTTTAAATTCAATATTTAATAATTCGTCTGTATTTATTTTAAAGTCAGGCTGGCTATATGTGTCCGATATATAATTAAAAGAAAATCCTCCTAAATTGTTAAATCTTGGGAAAATGCCTGAGCTTTTTGCAATGCCTTCAAAAAGTTTTTTAGAATTTATTTTATCTGTTGTAGAAAAAGCTAATTTTATATCTCTTGTATTATTTCTTGCTTTTTTCCATAAATCTCTATCCATAGAATCAATTTGGTTTAATTCTTTTTCTAATATGTGATATATTATATCGCAAGGATTTTCAAGAAGAATTTTTGGCAATGATTCTCCCTCAATAAAAGTTCCTGCTTCTGTATATTTATATTCAAAATACCCTAATTCTTCAGATTCAACAAAATCTTCTGGGTGATTTGCCCTTCCGTATAAATCTGCATAAAAATCATCATCAAAAACATTTTCAAAAATATTATATTGAACTAACCCAAGGCTATATATTTCTGTGTTAATTTTTATTTGTTTAAGAGCATTAAGTTCATTTACTCCTCTAATTCTGTAAATTAAAGATATGCCATCAAAAGCATTTGGAGTGCTCCAATCAGTAATTTCGTAAGAAAATAAATCGGTAAACAAATTTTCTTCATTTGTAATGTCAGAGCTAGGTCTTGAATCCCAATGTAAGTCTCCTCCTGACGTAAATATTTCATGGTTGCCTGATACTTGCATTAAAGTTGCTGTAAATGGAGGGTCTGAAGGTAAGTAAAAATTTAGTCCCTCATCGCCATCTACTTCTGAAATGCTCGTTCCAATAGCTTCAAGTAAAAATTCATCGCTACTATTTACATTATGAGTAAAATTTGTTCCATCTTCTGCAATATCAGGTTCTGGAATGCCAACTTTTATTTTTCCGAATATAAAACTTTTAGTTTTTTCTGAAATTTCATCTTTAAAATTAATATCTGACATAGAAAAAGCTATTGCTAATCTTTCTTCAGCAGCTTCCACGCTTCCTTCTTTTAAAATTATATTTTTATCATATGTAGAGACTATATTTTCATCAAAATACCAATTTCTTCCATGTAAAACAGTATTGTTTGGAAAACTTCCTGTTGTTCTCCAGTCCATTTGAGTTAAAGGAATGATAGTTCCTTTTTTGTAATGCGTTAAAGTTGAATTATTATAATATTCTCCTATATATTCAGATTCATCTATTTTTCGAAAAACCTCTCCTGCAAGTATGTCTTCCTCTATATATATACACCAAGAACCGCCTCCGACAACCTTTGTAAATAAATCGCTTTGTAACGTGCCCTCCCAATTTAACATTATATTTCCATAACCGTCTTCAAATTCTTCATTAGACACACCTCCTTCATCTTCAGGCATTTCTACAGTAGCACCATTTTTTATATATGAATTTGTAGGCACGCCATTCCATATAGATGAAAAGTTAGCTTTTATATTACCCCTGCTGTTGTTGCTAAAATATTGTTTAAGTCTTTGTGAAGTTGGAAAAAAGCTGCAAAAATCATTTCTTTCATAAAGGTAATTTATGCCATCTTCCTGATTAAAAACATTTATCCAAACCTCTCCTTCGTCTAGTTCAACATCTCCCATTGTAGTTTCATTCCATTGCCCTACATATATAGTTTTAATATTAGTTGGATTATTTTCGTGGTCTTCTATGCAATTAATTTTATGTATTACTTGAGGAGCATAACAAGGCAAACCTGTAATTGTTCCGCTAAAAATTCTTTGCACATTGTCAGGTATGTATGAATTGCTAAATTGACCAACATAAACTTCTGTTTTTGATTGATAGTTGTTTTCAAAATAATTAAATTCTGGCATAGTATATAATCCATGTCCTCCTAATGCAAAGTCATTAAAACTACTCATTTCGTCACCTGTTAAACCACAAGCATTAGCCCAAGATTGTTTAAATTTAAATCCTTCATCATTTTCTGTAAGCGTGTTATTGCCAACATTGTATTCAAGACTAATATTTACATTGTTTAGAAAATTTTCATCTTCATTCCCATTTGTAAGTCCCATCTCAATTATTTTTAAAAAAGCATCATTTTTAATCATGGTCGATGTAGGAGATTGCATAAGTCTTAATCTTCCTTGGAAATGGTGTGAATTAATTGTAAGCCAATTTGCAGCCATAACCCAATAATTTCTATTTCTAATTTCGCCAAGCACAGCTAACCATTCATTGTAAATGTCATCTGATGATTCGTCATATTCTTCGTCAGGCATTATAATGCCCCAATCCCAAATAGTATCATAAGGCTTTAACATATTTATTTCATAAGCTCCTTCAGGTAAAAAATCGTATATTTGTTGAAGTGAATTTTCTATTGTAGGTTGATTGTTTGGAATTTGAGCATAACTTTGAAATTCTTCAAGATTTAAAAATGAAGGATTGTCTATATTATCTATAGCAGACTCAGCTCTTAATATTCCTCCATCTGGAGACACATTAAGAACGCTTGAGTTTCCTGCACCATCCACCTCAACTTCTTCTTCGCTAGAAAGTAATTGAATTTGACTTGGATAAAAAACTTTAACAGTTTGCAATTCAGATACTGATGTTGAATTTTGTGCATACCCAGCTAAATATTCTTTATTCATTATAATAAAATTGCTAGTGCTATCTATTGAATACTGTATTGGTACTGGGTATCCTGAATCTCCTGATTGCAATCTATCAACTTGTGGGTTGTAATTTTGTAAAACTCTATAATAATCATCTTTATATACCATTAAAGGGTTAATAGTACCCTCGTCTAAGAAATCCATGCTATCAGTATTGTCAGTTTCTGTAAAAAACCCACCGATAACAATTTTTCTATCTGAATTAGTAACATCTCCAACATCATCTGGAATTAAATTTATATTAGATACATCTCCTGCACTAGCTGAAGTTAAGTAAGGCATTAACGGAGCTTTTTTTACTTTTCCGTAGGTCATTGGGATATGCTTATTAATATGGTCTTTATTTAAACAATGTCCTCCATACCCCATATTAGCTTTAGGTAAATCTTGATGAATTACCTTATCTGTAAAATCTTCTAAAATTAAATTTATCTTTGTATCGTCATGGCTAAATCTTTTGATTATTCCACGATAAACTAACAAGCAATCTGATATGTAATTGCAAGATTGTGTTTTAAAATAAATGCTAACCGATTTGTTTACTTTGTCAACCAATAAATCGCTTAATCTTTTATTATTTATTGCGTAATTATTAAGAGACAAAGTTACATTAGATATTTTAAATCTATGGTCTTTTATGTTTATTGATTCTTTTATATTTGAAATTTTTAAACCATAGTCCTTAAGTTCAATTTTATTATTATTGTCTTCGCTTTCAATTATAGTTTCTTTAATTGTAGAAATATATATGTCGTCATCTATGATAGCTAAAGGATATATTGTTAAATTATTAGACGATATATCTCTTTGAAATTTAGATTTATTTTCTAAATTAAGCATTAACCAACTCCAATATCGCCACCTCTACGAAGGGCTTCTTTTATTTGTGGAATAGCTTCATCCTCTATAAAGTCTTTTGACATTACATTTCCTGCAAAAGAAATATTGACATCTCCAGATGAGCCGCCAGCATTTATTCTGTTCATTGTTTCAAGTCCAACTGCATCAACGGCTGATTTACTCATAACAAATTCGCCTCTTTCAGCTTCTATCATTGTTCCTCCTCTGCTATGAGGCTGACCTCCTACAAGACCACCATATTTCATAGTAGGTGCTTTTTGAGCACTAATAGTAGCAAGCTGAGCAGCTCCCAATGCTGAATAAGCAGCAATCCAAGGTGTAGCAAATACTCCAGTTTGAGATGTTACTTTCATAATAGCTTGTGCAGTATTCATAATTGTTTCAGAAGCTCTTAATAATTTTTGAAGTTTAAATTGTTTTTTAATATCTTCATTGGCTTCAGCCTTAATTTTCTTTTCTTCATTTTTTGCTTTTTTTCTAATTTTTTCTTCTGCTATTCTTTT